>Ga0209633_10001975_pt1 | contig 20321 bp, 13 predicted proteins | sample Cruoilmetagenom1_FD_187290 | JGI IMG/M metagenome (GOLD analysis project Ga0209633, IMG submission 187290) | Oil polluted marine microbial communities from Coal Oil Point, Santa Barbara, California, USA - Sample 1 (SPAdes) (version 2) | ecosystem: Environmental > Aquatic > Marine > Oil seeps ... | reverse complement strand
GGATCTTTACACCCAGGTCCACACTCCATCCACTTCCCTGGTAGGTGACAGTTGATATGGCCGGAGCCTCAGGGAGGGTGTTTGTTACATCGATCTGTCCCACATCCATATAGCCCTGCATATAATTCATATAAAAAGTGGCTATTAAAGGAAATTCAATGGGAAGCTTATACTCTACACCCGTTCCCAGCCTGAGTACCGGAGCAAATTTATGAACTCCATATGCCGAGTAGGAGGTGCTGGCACTGGTTTCGGTAAGTCCCGGAGAAGAGTAAGAGAAATCTGCACTACCCTCATTATATATCCCTGAGGAAAACTGGGTAAGCAGGGAGGCTCCTCCATAGACTACTGCATGGATTTTCCCCTTGTATACATCATAGAAATACCTGAACCGCAGTGGGATTTCCAGATAAAGGGGGGCAGACATACTCGTTACGAAGTCCACTTCATGATCATACATTAGAGCATAGTGGGTGCTGGAGCGCTGGTAGATGGCTCCAATATCCACGCCCAGATCATTGGTGAGCATGTATCCTGCATAAATACCAGTATGCATATTAGAATAGCGGAAAATACCGCGGTCCTCCATGGGTCTTGGTCCCACAGCCGGATTATTGCTTGAAAATGATCTCCAGAGCGAACCAATCTCACCACCAAAGTAAATCTGTCCCCTTCTCTCAACAGCTTTCCCCTTGAAAGTTGAGTTTTCAATACGGGCCCGAACCCGGTAGTCCTTGTTTTGCCAAATATTACTGACCGGTATATTAAGTGCCAGGGTAGTAAGCAGGGAATTCCCTTTAGAAGTATATGCGGTTGAGGCCGAGGTCCCTGCTCCATCTGTATAGTCGAGGGTGTAGCGGTCGGTGGGAGATCCCGTCAGTCCGGTCATGTAGGAGAGGTTCAAAGAACATTGCCAGGAATTTGAGAACCTGAGATTAACACCCATCCCAATTTCAAGCAGGTGTGAAATACCCTGATCCGGGCCTGGCTGAATACCATAGGAAAGGGAAGTCCCTTCCGGGTCTGAAAGGATGCTATTTGCCGAATAGGGCTCATCTGACCGGGTGTCCATGTTGTAAACGTAGCCGATTCGAGGTGTAAAACTAAGCGGATATTCGGTGGGTTGGATCCTGAATTCGGCCCTGAGAGGTATGAGTATGGAGCCGGAGGCATGCCAGCTACTCTGGTTGGGGCGATCATCGATCATATTTATTCCATCATTCCGTGGAATGTACAACAGTCCGGTACTGAGGGTGAGCATGGGTATGATTTCCTGTCCCACTGTGAAACCGGTCATAAAGCTTCTAACATTTGCCCCCTGAAAGTATCCATCCGGATCGCTTACCTTTAGCATACTCCATTGTGGGCCGGCCTCCAGGGTAATCCAGGTAAGGCCTTGTGCACCTGCCTGGGTGCTTATCAGGATAAATAGGGCTGCTACAGCCACTGTCTTAAAAAGTTTCATGTAATGCAAGACTTGTATTTACTCCTAAAACGGAGCAGAACAAATAAGATTGTACGTAAGAAACCAGGATAGAGTTTCTCTCTTAGAATGTCATGCTAAATACGGTCTCTTCGTTGGGTTTCGATTGGGCAGTAATGGTGCCTCCATGAAGTCTCATAATCTGTTTGGAGAGGCTAAGCCCAATTCCCGATCCACTCTGTTTGGTGGTAAAAAAGGGGATAAATATCTTATCAATCACATCGTCCAGGATGCCCTGTCCATTATCAATTACCTGGATGGTAGGCCTGCCCCTCTTATTATAGAAACCCTTGATCTGTATCTGTGCACCAAGACGACCTTTCAGGGCCTGAACGGAGTTCTTGATGAGGTTGATAAGCACCTGTTCCATCATTTGTTCATCGACCTGTACTTCAATGGTATCAGGTTCTACACTGGTGAGTAAAAGGATGTTTTTCCTCTCAACATCCTTCTTCATCAGGGTATGAACGTTGCCAATAAGCGCATCCATTTTAACCACCGAGAAGTTGGGCTCCGGAATCTTGGTCAGGCTACGGTAGGATTCCACAAAATTCATCAGCCCGGTACTTCGTTTATTAATGGTTTGAAGGGCCCCCTGAATCTCCATGATGGTCTCTTTGTCCACATTCTGTGCCTCTTTTTTACCTGAAGCATAGGGTTTTACCATGTTTTCCACAGTGGACGAGAGAGAGGAGATGGGGGCAATGGAGTTCATTATTTCATGGGTCAGCACCCGGATCAGTTTTTGCCAGGCAGCAGTCTCCTGTTCTTCCAGAACATTCTGGATATTCTTGATGGTACTCAGCAGAATTACCTTGTCCTTTACTTTAAACTCCGTTGCAAAAATGGCCAGCTGAAGGATATCTTCATCATCCTGCACCTTTACCAGCTTATTTTCGCCCGGGTTTATGGCCAGCAGGGTGGATGTCAGTTTTTTACTTAGTGTTGCCAGGGAGTTGATATTTCTCAGATTGCTCACCTGGAAAAGCTTCTTGGCTGCCGGGTTAATCAACTCCACCGTTCCATCGCGCTGATAGGCAAGAATACTCACATCGATGTCCTGCACAATACTTTGCAGGTAATGAAAGTGCTCCTCCCTTTCGGATCTCACCTGCTGGAAATCTTTCATAACATCATTAAAAGCTTCATTAAGTTCATCAAACGAAGATCCACCATCGCTAATTTGAAAGGTCCGGGTGAATTCGGAGTAGCGTATCGACTCAAGGAATCCTGCCAGCTCCCTGTTGGTCCTATCCACATACCTGATCAGCGACCAAACCTGGTAAATGATCAATCCAGCTACCAGAATGGGCGTAAAGATGAATGTACTGTTCAGCGTGATGAACAGGGCAAGGCAGGTGGCGGTAAGCAACAGTACCCTGAGTACGATATTGAAGCGAAACTGTTTAAAGGGCATGCTTTTCCATTCTTCTGTAGAGAGAGGTTCGTGTAAGACCCAGTTGTGTGGCCGCCTGGGTCACATTCCCCTGGTTCGTTTTCAGAACTTTCTCAATGATGGTTTTTTCAATGTCCTCCAGATTATAGGATTCCAGCTCCAGTCCGCCACTGCTTTTTACACCGGAGGAGAGGATGAAATCGTCTGGCCCCAGGCTGGATCCATCGCACATGATCACAGCACGTTCGATGGAGTGCTGAAGTTCCCGTACATTGCCAGGCCAGCTATACTGGTTCAGTCTTTTAATAGCTGATGATTGGATGTTCCTGATTGGCTTTCGGTATTTCCTGCTATAGATTTTAAGAAAATGGTCAGCCAGGAGCGGAACATCACCGGTGCGGTCCCTGAGAGCAGGAAGATGTACTTCAACCGTGTTAATCCGGTAGAGAAGGTCCTGGCGGAAAATGCCATCGGCAACATCCTGGTGGATGCTGGTATTGGTGGCACAGATCATTCTTACATCGATGGGAATGGGTTTGGTGGATCCCACTCGCATGATTTCACGTCTTTCGAGTACGGTAAGCAACTTTGATTGCAGAGGATAGGTAAGATTGCCTATTTCATCCAAAAACAGGGTGCCTGAAGAAGCGATTTCGAAACGTCCCTGTTTCATCTTATGCGCATCTGTAAAGGCACCTTTTTCGTGACCGAAAAGTTCACTTTCAAACAGGGTTTCCGGAATAGAGCCCAGATCCACACTGATAAAGACTTCATCCTTGCGGAGTGAGTTTCGGTAAAGTGCCCTGGCCACAAGTTCCTTACCTGTTCCGTTTTCGCCAAGAATAAGTACATTGGCATCAGTGGCAGCCACCTTTTTAATGGTATTGAATACTTCATACATCTCAGGTGATTGTCCCACAAAATCGGTATAGGGCTGGTCCAGAACTGCGCTGATCTCCTGTTGCTTGAGTTTTAAGTTTTGAGCCTGGATTCGGGTGCGACGCAGACTGATGGCCGAGTTAATAGTAGCAAGGATTTTCTCGTTTTGCCAGGGCTTCAGGATGAAATCTGTAGCTCCCATTTTGATCGCTTTCACTGCTTTTTCGGCATCTCCATACGCAGTAATGAAAACCACCACTGCCTGGCTGTCAATCTCCAGGATTTGTGAAAGGGCATCAAATCCCTCCTGACCGCTGATGGCATCCTTGGTGAAATTCATATCCAGCAGGATCACATCCCAATCCTGTTTCTTCATTACTTCCGGAATACGTTCCGGGCCTGAAAGGGTCTCAATAAGCTCTACATGAGGACGCAATAACAATTTTAGTGCAAACAGGATGTCTTCATTGTCATCCACTGCAAGAATTCTACCAATTTTCTGTTCCATCTTCAAGTTTTAAAACATTTGATGTTGAAACCATTCAAAAAAGATGCCTTATTGCATAAATATTTCAAGGTCAGGCAAATATGTAAATAAAGGTAAGAAAATATTTCTATGATATGTACGAAATCGTACACTACTTTCCCAAAATCGAACACTTTTTTTTGCTTGCTTTTAATTAGAACGCAGCTAAGTGTCAGAATAACAGATAATTATATTATTTGGCACAAAAAGTGCATTATTGTCGCGTAATAAAAACATTGATTATGACTGAAATGGACGGAATGGACCGCAAAATTGAGAACAAGGGATTTCTATCTCGTAAAATGATCTGGTATCTCTTCTTTGGTGCCCTGATGCTTGCAGTACTGGCTGTGATTATATTTGGAGACAAGAGTTCCAAGTACAATGTGGATGTATCGCGCATCACTATCGAAGAGGTGAAGCACGATGTTTTCCAGGACTATATTACGGTGCAGGGAACCGTGGAGCCTATCACTACCATCTATCTGGATGCTGTGGAGAACGGAAGCGTTCAGGAGATTCTCATTGAGGAGGGTAATATGGTGAAGAAGGGAGATGTGATTATCCGTCTGATGAACGATAATTTGTTGCTGGAGATTACCAACAGTGAAGCCCAGGTGGTCAGGGCCATCAATGAACTCAGGACTGCACGTCTGCAAATGGATCAGACCAGGCTCAACTATAAGCAACAGATCATTGAGCTGGATATCACAGTGACTCAGGCCAGGAGAATGTATGAGAATAACAAGGTATTAAGGGATCAGGGCCATATTTCCAGGGAGGAGTTTGACCAGAGTAGGGAGTCCTATGAATCTTCAAAAGAACTATATACCCTGGTTCTGGAGAACTATAAAAACGATTCCATATACAGATCCATTCAGATCAACTCACTGGAGACCTCGGTAAAGAGCATGGAAACAAGTATGGAGATTATCCAGCGACGCATGGAGAATCTAAATATCAAAGCAACTGCTGACGGGGAGCTGGCCTCCCTGAACCCCGAGATAGGGGAGGTAGTGACTTATGGCACCAGGGTGGGAACCATCAATATCCTGGACTCCTATAAGCTGAGGGTTGATATCGATGAGCATTATATTGCCCGTATTCAAAGGGACCTTACGGGTGAGTGCGATTTTGCCAGTACTCCATATACCGGAGTTATCACCAAAATATATCCAGAAGTGCAGAATGGCCGTTTTGCTGTGGATATGGTATTCACCAAAGAAGTGCCTGCTCAGATACGAATTGGACAAACTTCCAGGATCAGGTTGCAACTGGGTGAATCAAAAGAAGGTGTCTTGCTTACCAAAGGCGGATTTTACCAGACAACTGGCGGACAATGGGTTTTTGTGCTGGATCCATCGGAAGAGTTTGCCGTGAAACGAGATATCAGCATCGGGCGCCAGAATCCCAGGTACTACGAGGTTCTTGGAGGATTGGAACCGGGTGAGAAGGTTATAGTCTCCTCTTACCAGAACTATGCCGATCATGATAAGCTGATTCTGAAACACAATCGTTAAACCTGAAGAGATGAAAAAGATATTCCAAATAGCAATTGTTCTGATGGTCAGTTCGTCCATGGCCTGGGGACAGGAGGCAGATCCATGGAGCCTTGAACGGTGTATTGACCAGGCTGTCCAGTACAACCTGCAGATGAAACGCCAGGAGCTTCTTACACAATCCACTGAACAGGACCATCGTCAGAGTAAGCTCGACCTCCTACCCAACCTGAACGGAAGCATTGACCACCAGCTTGGATCGGGCCGTGTACTGGACCGCGGAACCTACCAGTGGGTAAACACCGATGTAAGCCAGGGCACACTGGGTTTGCAGAGTGAATTGGACCTGTTTAACGGCTTGCAGGGATTGAACAGCATGAAAATGTACAAGGCCAACTACCAGATGAGTATGGAAGACCTTGAGGCCATGGAAGACAACATAACCATTCAGGTTATGACAGGTTACCTGGATCTGCTCAGGAACAGGGAGCTGGTGGATGTGGCGGAAATAAAGGTGGAGGTTACCGCTCAGCAGGTAGAACGCATGGAGCGTCTCGTGGAAGTAGGAAATGAACCTCAGGGGAGACTGCTGGAGGTGAAAGCACAGCACTCGGCTGCGAAACTCACTTATACACAGGCTGTAAACGCCAGGGACATATCCAGACTGAACCTGATGCATGTGATGAACATTAGTGACGACCTGGGATTTGATATTGAGACACCCCTGCTTCCTGATCCCTCTACAGTGGAAATTCCGGTGCTGGATTCGGTGTTCCAGTATGCCCTGGCCAATCTGCCCCAAATCAAGAGCAAGGAGTATGGCGTTGAGGCCATGGAGAGGTATGTAGCCATGCAAAGGGGACAGCGTTCTCCCAGGCTCTTCACTCGTGGTTTGATTTATTCTAACTATAGCGATGGATTGGTTAATCCCCTGGATCCGGATCCCTCTAATCCAACCATGGATTACCCGATCAATGAACAGATTAGTGATAACCGCTACAAGCAGGTTTCCTTTGGACTGGTTGTCCCAATTTTCAACCGCTGGCAGGTGCAGACCAGTATAAACAAGGCCAAGTTGGACCTTCAGGATGCGGAATACCAGTTTGACGATGCCGTGTTGGTTCTGCAGCAGACACTTCAGCAATATCATACCGAGGCCCTGGCAGCCATGGAAAACTACCGGTCGGCAAGGGAGGCAGTTGCCAACAGTGATGAGGCCTACAGGTTTGCCGAGGAACGTTTCCGTGTGGGCACCGGCACTTCGCTGGAACTGCAGGAGGCACGCAACCAGCTTTATGAGTCCACTTCCGACATGATTTCCTCCAAGTTTGTGCTGATTTTCTACTCCAGGATTCTCGATTTCTACATGGGTAGGGATATCTTATTTTAGGAGTTTATGTAAGAAGTCTTATTTTTGAGACAGCTACTAATTCTGTCCCAATGAAAAGGCTTCTTCTTCTTATCTTATTCTCCACCTCGCTTACCCTGTATGCCCAGGTGGTTAACTTTCCCAAAACAATACCTGAAAGGGCATGGAGTGTGGGTCTGAGTCCCGCCTATCACATTGACAGGGATGTGGTCATGTTTGATGCTGGCGGAGCCTCTCTTGCATTGAATGGTGGGTATGGAATTCTCTATTCACTGGATGTGAATGCCCGTTATATGTATTTTTTCAACGGTGCCGACTATATTGGGCTAGACGCACAATACCTGATTTATGAAACCCGCAAGAGCTATGTTTCCGCCATAGCCGGACTGCATTATTGGGACGCGTTCGGCATCGATCTCTCAGGATTTTATACTTATTCACCCCGTTACGAATTTAGCTTCTCCGTGGGATTGGACATGGATCTGAATTTTGCCGAGGAAGTAAATTCCAGGTTCTGGATTCCTTTAAATGCAGGCTATATGCTGAACGAGATGATGTTCTTGTATGCCGAATACAATCTCCCCGTATCGGACCTGAGCTGGGGCATAGTGGCACTTGGGATCAACGTAATACTTCGTTGATTTATTCAGCCCCGCCCTGGTAAACAAGTTCCCCTCCGGAATAGGTGGATTGAACTTTTATTCCAAATAGAGCAGCGTCCGGTGCGCTCATCAGATCTGTAGTGGTGACCGTCAGGTCGGCCAACTTGCCCACTTCGATACTGCCTTTCAGGTGCTCTTCTTTTCCGGATCTGGCAGCCCAGATGGTCATGGCTCTCAGGGCATTCTCACGACTGATGGCATTTTCCATCTGGAAGCCATCGGCCGGATACCCTGACTGATCTTTTCGCACGGTGGCTGCATAGAATCCAAACAGGGGATTGATCCGCTCAACCGGAAAATCACTGCCGTTGGGGATCCATCCATTCTCCTCCATCAACTGCTTATATGCATAGGCTCCTTTCAAGCGTTCGGGGCCCACCCTGTCACCGGCCCAGTACATGTCTGAAGTAGCATGGGTAGTCTGAACAGAAGGCACAATATCGTAGTCCCCAAAGTAGTGGAAATCATCGGGGTGAATGATCTGGGCGTGTTCGATACGCCAGCGACGGTCATTGGGTCCTCCAAGGATACTGGCATAGATCTTCAGGGTTTCGCGGTTGGCTTCATCTCCTATGCAATGGGTTGCCACTGCATAATCATTGGCATAGGCTCTTTTGCAGAGTTTTTCCAGCTCTTCCAGTGGGGTGACGAACAATCCACGGTTGTGGGGATCATCAGAATAGGGTTCTAGCATGCGGGCTCCCCTGGAACCCAGGGCACCGTCTGTAAAGAGTTTGATGGTATTTACCGAAAGGTGGTCGCTCTGGTAGACTCCCTTCTCTACGAAGTGGGTGAAGTTTTCTTCGGACGGACTGAGCCACGCATTGATGCGGATCTTAAGCAATCCCTCTTTGTTCAAAGAATCAATCAGCTCCACTGCGCTCTTAGGCAGACCTGCATCCTGCACGGAAGTGAGACCCACCTGAAAGCAGTTGGTCTGGGCCTGCAGAAGAGCAATGGCCACCTCCTCTTCCGTATCAGCGGGAGTCATTCTTCCTACCAGCCCAATGGCATTATCGATCAGGATCCCGTTGGGTTCGCCATCTGTATGCATCACGGTGCCACCATCCACCTGACTATCCGCAGTAATACCGGCTATTTTCAGGGCAGCACTGTTGGCCCAGCCAGCGTGACCGTCGATGCGTCTCAAGAGAATGGGTGTTTCGGGAAAGTGCTTATCCAGCATGGCCTTATCGGGAAACTCCTTTACTTCCCAGTCATTCTGATCCCAGCCTCTGCCTGTGATCCAGGCACCTGGATTATGTTTTTGATATTCCTTCAACATGGTAATGATTTCCTCCACCGAGGAGGTTCCTGCCACATCCACCTGGCTCAGGTTCATCCCATATCCCAGGAAGTGGCAGTGTGCGTCGATCCATCCCGGGTAGACATAAGCTCCCTGCAGGTCATGAACTTCACCGGAGCTAAATTCTTCTAATATCTCTTTGCTGCTTCCCACACCTATAATCCGGTGGTCCCTGATTGCGATGGCTTCAGCCATGCTAAACTCCTTGTCGACTGTGTAGATTTTTGCGTTGCTGAGAATTAAATCAGCTGGTTTCTTCTGGGCATCACAGGAGAGAACGATCAATAAAATGGCTGCTGAAAGGAATGTGTATATACGCATGGTAATAGGTTTGCAACAAAAATAGCATTCTCATATTATTTTCCCCATTTTTGCGTTAAGAACAAAACACTCAAATGGGTTTTCGTAGCTTTTTATTGATGATTCTGATTCCGGCAGCACTTTTTTTTTCATGTCAGCCGGAGCGTAACTTCATTGAGGATAGCAATGCACAGCTGGAATTTACCCTGGACACCCTCTTTTTCGATACGGTCTTTACAAGCATTGGCACGGCCACAAAAGCATTCAAGGTCAAGAATCCCCATAAACAGTTTATCAGGATCGACGAAATTGAATTGGCCGGAGGTGCATTTTCGGTATTCAGGATTAATGTGGACGGAACATCGGGTCTTCGTTTTTCGGATCTGGAAATTGCTCCCCGCGACAGTATGTATGTCTTCGTTGAGGCCACGCTTGATCCCAATGGTTCAGATGAGATTCTTCGCATTCAGGATTCCATTGTGTTTCAGGCCAACGGAAACTTCCAGGATGTCGATCTGATGGCCTGGGGACAGGATGTGCATATGATAGGAGGAGAGGTCATAGATCAAAGTACCACCTGGACGGCAGATAAACCCTACCTGATAATTGATTACCTCTATGTGGATTCCCTGGCTTTACTGACCATTGATCCGGGGGTGAAGGTGCACCTTCATAAGGATGCATTGATCTATGTGGATGGCTCACTGCAGGTGAACGGCACCCTTGAGGAGCCCGTCTGGTTTGGCGGTGACAGACTGGAAGAGTTTTATGAGCACTTACCTGGTCAATGGGGATTGATCTACCTTTCGGGAAGCAGTCATAACAACAGAATCTTACATACTGAGATAAGGAACGGAACCATCGGGATACAGATCACTGCTACGCCGGAATCGGGGATGATGCCCGACCTTCAGATCGATAATACCCTTATCAATCGCATGAGCTACAATGGAATCTATGCATTGAATGCTGCTGTAAGTGGGAGCAACCTGGTAATAGGAGACTGCGGTGGGAGTAGCCTGGCCCTGATTCACGGGGGGGATTATGATTTTACCCATTGCACATTTGCCAACTACTGGCCCAACGGTTTTTCCATCAGAAAACTGCCTGCTGTATTGTTAAGCGACTATTTTGTGACCTATGATGAGGATGGCCAGGCTTTGCTTTATCCAGATGGTGTATTTGAAAATGCGACCTTCCTGAACTCCATCATTTATGGTTCACATTCCATGGAGTTATTGATAGAAAGTTATAATAATCAGCAGATGACCTATCTCTTCGATTATTGTCTTACACGCATTCATGAGGATAGTATCTCATACCTGGAGGATCCGCTTATCACAAATATTATCAACAATGAAGAGCCCCTGCTTGATTCCATACCAGTAATTTATGAACTCGACAGTCTTTCCCCGGCCATCAATGCTGGCTTTCCTGCGCATGCAACTGAATTTCCTCTGGACCTGAACGGGAACAGCCGCCTGGATGATACGGCGCCCGATATGGGGGCCTACGAATGGATAGGTGGCGATGGCTGATCTGCTCCAGTTTGGAGTATCTAATCCCTATGAAGCCAAGTGAAGCGGGACTCCTGTTTCTGCTTATAATGTGCGCTGCCCTTGATATTCCAGCTCAGGATTTTAGCCGTGGTGAAAGCTGTTTGATGTGGTACAACGTGGAAAACCTGTTTTACCCTGAGGATGATTCTATTGAAGGCGATGATGAGTTTACGCCCCAGGGACTTCGTCACTGGACCTGGAACAGATACCGGAAGAAACTCACTAATCTGGCCAAGGTAATTATCGCAGCGGGACGGGGGAATCCTCCCGATCTGGTGGCACTTTGCGAGGTGGAAAATGCCATGGTCCTGCAAGAACTGAGCGCTCATCCAATTCTTGCTCCCTACCATTACTCATACCTGCATAAGGAGAGTCCCGATCATCGCGGAATGGATGTGGCCTGCCTGATCCGCAAAGGGATGTTCGAGTCAGTCCATTATGATTACCTTTCATTTGCTCTCCCTGTTTCTGAGACCAGGGATCTTATGCATATCAGTCTTTGCTGGGGTGGTGATACACTGGATCTCTTCCTGGTCCACCTGCTCTCCAAATATGGTGGTGCAGGTGCCACAGCTGATTTGAGGAGGGACCAGGCCGGGCAAATGGTACAGCTCATGGATTCTGTATATGCGGCAAGGCAGCATGCATTGCTAATAAGTGCAGGAGATTTCAATGACCCCTACCAGGCATACGCCATGGAACCTTTGAGGAAGGCCAGGTTTGGGGGAGATTCTCTTACACCGATTCTTCCGGAAAAAGGAAAGGGTACTTATAAATACAGGGGTCAGTGGAGTCCTATTGATCAGGTTATGATACTGCAAGCTTTGCAAGAGCCCTCCATTACAGTCAGCAGTTTACAAATATTTCCGCTATTGACTGAAGATTTGAATTTTGGAGGGCTTAAACCTCTGCGTACTTATGATGGATATGTTTTTATTGGAGGGATCAGTGATCATCTGCCCCTGCTAATAGATCTCAATCCTTCTCTCTTCTGATTTCCTGTTGAACAGTGAGTCCTAATGCCTTACCTTCCTCCAGCATCAGGGCATAGGCAGCTTCAAAATTATTGGAAATATCGCCATCCAGAATGGCCTCTTTGATAGCATTTTTAATTATGCCTACAGGACGGGATGGTGGAATTCCAAACACCTTTTGAATATCATCACCTGAGATGGGGGGCTGGAAGTTGCGGATGGAATCACGCTCCTCCAGTTCGATTACCTTTTTCCTTACCACCTGGAAATTCCTCAGATGTCGTTTGACTGTCCGTTCGTTTTTGGAGGTAATATCTGCTTCACAAAGCGTCATCAGGTCCTCCAGGTCCTCTCCGGCATCGAAGATCAGCCGTCTTACTGCCGCATCAGTAACTATATCCTGCGATAGAACAATGGGACGAAGGTGGAGCTTTACAAGCTTCTGCACGTATTTCATCTTCTCATTGAGAGGGAGTTTCAGTCTCCTGAAAATACCAGGCACCATTTTGGCCCCGATAAACTCATGGGCATGAAAGGTCCACCCGGTACCTGGCTCAAATTTCCTGGTCCTGGGTTTGGCAATATCATGGAGCAGTGCGGCCCACCTGAGCCAGAGATCATCTGTCTTCAGGGCGATGTTATCAAGTACCTGAAGGGTATGAAGAAAGTTGTCCTTATGGTGCTGCTCATTTACCTGTTCCACACCCTTCATCTGGTGGAGTTCTGGGAAAATTATTTCAAGTAACCCGCATTGATCCAGGAGCAGAAAGCCTTTGCCGGGCCTTTGGGCTAACATAATTTTATTCAGTTCATCGCTTATGCGTTCCTGGGATATAATCTCTATTCGCTGGCGATATTCATGGATGGCATTGAGGGTCCCCGCTTCGATGTTGAATTCAAGACTGGTTGCAAAACGGATGCCCCTCAACATCCTAAGAGGATCGTCGGAGAAGGTGCGGCCCGGTTCAAGAGGTGTGGTAATAAGCTTTTCTTCAATGTGTTTAAGACCTCCGAACGGATCCAGTAATTCGCCGAAACTGTATTGATTCAGAGAGATTGCCAGTGCATTGATAGTGAAATCCCGACGGTTCTGGTCGTCTTCCAGTGTACCATTCTCTACAATGGGTTTTCGTGAGTTGCTCCTGTAGGATTCTTTCCGCGCCCCCACAAACTCAATTTCGGTATCACCCCATTTTAGCATGGCAGTTCCAAAGCTTTTGAAGATACTGAGAGGAATTTCTTCTCCAATGGCCTTTCTTACCTTTTCGGCCATCTCAATTCCGCTTCCAATTACCACAATATCAATATCCTTTGGGATATTTCCGGTGCCGGAAATAAGCAGGTCGCGAACGAATCCTCCAATCACATAGGCGGGGGTCTTCTCTATTGCAGCGACCGATGCAATGATCTGAAAGACTTTATGGTGTAGATGTTCTGCGAGCTTCATGCTATTTAAACTGCAACAAAAATACAATCTAATACGTAATAACAGTGCATTATGAAACATGGAGTTTCGATATTTTTTAGCTATTTTTCGATTAATAACCATGGAATGAACCATAGCCAATGGCTGGTCTGAAACTAAGTGTGTGTTTTTGGCACCTGGACCCTTTGGTGACTGATGATGTGCTGGCTACCCTGAAAGAGGGTAAATTTGATGTGCAACATTGCCACTACAAGGAGCGTGAACAGGTAAGAGTAAGATTGATAGAGGACCCTCCAGATCTGGTCATCTCAGATTTTGATCTTCCCGATTCCCTGCGTGCAATGATAGAGGAGGAGATGGAGCCATTCTTATCACAAGTACCCCTTATCTACCTGGTGGGGGAGAAGAATGCCAGGAAGGCCGCCCAGACCCTTGAATCCGGAGTGTGGGATTTTGTCCAGAAAGAACAACTCTTCAAGCTGGTTCCGTCGGTTTACTCTTCACAAAAGTATACCAGTGTTATCAAGCAAAGACAGAGTGCGGAGCATGCACTGATGGAGTCCAGGGACAGGTATGTGTCCATATTCAAATCGGTTCATGACGGCCTCATTCTGATTGATCTTGAAACACGGAAGATTACAGAGTACAATCCCCGGGTTCTTGAGATGTTCGGACTTTCAGAAGCGGAGATGAAATCGCTGGACCCGAAAGACTACTCTGCTGCCGATGAGGGGTATACGATTGAGCGTGCAAGGGAATATATTAATAAAGCCCTTGCAGGCGGGTCGGTTTCATTTGAATGGCGGAACATAAAGAAATCGGGGGAGAGATTCTGGACCCTGAATTCTTTTTCTATTGCCCAGATTGACAACAAAGCCTATATTCTCCTGATCATGAGGAATATAGACGAGCAGAAAAAACTAACTCGATCATTGATCGAGTCAAAGGAGCATTTCAGGGCTCTGGCAGAGAATTCTCCGGATGTAATCATGCATTTTGACAGGGAACACAGGCATCTTTATGTAAATGGGACAGGGACATCCCTGATCGGCATCCCCATTGAGGAGCTCTTAAATAAGAGCCATCGCGAATTGGGGATTTTTCCTGAAGAATTGGTCCTTAAGTGGGAGGTGGCCCTTGACCAGGTGTTCAAGACGGGAGAATCCCAAACCATTGTATTTGATATTGAACTGGCCGATGGGAAAACAACTTTTGAATGGCGGCTCTATCCGGAAATAGATAGCTCGGAAGCAGTAGCTTCTGTGATAGGTGTTGCAAGGAATATTACCGATTCAGTTGAGTCGGAGCATGCACTTGTCCGCAGTGAGGAAAGACTAAATCTGGCCCTTTCTGCCACAAACCTGGGTCTGTGGGACTGGAACCTGATTTCCAATGAAGTGTATTTTTCACCCATCTGGTTTTCCATGCTGGGATACGGACCGGATGAATTTCCTCAAAAACTTGAGACCTGGATCGATTTGCAGCATCCCGATGACAGGGATGGATCTTTTGGCTTTGTTCAGGAGGTAATAAAGAAGCGGGAGAGCTCCTTCGATATTGAATTCCGAATGAAGCATAAGAACGGTTCCTATATCTGGATCAGGGGAATGGGGAAAGCGGTAGGTTTTGATGAAGGAGGCAATACCATTCGTCTCACCGGAATCCATGAGGATATCAATGAGCGGAAGAAGGGTGAGCAGGTCAGGCAGGTGCTGTTTGATATTTCTAATGCAGTAAACAGCACACACAGTCTGGATGAACTCTATGCCATGATCAGGGAGTCTTTGGGCAGAGTGGTTGATACTACCAACTGTTTTCTGGCACTATATAACGAAGAAGCAGATACCCTTACCCTTCCCTTTATGGAGGATGAGAAGGATGCCTTTACCGAGTTTCCGGCCCGGAAAACTATGACCAGTTTTGTGATCAGGACCGGCCAGGCACAGCTGGTGGATATTGAACGAGAAAATGAACTGACTCAGCAGGGCGAGATAGAGCCTGTTGGTGCTCCCTGTGTGAGCTGGCTGGGGGTGCCTTTAAAACACGAGGGAAAAACCATTGGAGTTTTTGCAGTTCAATCCTATACGGAGCAGGTTACTTATACCCAATCGGATGCTGAATTGCTCGAATTTGCCAGCGATCAGATTGCATTGGCCATTGACAGGAGGAGGCATCAGGACAGGCTCAGATCCAACCAGGAGAGACAAAGACGCGTTTTTGAATCTTCTCCCGATCCCATGATTGTGGTGGACCCCTCTGCCCTGATTCTTGATTTTAACAGTGCCTTCCTTGAGGCATTCAATGTGAAGGCTGAACTGGTGTACGGTCAGAAAATATTCAGGTTTATTGACAAAATGCACTGGCGCTTATCAATCACGAATTTTGCAGAGACCTGGGAGAAGGGATATTTGAAGAACCTTGAGTACCAGGTAGTCCGTCCCGATGGAAATACATTTGATGCGGAGGTCTCCACAGGAGCCATATACGATGCAGAGGGGAGACCTGAGTCCATGGTACTCATTTTGAAGGATATTTCGAAAAGGAAGGATGCGGAGCGTAAGATACTGGAGGCCAAGTATAAAGCTGAAGAATCCGATCGATTAAAAACCGCCTTCCTTTCCAATATGTCCCATGAGATCCGAACTCCCATGAATGCCATCGTAGGATTCTCGGATCTTTTATCAGATGAGAAATTAAGTCCGAACGAGCGGCGGGATTTCATTGCACAGATCAACCAGGGTGCCGACGATCTGATGCGGCTAATTGATGATATTATCGATATAGCAAAGATCGAAGCCGGACAGGTAAATGTTCATATCTCAGAGTGCTTTATCAGGGAGTTATTTAAGGAGCTCCACCTGATGTATATTCAAAACATTAAACGGACCGGGAAAGAGGCTGTGTCTATCAGGTTGGAGTGGAATTGGCCACTCAATGAACTGGCTATCTATACAGATCCTTTCCGCTTGAAGCAAATCCTTATAAACCTCTTGAGCAATGCGGTTAAATTTACCGAGAAGGGTGAGATTATCCTTGGAATAAAAGAGGATCCGGAGGGGGTGTATTTTTATGTTAAAGACTCGGGAATTGGGATACGTGAAGAGAAGCAGAAGGTAATTTTTGATCGCTTTATGCAGGGTCATGAGACCAAGACCAAGCTATATGGAGGAACCGGACTTGGATTGGCGATTTCGAAGAACCTGACGGAGATTTTAGGAGGCAAGATCGGGGTGGAATCCGAGTCGGGAAAGGGAGCCAAATTCTGGTTCATCCTTCCACGGAACGAAGTTCCCTTAAAATATGAGGCGGCCCTGCGTGCTCCTTCTAATACCCTGAGATCCTGGGATGATAAGAAAATATTAATTGCCGAAGATGATCACTCCAACTATTATTTCCTCTTTGAATCCCTGAAAGATACCGGTGCTGAAATACTATGGTCGCAGGACGGTGAGGAAACCATGGAGATGTTCAGGGAACACAGCGATATAGATGTGGTGCTGATGGATATCAATATGCCGCTGATCAATGGCTATGAATGCACCAGGCGGATTAAGGATGAACGTCCCACTCTGCCTGTAATTGCGCAGACTGCCTATGCCATGTCGGGAGAACGGGAAATTAGCCGTAAGGCAGGGTGCGATGATTACCTTTCAAAGCCCATAAAAGTCAGTGAGCTGCTGGACACCATCTCCAGGTATATATAGTTCCTGATAAGATAGTCTCTAGTCTTCATCCAGAATTTTACCGATCTGTTTTTCAGTGAGGTAGAGCTTGTCGCGACAGATCTTAAGGAGATCAGTAACCCGGCTGACTTTTTCTGCCAGCTCATCCACATCCAGTTTATCCTCTTCAATTTTTTGGAGGATTGATTCTATCTCAGTAACTGCCTCACTGTAACTAATCTTTTCTTTTGTCATTTGTTTCAGAGCTAGGTTCAACTTTGCTGATAATACTTCCGTCATGGAGCCTGGTTTCCAGGAGGCTCCCTGCTTTAATGTTCTTTATGGACGAGACCGATTTGCCATCCATCAGGGTCATTGAGTAGCCCCTGAGCAGGATACTCCTGGGATCGACCAGCTCGGTTCTTTTTTTTAAGGCGGCAAGATAATCCCCTTTCCTGTCCAGCTGCATAGCAAGCTCTCTGCGCAGGCGCTCTTCGCTTTGTCTGAGTTGTTCTGATTGTCTCTGGAGTGAGGCCCCGCTCAGGTGCAGCATAGCCTCACCATACCTCTCCAGGCGCGAAAGATCACCCTGCACACGGTTTCTTACCGAAAGGAGCAGTCTGTCGAGCAGGGCAGAGAGACGGAATTCAAAAGCCAGTAACTGATCCACCAGAAACTCTGCCACTGCAGTGGGTGTTTTTAAGCCATGGTGTGCCACCAGATCGGCCACCGATTCGTCTCTTTCGTGGCCAATACCGGTGATTACGGGAAGTGGGAACTGGGTAATGAAATAGGCCAGATCATAATGATTGAAACTTTCCAGATCGGCTTTTGATCCACCACCTCTGATCATAACCACACAATCGTAATCAGATTCCGATTCATAGATCTTCTCCATGGCTGAAGTGATGGAAGGTGGGGCCTCATCCCCTTGCATTACTGCTGGAAACAGAGTGGTTTGAAAACGAAAACCATGCCTGTTATTTTTAATAGACTCAGAGAAGTCACCATAACCTGCTGCTGTTTCGGATGAGATAACAGCGATGCGCTGGGGGACAAGGGGGAACTGGACTTCCCTGTTCATATCAAAAACACCCTCTTTACGCAGACGTTGGATCACCTCTTGCTTTTTCCTGGCAAGATCTCCAAGGGTGTAGGAGGGATCAATATCGGTGATATTCAGGCTCAGACCGTAAAGTGGATGGAATTCCACTGAGGCCTTGCAAAGAATCTTAATGCCGCTTTTTAACTGGGTCCCCGATGTAGCTTCAAAAAAGGGCCGGAGCATGCCATATCGGGAAGCCCAGATGGTGGCCCTGACCTTAGCCAGGAGGGAGTCGTTCTCCTCACTTTTTTCAACGAGTTCCAGGTAGCAGTGGCGATTCTCGCGAAATTCCATGATCTCTGCAATGACCCAATAATGAGTTGGAAGCTCTTTGTTAAGTGCTCCTTTTACCTGCTCAAGCAGCTCCGATAATGAACGCTTTTCCCCGGGCATTACTGTCTGAGTAATCGACTACGGTATATATACCCTTCCGTCCGGATTTCAATAATATAGATTCCGCTGCTAAGGGAAGGAGGAAGTTCCATCTCCCCGGGAAGCTGTACCTGCTGAGAGCTAACAAGTCGCCCATTCAGGTCATAAATGCGGACCAGCTGTTCTCCGGATTCAGATATTTTAATCATGATGCGCTGCCTGGCAGGATTGGGCCAGACCTCCATCGTGCCGGCACTGAATCGGGCAGGGATCCGGGTAATTGTATGATAGGCGTAGAGCATATTCGGAGTCCCAAATCCATAGTTATCATCGGGTCTCTCAGTTCGATGAGCACTCTGTCTGATCTTAAGCATCAGGTCTATGGCCGAAAGTTCCGGAAAGGCCTGCCAGAGAGCTGCCACTGAACCCGCCATAACAGGTGAAGCGTAAGAAGTACCATTTCCCCGGGCAAATTCACCACCCCTGTGCTGTATGCCACTTGCTCTTCCCATGGCAGTAATATCTGGCTTGGTGCGGCCATCAAAGGAGGGCCCCCTTGAACTGAAGCCTGCAAGCAAGTTGGTACTGTCGACTGCTCCAACAGTAAGGATATCAGTGGCATCGGCCGGAGCTGTGATATAGAACCATGGATCGTCCCCTGAGTTTCCGGCACTGTTGCAAAGAATCATACCTCGTGAGGCAGTCAGGGAGGCAGCCCTGGAAATATAGGAGCTATGGCCATCCATATCATGATAGGTGTAATCATAAGCCTCACCATCGAAATCGGAGTATCCAAGCGAAGTATTAAGTACATCCACACCCAGGCTGTCGGCATATTCAGCTGCCTCAATCCAGGCGATCTCTTCGATCCGTGTCTCCTGGTCAGAATTTTCAGTTGAGCAAAGCAGATAGCTGGCATGCGGAGCAGTTCCCACCAAATAGCCATCGTATTCGCCTGCCATAATAGAGAGGACGGACATACCGTGGGATGAATTCAGACGATATAGAAATGTTTCATTCACATAATTCCTGGTTCCGAGTATACGATTTTCATCGATTAGTGGAATAAAAGAGGGCAGACTGTCCACGTTGTAAAACCCGGCATCCAACACTCCGATCCATACCCCCGAGCCGGTGTAGCCCAGTTCGTGCAAACCATTTGTTCTCACCTGTTCAAGCTGCTCCCTGGCTATCCCGTAATTAAATTCCGGATCTGACTCAAGGGGTGGGTTAAATCTTTCCTGACCATTTTTCTGAGGAAAAAAAAGATCATCCGTTTCTGGCGCCCAGGGCACCGTATCGGTAAAGGGCTTCTGGACAACGTTTTGAAAAGTAGATTCATCCATATTGATCATGGCAATTCCGTTTAACCACTTTGATACATGCTTGACCTCCACACCCATCTGTTTGATCTCCTCCAGATAAGCAGAGCTTACGGGAAGATCCAGCCGGTCAACTGCCAGTCCTTGCATTGCTCTTCTGTTTACGGAACGTTCCGAGAGAAACTGATCAGGTTGATCGGTCTGATACGAGTCTCCATCCTTATCGCTGAAATAGATCCAATATGCACCGGGGGCAATTTCCTGGGAATGGGCTCCCAGGGATAAAAGCAAGGTAAAAACCAGCAGTTTGAATTTAATCATGACAGACTAGTATTGTTGATTGAATTGGGGCTCAGTAATAGGCTCATACTTCTTAAGGGAGTCCTGGACCCATAATTCGTACTTTTCCATGTCGGCTGGAATTCCATTCACATAATCCAGCGCATAAACCTCTTTTCCGCTTTCATCATAAAAACGCCAT
>Ga0209633_10001973_pt1 | contig 20338 bp, 23 predicted proteins | sample Cruoilmetagenom1_FD_187290 | JGI IMG/M metagenome (GOLD analysis project Ga0209633, IMG submission 187290) | Oil polluted marine microbial communities from Coal Oil Point, Santa Barbara, California, USA - Sample 1 (SPAdes) (version 2) | ecosystem: Environmental > Aquatic > Marine > Oil seeps ... | reverse complement strand
GGCCCGGTTGAGGGCCTTCTGGACGACCGAGCGAATCTCGGTGTTTCCGAGTTTCGTCTTCGTCTGTCCCTCGAACTGGGGTGATCTCACCTTGACGGAGATGACCGCGGTGAGCCCCTCCCGAACATCTTCGCCCGTGAGGTTGGGATCCTTCTCTTTGAGGAGGTTCCTCTTCCTTGCGAATTCGTTGATCGACCGCGTGAGGGCCGTGCGGAAGCCCTCCTCGTGGGTTCCTCCCTCGTGCGTGTTGATGTTGTTGGCGAAGCTCAAGATCGTCTCGCGGTAGCTCCCCGTCCACTGCATCGCAACCGAAACCTCTGCGTCCTCAGACAGTTCGTCGAAAGAGACAACCTGCCGGTGGATCGGCTCCCGATTGGCGTTGAGGTACTTCACGAAGTCGACGAGTCCGCCGTTGTACTTGAAGATCTCCTCGACCGGGGTCTCCCCCCGCTCATCCCGGTAGCGAATCTCGAGGCCCTTGTTGAGGAACGCCATCTCGCGCAGTCGACTCATCACGGTCTTCGACGAGTAGACGAGTCCCTCGGTGAAGATCTCGGGGTCGGCCCAGAAGACGACCTGAGTTCCGGTCCTCTTCGCTGTGCCCCCCTTCTTCACCGGGCCCGATGCAACGCCGTACTCGTACACCTGGGACCAGTGATGCCCGTCCCGGACGATGTCAGCCTCGAGGCGTATCGAGAGGGCGTTCACGACGGAGATCCCGACACCGTGGAGCCCGCCGGAAACGGCGTATGCCCCTGAGTCGAACTTCCCTCCCGCATGCAGCGTTGTCATGACGGTCGTCAGGGCCGATTCTTTCGTCTTCGGATGTTTCGCAACCGGGATTCCCCTGCCGTTGTCCCTCACGCGCACGCCGCCGTCGGCGAGCAGCGCCACTTCGATTCGCGTGCAGAAGCCGGCCATGGCCTCGTCGACCGAGTTGTCGACTGCCTCCCAGATCAAGTGGTGGAGGCCCCTTGGTCCCGTCGACCCGATGTACATCGCAGGCCGTCGCCTGACCGCTTCGAGGCCTTCGAGGACCTTGATGTCTTTCGCTTCATAGGACGCGTTCGAGGGGCTTTTCGTCTTGCTCACAGGACTCCTTTGGATGGCCCCCGGAGGCGTTCAGTGGGGGCTACTGACACCGGTGTAATCATAGTCGAATTGATGCGGAATCCCTTCCAATTCAAGGCTTTCCGCCGCGAGCATCCCCTTCGACGCGAAACTTCACCGACCGGACGAGATCGGGTCCGAATCGTTGGGATATTCGGCGCATGAGATCGGCCGAGTCGTACCGCAGGAGGCTCGCGTCTGCGCCTTCCGGCACCTCGACGAGCAAGGTCTGATCTCGGACACCGATCGGCCGCGCTCTCTCCCTCCACCGCTCGGAGACGATGCTGTCCCACGACGAGACGAGTCTGGCAACACCGAGGTCCGGGCTCGCCCCCGCTCGTTCAACGATGGTCCCAAGCAGGTCATCGATCGGCGTGGGATCGGGCCTCTCAGGCTTGTTGCTGTAGTAGTTCGCTCTGGTCATGTCACGGTCCTTCCGTCGACGTTCCACCGTCGCCCGGTTGCCGGAACCTCATCTTCTCTCGCGGTTGTGACAAAAACCTGACCTCCGCCGAGAAGAGACATCACACCCCTGGCGTGAGGGGGGTCGAGTTCTGAGAAGACGTCGTCAAGGAGAAGGATCGGGGTTGTCGTCCGATGTGTGCTGAGCAGGCGATATGCGGCAACACGAAGGGCAAGCGCAACCGTGCGCTGTTCTCCCTGACTCGCCATCGAGCGCGCCGGTCGCCCGTCGACCACAAGGGCGGGCTCATCTCGATGAGGTCCACCGCTGGTCACACGCTGTTCCATGTCCCGTCGGCGGCGCTCGAGTAGCTCTTCCCTGAGTCGTCCCGGTTCCCCTCCGCCGTCCAACGTTGCCCCCCAATTCGAGTCGTAACTCCACGTCAGTGAGCCTCTCTCTCCCACGAGTCGGTAGGCCTCACCGAGGGAAGCATCAAGTTCCTTCAACACCCGGGAGCGATGTCCAAATACGGCAGATCCCGCAACTGCGACCCTCTCGTCCCAGACGTCCAGAGTGATCGGATCCGCCCTTCTCCCCTCCTGTTTGAGTAGCGAGTTGCGTTGACGCACGGCCCTCTCGTAGTCCTGTTGATCGGCGCCTGCCTGCGGCCAGAGCTGGGCAGCGAGATCATCGAGATACGCTCTCCTAAGTCCCGGTCCTCTCTTCACCAGATCGAGGTCGTCCGGCTGGAACGCCACGATCGGGATCTGGGCCAGAACGTCACGATTGCGCTGCGGACGTTTCCCGTTGACGAGAACCCTGCGACGACCTGGACTCGCGAGTTCGACTTCTACTTTGACCGTGCCCGATGGGATGGCGAATTCTCCGCGAATCACCGCCTTCTCCGAATCGGTCGTAATCATCGCCAGGTCGGGAGTCCCCCGGAATGACTTCAGGAGTCCGAGGTAGGCGACCGCTTCGAGAACACTGGTCTTCCCGGCTCCGTTCGCTCCGACGAGGACGTTGACATCCTCATCCGGTTCGAAACGGAGCGTCTCGTAGCAGCGAACGTTCGTCAGTTCGAGCCAGGAGAGATACATCAATCGCCTCGCGTCATGGTCGACTCGATCACTGCTCCTGAAGTGATCGAACTGCTACTTGCTAGAGACGAACCGGCATCAGGAGATACCTGAAGTCCTCATCCCCGACGCCGTGGAGAAGTCCCGGCTTCAGCGCATCGATCGTCTCGAGGATGACGGTGTCCGAATCGATGACCCCGACGCCCTCTGTGAGGTACCTCGTGTTGAAGGCGATCGTCATCTCCTCACCCTCGTACTTCCCTTCGATGTGCTCGGTCTCTTCGCCGACTTCCTGCCGGATGACACTGAGCTCAACTCCCCCCTCGTGGAGGTTCAGGCGGACCGGTATGTGATCTTCAGCGACGAGCGCTGCTCTCCCGACGGCGTCGAGAAGACTTTTCTTGGAGACCTCGAGACGGCTCGGATAGGAATCCGGTAGGAGCTGGCGGTACTTGGGGAATGCCGCATCGATGATCCTTACCGTCAGTCTTCCCTGATCAGTGATGAACACAGCCTCACGATCACCAAGCGATACCTTCATCGGACCGTCTCCAACGGTTCTTCCGAGCTCTCTCAAGGCCCTGTACGGAACGAGTTTCGAACCGGTCGCTCCGATTCCCAGCACGTCGCGCACGGCCAGTCGATACGAATCCGTTGCGACCAGCCGAAGCCCCCCGTCGTTCTCTTCGAACAGAACTCCTGTGAGCGTGGGTCGGGCCTCATCCCCTGACGCGGCGATCCCTACCTGACTCAACGCCTTGACGAGAGTTTCTCCAACCACGTCGATCGTGTCGGCCGGCAGCGTGTCGTCGATCGTTGGGAAGTCTCCAACGCTCAACTCCCGAAGTCTGAAGCGCGGCCCATTCCCGGTGATCTCAACTTCTCCATCTGAGGCTGTGACGGAGACCGCTCCCGTTGGGAGCTTGCGCACGGCGTCGGCGGCGAGTTTGGCCGGGATCACCGTGGCTCCATCCTCGAGTCCTTCGACTTCGAGGTACGTCCTCACGGTCACTTCGTTGTCCGTCCCCGTTACCTGAAGACGTCCTCCCTCGACCTCACACAGGAGTCCTTGAAGGATCGGAAGGGGCGATCGACTTCCAACCGCTCGGCCCGCCCTGGTCAGGACGTCGGCGAGGTCATCACGTTCGGCTCGGATACGCACAGTTGTTCTTCCTCTGCTTCTTGGTCTTTTCAATTACAAACGGTAGTGGTAGTAGTAGGCGTTGTGGATTGTGGATAACGGAAGGGATCCGTTGAAGTCAACGGATTTCCGAATCCACATGGATTGTGAACAAACAAACAGTAATCAACAGAGAGAAGACGAGAGGACGAGAAGGTGTGGATATCGGTCATGTTGTCCTCAGGCGTTGACCGAGCTCCGAGACCTGATCGAAGACCTCCATGTCGGTTCTCATGAGCGTCTTCACTCTCTCAACGGCGTGGATGACGGTCGTGTGATCGCGCCCACCGAAACATGCCCCGATCTTCGGCAGAGAGAGGTCTGTGTGTTCCCGACAGAGATACATGGCGATCTGTCGGTACCGAGCGAGTGGCTGCTTCCTGCTGGGACCGGTGAGTTGCTCGACCGTCGTTGTGGTGTACTCGGCGGTGATCTGGATGATCCGGTCGGATGTGAGAGGTATGACACGATCGGATTCGACGATGTCGGACAGAACCTCTTGAGCCATCGTGAGCGTGATCTCCTCATCCGTCAGAGAAGCGAATGCCGTGACCCTGGTCAGGGCACCTTCCAGTTCGCGGATGTTCTGATGGACATTCTCTGCGATGAACGTCATCACGTCGGGTGGGACCGGTGCAGGAGCGAAGTCTGCGTTCCTCCTGAGGATGGCGAGGCGAGTCTCGACGTCCGGGCTCTGAATGTCGGTAAGGAGACCCCACTCGAAACGGCTTCTCAGACGGTCTTCGAGCGTCGAGAGGTGCTTTGGGTGACGATCGGAGCTGATCACGACCTGTTTCCCTGCCTCATACAGGCTGTTGAACGTGTGAAAGAACTCCTCGAGGATCTGTTCTTTGCCTTCGAAGAACTGAACGTCGTCGAGAAGGAGGACGTCGATGGTGCGGTAGCGCTCCTTGAACTCATCCATCCGTTTCCTTCGGATCCCGTTGATGAACTCGTTGAAGAATTGCTCGGAAGAGACATAACGAACCACGGCAGCCGGATCGAGTTCGATACGGTGATGACCGACGGCGTGGAGAAGATGTGTCTTACCGAGTCCAGCGTTCGCGTAGATGAACAGAGGGTTGTAGTGACTGCCGGGCTGTTCGGCGACGGCGAGCGCCGCTGCGTGGGCGAAGCGATTTGATTGTCCGACCACAAAATTGTCGAACGTGTACTTCGGAACGAGACGGGGATAGTTCGCACGCGATCGCGTCGGGTCGTCCGTGTCGATCGGCAGGGGGACTTGGAAAGGGTTCGGTTGCGATGACACTTCAAGAGGAGTCTCTGCGACGGTCGGGACCACGGTGAGCTCCACGGTGAGTCCGAGGGTGTCCAGTGCTGCTTCCTGGAGAGCCGGCAGGTAACGATCCCCAACCCAGCGGTAGTGGAAGTCGGAGGGGGCAACCAGATGGAGGCTGCCATCTTCGATAGTGGAGTCGAGCGGCTCGATCCAGGTCTGCCATGCGGCCGGGGTCACCCGGCGGCGCACTTGCTGATGAAACGTCTCCCACTCCGCGGTCGATGAGCGTAACTCAGCCACTCTTGATGCTCCTCTCAACCTCTACATGCCCTGTCCACACACCTGCCCACAGGCTGTGGAAAACCCGTTCTCTCGTCCTGGCCCGTTCCCTGAGTGCCGTCGCAGACCCGAGATCCCTTCGGAGAAGTACGACTATTCACATGGGAGCGGCGGCGAGTATATGTCCCGTGACCACGGAGCGGCAAGAAGGGGAAATCTCGCCGTATCGACAGACCACATCAACGGTCGGACGACGATAGCCCTTGTGCCACAAGGGTTATCAGGGGTGGGAAATAATGGGAAGAAGGAGAAGAAGGTCGAGAATCCGTCCGAATAGCCGCCAACGATGTTTCGCGTTCGGTGTCTGGATTTCGCGTTCAGTCGCGCGACTTCGCGTTCTTGTTCTGGAGAGGTCGGTAGGACGCCGAATGACGTAGGATTCAGGCGTCCGCAATCTTCCCGGTCGTATCGCGACCTCCCAAGCAGGGATACCTCACCATGAAGCGTACCTATCAACCAAACGTGCGGCGCCGCAAGCGCAAGCATGGATTCCGCTCTCGCATGCGGACCCGTTCCGGACGCGCCGTCATCAAGAGACGACGCATCAAGGGACGCCACCGTCTCACCGCATAACATCGGACGACCGTTCGTCTCGCTGCGCTCGACGGCGCAATTCTCTGCTGTCTTTCGCACCGGCCGATCGGCCCGATCCGGAGGGATCAGAGTGATCTGTGCCGGCGGAGAGAAGGGCCCTCCTCAAGTGGGGATCGTTGCCTCACGACGGGTCGGCGGTGCGGTCACGAGGAATCGGGCCAAGCGGCGTCTCCGCGAAGCGTTGGGGCGAGTTGATTTGAGGCGAGACACGGCGTACGTCGTGGTTGCCTCTCCCAACGTTACAACGATGGGGTTTGACCACCTGGTTCACGGACTGGGGGATGCGATCGCCGAGAGCGAAAGAGATGAGGAGTATCGATGAGTAGCGACCAGGAACAGGCACCCTCGCCGGCGGCCTTGATGCTCATGGGTTCAATCCGGGTCTATCAGAAGGTGCTTTCTCCCGCTTTCGGGGGCAATTGCCGGTACTATCCCTCCTGCTCGAAGTATGGGTACGACGCGATCCGTCTCCACGGTGCGGGTCGTGGGTCATGGATGGCCGTCAAACGCATCGGACGGTGCCAGCCGTTCCATGAGGGTGGATTCGATCCTGTCCCCGAACCGGGCGAACACGAACACGAGAACACAAACGCCGAGAGCGAAGCATGAACTCCCTGAATCCATGGACCCTCCTCCTCGACCTCATCGGTGGGGTCCTCAACTTCTTTTACCAATTTATTCCAAATCTTGGCATTGCGATCATCTTGCTCACGCTGGCGATCTCGCTTGTCCTGTTCCCTCTGACCCTGAAGCAGACCAGGTCGATGAAGGCGATGCAGGAGATCCAACCAGAGGTAAAGCGTCTCCAGAAGGAACTCAAAGGAGACAAGGAAGAGCTCAACAAAGAGTTGATGGCTCTCTACCAGGAGAGAGGCGTCAACCCGGCCGCCGGTTGCCTCCCCATGATCGTTCAGATGCCGCTGTGGTTCGCCCTGTTCTCCGTACTGCGAAGCATCCAGCGACCCGAGGGTGGTGGAGCGGCAACGTCGAAGTACATCGGTGACGGGACTGAAGCCATCAATACCATGTTCCTTGGGATGGATCTGACATTGTCGCCGAGCTCCATCGTCCCGGACGCGGTCAAGAGCGGCGACTTCCTCACCGCACTCCCCTACATCCTCTTGATCATCCTCATCGTGGCCGCCGGTTTCTACCAGCAGCTTCAGACCACGAAGACGAAGAAGGACGACAAAGAACAGTCCCAGACGGCGCAGTCGATGCAGACAGCGATGAAGATCATGCCCCTCTTCTTCGGATTTATCTCGTGGACGCTCACCGCCGGACTTGGGATCTATTTCGCAACATCCAACCTCTTCAGGGTCGGGCAGCAAGCCCTCATCCTGCGTTTGGATGAACGCGGAGATGATGACGACAAGAAGAAGCCGGCGCTTCCACCGGATACGCCACCGGAGGACGGGGAACCCGAGAAGAAGGGCCCGTCGGAGAACGCCAGCAAGAAGAAGAGCCGCCGCAGGAGGAAATGACGATGGAATGGGTGGAAGTTACCGGAACGACGGTCGACGTCGCGGTCGGAGCCGCGCTCGCTGAACTCGAACTCGAGTCAGTGGATCAGGCCGAGGTAGAGGTTATTCAGGAGGGGAAGCCGGGATTCCTCGGTGTTGGAGCCCGTCCAGCGATCGTGAAGGTCTCGCGCAAGCCACGCAAGCGCAATCGCCGCAATCGGAGAGGGACGAAGGGATCGTCCACCGCCGGACAGCAGAAGAAGACCCAGGACAAACAGAAGAGCGGACAGGGTTCGAGTTCCAGGAACGGCAAGGGTTCACGGCCGTCGAACAAGAAGAAACCCACTGAGAACAAGAAGAACGGATCCTCGAAGGAGCGGCGAGCGATGGACAACAAGGCAGCGGCAGAGCCGAAGAAGGACAAGCCAGAGACGTCGATCGAAGATCAGGCAAAGGTCGCCAAAGACTTCCTTTCCGGACTCCTCGGCTCATTCGGTCTCGAAGGAGAGATCCAAACGAGAATCGAAGACGACGTGCTGCATCTCGACGTCGTAGGGGAGCAGACCGAAGCCCTCGTCGGAGCGAAGGGCGCCACGATGTATGCCGTTCTCGAACTCACTCGCACCACCGTCCAGCGACATACGTTCGGCGCACCGCGAATGAGGATCGACATCGCGGGGTACGGAGCCCGCAGGCGCGAAGCGCTGACGATCTACACCGCGAAGCTCGTTGAGCAGGTCAAAGAGAGTGGTGGAGAAGCCATGCTCGAACCGATGAACGCGGCCGACCGGAAGGTCATCCACGACGCAGCCGCCGAATTCGAGGGTGTGAAGACGTACTCCGAAGGCGAAGACCCGCGCCGCGCCGTCGTGATTGCCGCCACCGGAGACGCAGTCAGCGACTGAGGCTGGATGTTTCACGGGAAACATTCCGGGGATCGCCTCGAAAAGGCCGCACATTGGGTCGGAATCGACCTGACACCGCATCAACGCACGCAACTGGACCGACTCGGCGAGTGGCTGGCTACCGAAGCGGTGGACGCCGGCGGAATCGGGCCGGCTGAGGAAGCGCGACTGGTCGACCGACACCTTGCGGACTCGATCGTGTTCGCTGCAGCCTGGAACGAGGAGCCCTCCACCGTTCTCGACGTAGGGTCCGGTGTCGGTCTTCCCGGTATCCCGTTGGCGATTCTCTACCCCAACGCGGTAGTTACGCTCCTGGATCGATCCCGCGAGCGCTGTCGGCTCGCACGACGAGCCGTCCGGGTCATTGGCCTCGAGAACGTCGCTGTGGATCAACGAGACGCACTTCACATGGACGGCACGTGGGACGTCATCACGTTTCGGGCATCATTGAGACCGGTTGACGCCCTGAGGTCGGCGCTGCCGCTTCTGAGCGAGCAGGGTTGTGTGGTGATCGGGATGAGCCGCAGCGTCGAACCAGCCGATACGCCCTCTGCCCCGACCGGCGCAGCCGTTGATCTGCTCGAGGTCGACGACGGGGTCCTTGACTCCCCCGCATGGCTTCTTAGGATGACGCGAGACAATCCCCGAGCTCTGGACCGAGACACTTCCTGATGACAACCACAATCGTCGCCATCGCCAACCAGAAAGGCGGTGTCGGCAAGTCAACGACCGCGATCAACCTTGGTGCAGGCCTTGCCTACCAAGGAGAACGAGTGCTCCTTGTCGACCTCGACCCGCAGGGAAATACCACGAGTGGTCTTGGTATCGACCGGTCGGCGATCGAGTATTCGACATATGACCTTCTGGTAGAGGACGTTCCGATCGATGATGTGATCGAACCATCCTCGGTTCGCGAGCTCTTCGTCGTGCCGGCTACGATCGAGCTGGCCGGAGCGGAGATTGAATTGGTCTCGATGTTCTCGCGAGAGGCACGCCTCGGCAAAGCTCTTGAACCCATTGCTGATGACTACGATTTCGTGCTCGTGGATTGCCCACCCTCTCTCGGACTGTTGACCGTGAACGGTCTCGCGGCTGCCGACGAGGTGCTGATCCCCATCCAGTGCGAGTATTATGCCCTGGAGGGAGTGAGCCAGTTGATGAAGAACATCCAACTGGTGCAGAGAAGCCTCAACCCTCAACTGGAGATCGAAGGTGTGCTCCTGACAATGTACGATGGCCGTACAACGCTGGCGGCCGACGTCGTCGCACAGGTGAGAGATCATTTCGGCGAAACGACGTATCGCACGGTGATTCCCCGTACCGTCAGGCTCTCGGAGGCGCCTTCGTACGGGGAGCCTATCGAGGCCTACGATCCCATGTCCCGTGGGGCGATCGCCTACCGGGAGTTGGCACGAGAGTTTCGGAGGAGACATGGCCGCACGTAAGAGTGGACTAGGCAGGGGACTCGACGCACTCATCCCCGTTGAGCACCCCTCTGTGGGTTTCGCCGAACTCGAACTCGACGACATATCGCCCAGTCCTCAGCAACCGAGAACTCGATTTGATGATGACGCGCTGGGGGAGCTGGCAGCATCGATCAGAGAGGTCGGCGTTCTCCAACCGGTCGTTGTCCGACCTGGAGATACCGACGGCACGTACTTCCTGATCGCAGGCGAACGACGGCTACGAGCAGCCGGAATGGCAGGCCTAGCAACGATTCCGGCGGTCATTAGGGAACCAGAGAGCGACGAGCGACACCTCACTGAGGCGCTCATCGAGAACGTTCAGAGGAAGGACCTCTCGCCGCTGGAGGAAGCCGCAGCGTACCGGAATCTTATGGAAGATTTTGGTATGACCCACGAACAGGTCGCCAGCCGAGTCGGGAAGAGCCGGAGCGCTGTGACGAACACTATCCGACTGCTGCAACTGCCGCCGGCGATTCAAGGAATGCTCGAACGCGAGGAGTTGTCTGCTGGACACGCCCGGGCCCTCCTCGCTCTCGAGGATGAGGCTTACGCGGTCCACATCGCCGAACGAGTGGTGGCGGAGGGTTGGCCGGTCAGGAAGGTCGAAGAGGCGGTGAAGAGCCGGTCGATCCCGGACGAGGAGCCACAGCGAAGGATGCCCGTGATGCGCCCGGCGGCGATCATCGAGCTTGAGGAGCGACTCAGTGAACGGTTGGCCACGAAAGTGAAGATCACCACACGGGGCGAAGGTGGACGGATGGTGATCCGCTACGGCTCCCTGGAAGACCTAGAACGGATCTACCGCCAACTATTCGAGTAGTACGCAGTACGAGTGACGTAGTACGACTCGGCGGTCTTGTGTCGGTTGGGTGCGTGGTGCACCTGTGCCTTCTCACGGTTTCGGCGCATCGCTTGAGGCCTGCATGCGAGATTGATGGCCAAGGGCCCCGGCGAGAGGGGTTGGTCTTGTAGAAGAGGAACCCGCTCAGATGCTGTGCTGGCGCTTTGGGAGACCCAGAGAGTCGATCGTGAACCTCGAGAAGCGGTTGTCTCCACACGATTCGGGGTCGTACTACGCCATACGTACGACGTACTACTGCCTCCTACCTCGCCGCTTCTCGCCGACCCGCTCATCTCCGGAGTGCCCACATAGCCTTGCTGGTGGCTCGTGGCTGGTAGCTCAGTCTTCGTCCGGCCCGTTTGCGTACAGACCAATGATCGCTCCTGCAATCTGTGACCCGATCTCCGCGGTTGGTGTCGCTACGGCGACCACGATCGCGGGGGAGCGGGTCTCTTTCAGGATGGGGACGGCCCGCGGAAGGGATGGAATGCCGAGCCTGGCTGCGAGATGGACGGCTATCGCCTTCCCGGCGTCACTCGTGCTGAGCGGCGTGCCGAAGTAGAAGACACCTTCAGCATCGTCGTGGGGTACGGTGATCGACACAACGATCTGGACGTCGAGACGGTTGGCCCTCTGCGCTCGGAACCGCTCGGTTGGTGCGGTATCAACGCTTCGTGACAACAGGGCCCGTGCTCCGGCAAGCTGGAGATCGGAGGAGAGGTGGGTTGCGGCCAGCCACGTCGGATCCGGCTTCGAAGGTTCAACTCGATCGGGATCGACGTAGATTCGGGCGCCGGCGATCGGGTGGGGGAGTGAATCGATCCACTCGTGCTCACGAACCGCCTCCCGAGGGGGCTTTTCGGTCGCTCTGGACATCAGGAGGAGCTCCTCGACGACTTCGCGGCCGGCGAATCCGTCCTCGGCCATTCCTCGATTGTGCTGAAAATCGAGAACGGCCCTGAGTGTATCGGGGCCGAAGAGTCCGTCGACCTTGCCTGCATCGAACCCGAGGGAACCGAGGCTCTGTTGGAGTCGCGAGACATCGTCACCGCGCATCATCGGAGATCGCCGGTACAGCATGCGATCCCCGAGGCGAAAACCGGCATCGACCAGCGTTCGCCAGGTCTCGGGTCCCACGATGCCGTCCACGGGCAGACCGCGCGCCTCTTGGAAGGTTTGCACCGCTGCAACGGTATCCGAACCGTAGGAGCCGTCCACGTCCGTGTGGATTCCCAGACCTGTCAATCGGCGTTGGATGTCGCGAACCGGCTCTCCGCGGTCTCCGGAGTGGTAGAGCCTCACGGTCCCGTTGTCGGGTGGTCGTAGCTCAGGAGACGAAGGGGGCGATCTCGGCTTCCAACTGGTTCTTGCTCCTGGCTCCTACGAGGCGCTTCTTCTCTTCTCCGCCCTGGAAGATGATCATCGTAGGAATGCTCATCACGCCGAACTGCATCGCCGTCGAGGGGTTCTCATCGACGTTGAGTTTGACGATCTGGAGCTGACCGGATCGGTCCCCGGCGATCTCCTCGAGTGGCTGGTCCATCATCTTGCAGGGACCGCACCACTCTGCCCAGAAGTCGACAAGGGTCGGCAGTGGGGAGCCGATCAGGTCGACGAACGTTGTGTCGGTTCCTTTGACGGTGTTCTGTCCCATCTTGACTCCCTTGTGATCAAACGGACCACTCGCCCTGTTGGGCGGGCGGAAATGGATTCAGGCTTCGGGTCGATCGAGCCAGTGCTCGACGTCGATTGCAGCTTGACAGCCCATTCCAGCGGCTGTCACTGCTTGCTGGTAGTAGTGGTCAACAACGTCTCCAGCAGCGAAGACACCTTCGACGGACGTGCGCGTCGAGCCTTGTTCTGTGGAGATGTATCCGGAGTCATCCAGGTCGAGCTGGTCCTGGAAAATCTTGGTATTCGGGTCGTGGCCGATCGCCAAGAAGAATCCCTCGACGGGAAGCACGGAAGCTTCATCGGTGAGGACGTTCTTCACACGGAGGCCGGTGACGAGATCATCGCCAAGGACTTCTTCGATCGTCGTGTTCCAGAGAACCTCGATCTTTGGGTGATCGATAGCCCGCTGGGCCATGATCTTCGATGCTCTGAACTCGTCACGCCGGTGGAGGATGGTGACCTTCGAAGCGAACTTCGTGAGGAAGAGCGCCTCTTCCATGGCTGAGTCTCCTCCGCCGACGATCGCGATCTCGCGATCACGAAAGAAGAATCCGTCGCACGTTGCGCATGCCGAGACACCGTATCCGCGGAGACGACTCTCTCCTTCAATCCCCAGCCAACGGGCAGATGCGCCGGTGGAGATGATGAGACTGTTCGCCTCATAGAGGTCGCTACCGACCCACACCTTGAACGGGCGTTCGGAGAGGTCGACCTTCGTGACATCGGATGACACGATGCGAGTACCGAAGCGTTCGGCTTGCTTCCTCATTCCGTCCATGAGCTCCGGACCCATGATGCCCTCGGGGAAGCCGGGATAGTTCTCGACTTCGGTGGTGAGCATCAACTGCCCGCCTCTCTCCATACCCTCGATCATCAACGGATCGAGGTCCGCACGGGCTGCGTAGATAGCGGCGGTGAGTCCGGCGGGGCCGGACCCGATGATCAAGACCTTCTCGGCCATGGTCACTCCTGTGGTGGTGTTGTCTCGTCCTTTGGGAATCTCTTCATCCAAAGGAACACGCCGACGACGAGCAATATGCCCCCGACGACGGCGTATGCGAGTTCCTGTCCCATCAGGGTACCGAGAGCACGGAAGAAACCAATGAGCAACCAGATCACGGCGATGATCGCGAGTGTTGCTATCACCAGGGCGAGCGCTGTCCACGTGACCGCAACAGACGCCCTCTCCACCGTGAGGGCACGGATACGGGTAGCCGTCTTCTCAAGGAGGTCGGCGATCTTGGCCGGGTAGTCGTTGCGCGGTCGATCGGTCATGTCAAGGGAGGATAGCCGAACTGTGGGACGGTTATCCCTGTGTGCTGGCGATCTCCCGGCACAGGTCCAAAGAGAAGACCGCAAGGAATGGATCTCCTTCCGATGGCGAGACAGAAACCACAACGGCAGGGACACCTTCGTAGGTTGTCGTGGCGATGGGGGAGAAGCTGGACGATGTGTCACCGGTCGTCAGGGAATCGAGACAGTCGTCCGACTGTGCGACTTGAGCATCGTCGAACTCGGAAGACTTCGAAGACGTTGGAGGGGTGCTGTTTCTGAGAGATTCCGGATCAGAGGCAAGATCGTTCTCGAGAGCATCAAGATCGATGTCCGCAACGTAAGGAAGAGTGAGAGGCGTCTCTGCAGCGGCGAAGGTCTCTGCGTCTTGCGTACTTTCGTCCGCGGCGGATCCTCCTGCGAGGCCGCTCTCGGACGCGTCCGGGGCTGTGGCTCCGTCGCCTCCATCATCCGCACTCTGGGCTTCGACCTCGCCGGGAAGGGCATCGGCGGAAGAACTCGCTGCCGTCGTCGTGATCTCAGCGGACGCCACCTCGAAGGACCCATCCGAATCGTCCGTCGACAGAGCACCGGGGAGAACGACGACGGCACCAACGACGACTGCGGCGGCCACAGCGAGGCCGCCGATCGGTGCCAGCCAACGCTGCCATCGGGATGGTGTGGCGACAACGGGTGCAGGAGAGTGGTCGAGATGGAGTTGCTGTCGGAGCGTCGCATGCAACGTCGACCGTTCCTCCGCCGTCATCGACGGTGTCGACGAAGCGTCGAGCAGGGAGACAATGCTCATCTGTGTTTCGTACTCGGACCGAAGGTCGGGATCACTCTCGATACGAGCGAGAATCGAGCGCTCCTCGGCCGGGGTGAGTTGTCCGCCGAGCAGATCGACGATGAGTTCTTGGTTACGTTCGTTCATGGTTCATCACTTGGATGCTCTGACCCCGGCGCGAAGTTCCCGAGTTCTTTGGCGAGCTGCTTTCTCGCTCGAAACACACGACTCTTCACTGTTCCAATGGGCACTTCGAGGGTATCCGCGGCTCCCTCTAGCGACATGCCGTCGAGGTCGACGAGTACGACGGCCGCCCGGAATTCGGGTGTGAGTCCGGCGAGGGCGGTCTCGATGTCGGGGCGTAGCTCGACGGCGATGAATTCGTCGCCACCGCGAGGATCTGACGGATCGAAGTGCTCCGGCATCGACTCTGTGCGCTTGCGCTGCTGCCGTCTCAAATGGTCATAACAAGTGTTCACGGTCACGCGGTAGAGCCAGGTACTGAAGGCAGCCTGTTCCTTGTACCGGTCCGCCTTGCGAAACACGGTGAGGAACGTGTCTTGAGTTGCGTCGAGCGCCGCGTCCCTGTTCCTCATCATGCGAAGGCAGATAGCGAAGACCCGATCCTCGTGAGCGCGCATGAGTTCATCGAAGGCGGATACGTCGCCTTCGAGGTAGCGGCGGATCAACTCGCGGTCTTCCGAGGAACGAGAAGTCATTGGACCCGATTCTGGTCCGTTCGACGAACGGAGGCGAAGCAATCCATCAAGGAAGAAGGCGGATCTCCGCGATGGAGGTTCCATATGAGCCGTCAGATCGCTGCGGGAGCGACGTGATCCAGACGAGCCAGAACCCCTGCTCCCTGTGGGCTACGTCAAGCAGAGTCGTCCCTGTGAGTATCTGTGCCTCGCCGATGTGATCCCAATCTTGAGGAGCATCCGGGAGTGTCGAGCTCCACGAAACGGAGAAGCGTGTGTCGGATGCCCCGGTGATCTCGATGGCGCCGATCGGAACCGGAGGTTCGAGAACGATTCCAACGCCTTCTTTGGTCTCGGCGAGAGGGGACGGATATGGCTCGGTCTCCCACTTCGTAGACAGTCTGCCGTCCACTACAGAGGAGAGGGTCTCGTCGTTCTCAATGCCGTCACCGAACGGGTCATAAACGGTGACCACGGCGGGAATGACAGTCTCCTCGGGCGCCTCTGTCTCCGGGGTGGTGTTCGATGGAGTCGCCTGTTCCTGCTCGGCGGGTGCGGCCGGGTAGAGGAAAGGAGAGTCGGGATCGACATCGATAGAGAGCCCGAGAATGGAGAGAGCGAGAACCACAGCGACAAGAAAGGCGAAGAGCACGAGGGGTTTGAGGGACCAGGGCCGATCGGCGTCGGGCTGAGGGTGCAGCGACGAGGCGCTTAGTGCATCTGCGAGGCCCGTGGCGTCGAGGGTTCCTGCTTCGGCAGCTCCGAGGGCATCGTCCACGGATGCGGGTATTCCCTCAGCGACGTGAGAGGGGAGAATGGCAGGGTTCTCACTTCCCGTGATCGCCGTGCGTAGCGCTGCGGCGAGCGCTGACGTGTCATCGGTCCGGGTGGCTGTGAGGGGGATTCGCCCGAAGCTTGCAAGGCGGGCAGGATGTGCGGCCGAGAAGTGGATCGCCCTCGGGTCGATCGCCCCATGGATGCCACCGTTCGCGTGGAACGCTGCCAAACCAGCGGCCAGACCCGACGCGTTCGTGAGATACTCCGTGATGGGGAGCGTCTCTCCCGCCTTGAGGCGATCGGCGATGGTCACGGCACCATCCCATTCCGCGACCGCGAATGCCGAATCGTCGACCTCTCCCGCCGCGTAGATCCTCTGAACGTGGGGGTGGGTGGTCGCCGCCGCCGCTCGAACAGGAGAGAGGAACGATGCGATCCGATCTGTGTTCGCCTCAGGTCCCGGGAATCTGATCAAGACGGGGCGTTCGAGGTGTTCATCAGTTGCGAGCCACTCCTCGATGTCACCGTCTGCGCCGAGGCGGACGTTCATTCGATACCGATCAGGGATACGCGGGGGCATCGGTCAACCCCGACGAAGGAGGAAAAGCGACTCCGGGAGAGTGACGAATCCCTCGGACTCATACAGAGCCACAGCAGCGGCGTTGTCGGTCTGTGTGTTGAGCATCATCGCTCGACTCCCGGCCGACTGCGCAGTTCGGGCAGCAGCGCGAATCAACGAGCGACCCATCTGGTGACCGTGCCAGTCGGGATGGACGGCGAGTCTCTGTAGATACGACATGGCGTGACCGAAACCGACGATGGCGAAACCGACAGGAAGGCCGTCCGGTCCCCGAATGAGGAGAGACCTTGTTTTCGTTGTTGCTGCGATGGCCTCGGCCATACCAAAGCGATCGAACCTCCAGAAAGCATCGAAAGCGGCGTGGTCGATACGGAGGAGGTCCTCGATCGAATGATCCGGTGGTGAGATAACGAGGTGATCGGGTGATGGGAGTCCATCAGTCAGGTCGCGACGCATGAACGACAACGGGATGAACTCGTCGAAGCCGGCGGTCTCCCACGGCCGACGACTGCTTGGTGGGAGAGGGGGAGAGAAGACGTGGGGAGCACCGAGTTCGCTCAATCTGTCGGCACATGATTCGAGGAAGGATGACCCGCCGCGGACGAGGCGCAGCGCCGCATCGGGTGTGAGATCGTTCCAGCGCCGGGCATCGGCCCGTGCCCAACCTCTTCTGAGTCTGATCGGTTGTGGCCAGGTGCCGCGTTGGAGCACCGGGAGCGGACGCTCTGCCAATGGCATGACACCTCCGTGCCGCTGGACCCGGTCAGCGTACCGTCGATGAGTGGCCACACAGTCGGGCCCCTTGTCGTGATGGGTAAGACGGCTCGATGTGCACAAGGACACTCAATCATGGGACCATGGGGATATGCGATCAGTACTGGTCACTCATCCGTCAAGCATGGATCACGTTCCTCTCAACGAACACCCGGAGCGACCGGAGAGGGTCACTGCTGCGATCGAGGGTGTCCTGGAGAGTGATCTTGAGGTAGTCAGCGTTGAAGCCCGTGCAGCGACCAGAGGAGAACTACTCGCAGTGCATGACGCGTCGTTCCTCGATCAGTTGCAGGAGTTCTGTGCAACCGGTGGCGGTGCGATCGATGCCGATACCTACGCAGTCGAAAGATCGTGGGACGCTGCGCGATTCGCCGCGGGTGCGGGTCTCACGGCGATCGAAGCGATCGAAAGAGGAGACGCCGACGTCGGGTTCTCGGTGGTTCGGCCGCCCGGTCACCACGCTGAGGTCGACCGAACGATGGGCTTCTGCTTGATCAACAACATCGCCGTCTCTGCAGCGGCCCTTGTGAGCGGAGGGGCGCGGGTGGCCATCGTTGATTGGGATGTTCATCACGGGAACGGAACACAGGAGATGTTCTTCCGTTCGCCGGACGTGCTGTACATTTCATTGCACCACTCCCCGTTCTACCCGGGGACTGGCCGGATTCAGGACGTGGGGAAGGGTCTGGGAGTCGGAGCGACAGTGAACATCCCGCTCCCAGGAGGTGTCGGTGGGGTTGCCTACCGCCGAGCCTTCTCGAGGATTGTTCTCCCGATACTCGATCAATTCGATCCCGATTGGCTGCTTGTCAGCGCCGGCTACGACGGGCACATATCGGACCCGCTCGGCGGGATGGCCCTCGTGGCTGACGACTACGGAGCGATGGCAGGGGCACTCGGAGAAGTGATGCAACGCAAAAACACGGTGTTCTACCTCGAGGGAGGCTACGACCTTCGAGCGATTCGCGACTCGGTCAAGGCGACCCTCGACGGATTCACATCCGGCTTGCCGCTTCTTGGCCCTCCCGAAGGCGTCGATCGGGCGACAGACAGTGCGGTTGAGGTGCTCTCCCTGTTCTGGGATCTCGATTAAGGGGTGTCGTCGAAGCGCCGATACATCCGAGAACCATCCTCGGGCCCAAGGAGTCGATGTGACCGACCCATTGCCGTCTCTCGACGGACTACTTGAGAAGCTGACAGCGGTCGGTGGATCCGATCTGCACCTCAAAGTCGGCTCGCCGCCGGCGTTCCGGATAGACGGCGTGGTTCACCGATCCGATCTTCCGTCGATCGCGCCGGCAGACACGCTGCGCTACCTCGACGAGATCATCACAGAGAGGGCAAGTGCCGCACTTGAGTCCTCCGGCGAAGCCGATTTCGCGATCGGCCGATCCGGACTGGGTCGCTTTCGGGTCAGTGTCTTCCGGCAACGCGGGTCGCTGACATTGGTGCTGCGAACCGTCGGGACCGTCAACGGTGGATTCGATGCTCTCGGTCTCCCGAACGTCATCGAACGCCTGGCTGACGAACGGCCGGGTCTCCTGTTGATCACGGGGCCGTCTGGTTCAGGCCGAACTACAACCGCTGCCTCCGTGGTGGAGTACGTCAATGCCACTCGCAAGGGCAGCATCGTCACAATCGAAGATCCGATAGAGAATCTGTTCCCCGACAACCAGTCTCTGGTCTCCCAGCGCGAGGTTGGGATCGACACTGCGTCGTTCGCCTCGGGCCTACAGACAGCCATGCGCAATGACACCGACGCCGTCTTCGTGGGGGAGCTTCCCGATCGGGAGACGGTGGCCGCTGCCCTACGCGCTTCTGAGACGGGTCATCTCGTCGTTGCGATACTTCCGACGTTCGATGGTCTCGAGACGATCAATAGGATCGTTGAGTCCTTCGAGCCGTACCAACGACAGCAGGTGAGGCAGATCCTGTCGACGACGCTGAAAGGTGTCATCAGCCAGCAACTCATTCCGCGAGCCGATGCCAACGGCCGGGCGCCTGCGGTCGAAGTGCTGGTGAACACTGAGCGGGTTGCCGAGAAGCTCAAGGAAGAGGAGACGACGGCATCCATAACGGTTGACATCGCCGAGGGGGAGTTCTTCGGGATGCGCACATACGATCAGGCGATCCTCGCCCTGTACGAGGCGGGAGAAGTGTCGTTCGAGGATGCACTGTCTCATGCGACGTCGACAACAGATTTCAAGGTCGCTGCCCAGACGCGTGGAGCGATGAGCGCTTGAGTTGAGAGCGGACAGCGGACAGCTGACAGCAAACAACGGACAGCAAACAGCGAACAGCAAACAGCAAACAGCAAACAGCCCGAACACGCGGGCCGGCGGACGGGTCTTGGCCCCTTCTGGCTGTCGGCTGTTGGCTGTTTGCTGTCAGCTCTCTCAGGACGGCAGCTTCCGTCTCTCCAGTCGGTACTCTTCTCCTCTCCATGCCCACCTTCACCTGCCAGACGTGTTCCGCTGAGTTCTCGCTACCCCAGCACGTCCTTGATCGATACCCTGGGTGGGTTCCGAAGCAGTGTCGCGACTGCAAGCCGGCTAAGAGTTCGGCTCCTGCCGGCGTAGCCACGGGTGAAGACCCACAGACAGGTGTGTTCACCGATGGTGGATGTGTCCCGAACCCGGGCCCCGGCGGATGGGGAGCGGTCTACGTGGTCGATGGGGAGATTCTCTCCGAGAGTCACGGCCACGATCCGGACACGACCAACAACCGCATGGAATTGATGGCCCTGATCGAAGGGGCGAAGATGATTCCTGAAGGAACGGCCCTCACCGTCTACTCGGACTCGAACCTTGCTGTGAGAACGATCAACGAGTGGGCGGCCGGATGGGAAGCCCGCGGATGGAAGCGCAAGACGGGTCCCGTGGAGAACGTTGACCTCGTCCGGAAGGCGTACACCGTGTACAGGAAACGCCAGGAACTTGAACTCAGGTGGATCAAGGCCCACGTGGGCTACACGTGGAATGAGTACGCGGACGGATTAGCGAACCGGTGGAGGGAAGAGTGAGCTACGAGCTGCCAGCTACGAGCTACGAGCTACGAGCCCAACCGGCTGAGAGCGACTACTTGTCGTTGAGGGATACGGACTACGGACTACTGACTACGGACTACGACCCCCGGCACGGGGGCCGCTCGTGATCC
>Ga0209633_10001972_pt1 | contig 20353 bp, 21 predicted proteins | sample Cruoilmetagenom1_FD_187290 | JGI IMG/M metagenome (GOLD analysis project Ga0209633, IMG submission 187290) | Oil polluted marine microbial communities from Coal Oil Point, Santa Barbara, California, USA - Sample 1 (SPAdes) (version 2) | ecosystem: Environmental > Aquatic > Marine > Oil seeps ... | reverse complement strand
CAATGCGCCCAGAATGTCAGCGCGCACGGGTTGGCGGGCTTTGGCACACAGGCGACGTACGCGCCCTACGGTGTCGTCGCCAGACAGGGTTGTCAGGTCAATCATGGTGATCGCCTTGAGCATCCACGCGGCTTGAAATTCCTTTTTCACGGACCGGCGACCGGGCAAGGTTTTGGCGCGGCGTTCGATGGCCGAGGTGTTGGCCTGTGCGCCCATCACCCAATCCATGTCCAAATCCATGCCAGTGTTGCGTGGTTCATGCACTTGGGGCAGGCCTGCGGTGGTGGTGGAGCTCAATGTGGGGTCTGATTTTGTCTGCAACGTTCTGGCTCCCTTGGTGCGCCATTTGGGCCGTCTGTGAGGGGTCACGGTCTCATAATATAGGGGGGTAGTGCAAGTTTTACCAATTGGTCAAGGTTGTTGCGCGGATTGCAACACTTCAGCAAGCACGCTGACCGATAGGGTTCGTGCATCGCGGGCAGACGGGATCAGACCGATCGGCCCCTTTAGGCGAGCGACGTCATTGGCGTCCGCGCCCAAGGCCGAGATCTCGTCATGGCGGGCGTCGCGGGCGCGCTGGCTGCCCTGTGCGCCAATGTAAAACGCTGGTGATTTTAGGGCGGCGGATAGGATTGGCGGCTCCCATTCGTGGTCGTGAAAGAACAGCAGGATGGCGGACCATTGATCGGGGGCTATGTCGGTGGGGTAGGCGGCCTGTTTCAGGTGTTGGGTCTTGCTGCCGTGGGAAGCGGCGAAGTCCAGGGTTTCGTCGTCCGGCGATAGCAGAAGGTTGGGGTAGCCAGCCGATTGGACAAGGGCGGCGAAGGTGCAGGCTTCGGGACCTTTGCCGAACACGTAGAAAAAGATATCGGGTTCAAACCGGACGTTGAAGTGGTCTCCGTTTGGGCCGGTTTCGCCGTTATCAGTGACCTGCATTGCACCGGTGTCGGGGGTGATGTTCAGGGTGCAGGGTCGGCGCGCGCTGCGATTATCGTCAAGGGCTTCGAGGGCTTGTTTGCAGGGCCGCGGGATCAACAGGATTTCGAGGCTGCCGCCGCAAGGCAAGGCCAAATCGGCGAATTTGGAGCCACGGCCGTAAAGCACACGCATTGGCTCACCGTTTTTCAGCGCGGTTTTGGCGTGATGCTCGATATCGGATTCAATACAGCCCGAAGAAAGAGTCCCGACCCTTTGGCCGCCAGCCAGTATCGCCATTGTTGCGCCGAGCGGACGATACGATGGGCCGTCAATGCCAATGATCACGGCCAAAACGCCATCTTCGGGCGCCATACGCAGGGCGTGGATCGGATCGGGATTTGGTGTGTTCATCAAGTGGGCCAGTCGAAAATGAAATCGGAGATTTGATCATAGGCGGATGAGTGGGATCGGCAAGGGGGCTTGACCAGATCAGGTTGGAACGGCACCTTCACCGTGAAACTGAACGCATCTCATACAGGGTACAAGTGACGATATGATCCAGCCACCTGCCAATATCGACGATACGATCGACCTGCTTGCCACGCAGAATTACATTTGCAATCGCGGGTTGGGGACCGTGGCGTTTTTGGCGCTGAGCCTTGGCAAACCGCTGTTCCTTGAAGGAGAGGCTGGGGTTGGCAAGACCGAGATTGCCAAGGCCATCGCGGCGGCGCTTGGGCGCAAATTGATCCGGTTGCAATGCTATGAGGGCTTGGATGCGGCGTCGGCGATTTATGAGTGGAACTTTGCCGCCCAGATGATCGCCATTCGCACCGCCGAAGCATCAGGGGCTGCGGATCGTAACGCATTGAAGGATGAGCTGTTTTCCGAGGATTATTTGATACGTCGACCGCTACTTGAGGCGATGGAGAGCTATCCCGAAGGTCCGCCTGTGTTGTTGATTGACGAGGTGGATCGTACCGACGAGCCGTTTGAGGCGTTTTTGCTGGAAGCCTTGTCGGATTTTCAGGTCACGATCCCTGAATTGGGCACCGTGCGTGCGCCAGAGCCGCCGATTGTGATTCTGACCTCGAACCGCACCCGCGAAGTGCATGATGCGCTAAAGCGGCGGTGTTTGTATCACTGGGTGGACTATCCGGACCATGAACGCGAGGTCGAGATTTTGCGCCAACGGGTGCCGGAATGTACTGCGACTTTGTCGGCGGAAATTGTCGCCTTTGTGCAGCGGTTGCGCGGGCAAGATTTGTTCAAGAATCCTGGTGTGGCCGAATCCGTGGATTGGGCGCGCTGTTTGATCGCGCTGGACGCGGTGTCGCTGTCGCCGGAAATGGTGTCAGACACCCTGGGTGCAGTGTTGAAATATCAAGACGATATTGCCAAAATCGCTGGCTCCGAAGCGACGCGGATATTGGATGATGCGCGGGCTGATATCGCGCGGATGGCCTGATCGTGGGGGACGTTCTACCGAAAACGGACGGACGGCTGGTCGAGAATATTGTGCATTTCGGGCGGGCGTTGCGCAAGGCCGGCGTGACAGTTGGCACCTCGCAGGTGCAAAACGCGATTGAAGCGGTGGAGCGGGCAGGGTTCACCAAGCGGGGTGATTTTTACCACGCGCTGCGGACCACTTTGATCACAAGGCCAGAGCATTTGGAAACCTACCATCAGGTGTTCAATTTCTTTTGGCGCGATCCGGAATATCTGGAGCGGATGCTGAAGATGATGTTGCCGCTGGTGCAGGCGATGGGGGCTGAAGAAGACCAAGACCCAAAGGCCGCCGAGCGCCGCGCTGCCGAGGCCCTGATGGATGACCAAGAGCGCGAGGGGCAAGCACCGGAGCGCGAAGAGGTCGAGCTGGATGCGCAGTTCACGGGGTCGGATGCCGAGGTGCTGAACACGATGGATTTTGAGCAGATGTCGGCAGCAGAGATGGTTCAGGCTGTTGCGGCGATCCAGTCATTGCGACTGCCGCTGACGCCGCTGAAGACGCGCCGCTATGTGGGGGCAAGTCACGGCAACAAACCTGACATTCGTGGCATGATGCGACGGTCCTTGCGCAAAGGCGGCGAAATCGACCGGATGTTGTTGAAAAGGCCACGGGTGCGGCCGCCCAACCTTGTGACGCTCTGCGATATTTCGGGGTCGATGACGGTTTACTCACGGATGATGCTGCATTTCCTGCATGCGCTGATTTGGGCGCCGAACCCTGATTGGGGCAAGGTACATGGCTTCACCTTTGGCACACAACTTAGCAATGTCACGCGTGCGTTGCATCTTAAGGATGTTGACGACGCGCTGGCGGCCGCAGGGCAGGACGCGCCGGACTGGCAGGGCGGCACGCGGATTGGCGCGGCGCTGCATCGGTTTAACCGAGACTGGTCGCGCCGGGTGCTGGGGCAAGGCGCGGTGGTGTTGTTGATCACGGACGGGTTGGAGCGTGGGGATACGCAGCAACTGGAGCGCGAAGCCGAGCGGCTGTCGCTGTCGTGTCATAGGTTGATTTGGCTGAATCCGTTGCTACGCTGGGACGAATTTAGCCCCAAAGCGCAGGGTATTCGCGCCATCCTACCCAATGTCGATAGCTTCTATGGCTGCCACTCGCTGAATTCGTTGGCGGAACTGGGCCAAACCCTTAGTGGTGCGGGTGAGAAAGAGCGGTTGATGCACTTGTTGTAAGGAAAAGCTGAGAAATCTAAGCCCCTTGCTTCGAATCGTAGCAGCGGTATGATGGGCACCTTAGGCATTGAAAGATTGGTATAAATATGGATATGACAGGTGAATATCAAATTACGGCCCCGCGTGACGTGGTTTGGACGGCGTTGAACGACGCCGAAGTGTTGAAGGCATGCATACCGGGATGCCAAGAGTTAGAGAAAACATCTGACACAGAAATGAACGCCAAAGTTGTTTTGAAAATCGGACCTGTGAAGGCGAAATTCAATGGCGAAGTTGAGTTGATCAACATCGAGGCACCAGCCAGCTACACCATTCAGGGCGAAGGATCGGGCGGCATTGCCGGATTTGCCAAGGGGCATGCCGACGTTGTGCTGGTTGAGGATGGTGAAGGCACCATTTTAAGTTTTACTGCCCATGCCAATGTGGGTGGCAAGATCGCGCAATTGGGCAGTCGGCTGATCGATTCAACGGCCAAGAAACTGGCCAACAAGTTTTTTGACAATTTCCACGATTATCTAAGCAATGACGACTCCGAGGAGGAAGAGCCGACGGGTCAATAAGAAATGGGCGGGCTGCACGGCGCGTCGGTCAGGGAGGACCATATGACAACGATAAATATGACAGTGAATGGCAAGGCGGTCAGCGGGGATGTCCCCGATCAGACGCTTTTGTCAGAGTTTTTGCGCGAAAACCTGCGCCTGACCGGCACCCATGTCGGCTGCGACACCAGCCAATGTGGCGCATGTGTTGTGCATATCAACGGCAAACCTGTGAAGAGTTGCTCGACCTTGGCCGCGTCATTGGACGGGGCGGATGTTAAGACCATCGAGGGGGTTTCCAATGGGGAACTGCACCCGATGCAGCAAGCGTTCAACGATAATCACGGCCTGCAATGCGGGTTCTGCACGCCGGGGATGATTATGACCAGTATCGACATGGTCGAGCGGTACAAGGCGGCGGGCAAGGACCTGACCTCTGACGCCATTCGGGCCGAGCTGGAGGGCAATATTTGCCGCTGCACGGGTTACCATAACATTGTGAAGTCCATCGAGGACGCCGCTGCGAAAATGTGATTGGCGCGCTGTGAACCGAGCCCATGAATTTGGGCTGTTCGGATCACGCGGCCACAACGAGGGAGATTGAAGATGAGTTCAGGAATTGGAGTCCCGGTAAAACGCAAAGAGGACAAGCGTTTTACGACCGGCAAAGGCAAATACACCGACGATATTCGCAAAGACAATCAGGCTTATGCAGCTTTTGTGCGCAGCCCGCATGCCCATGCCAAGGTGAAGGGCATTGACGCAAGTGCCGCCCTTGCCATGGACGGGGTGATTGAGGTGTTGGACGGCCATCAACTGACTGGCGACGGCATCGGCAACATCATTTGCGGCTGGGCCGTGAATTCCAAGGATGGCAGCCCGATGAACATGGGCGCGTGGTCGGCTTTGGCCACTGAAAAAGTGCGCTATGTCGGCGATGCGGTTGCCGTTGTTATTGCTGAAACGCAAGGGTTGGCACGGATTGCTGCCGAGGCGGTCGAGGTTGATTATGAAGCCCTGCCCGTCATTGCACATGTGATGAATGCGATGACCGACGGGGCTGTGCAAATTCACGAAAATGCACCGGGCAACCAGATTTTTGATTGGGAGTTGGGGGACGAGGCCGCAACCGATGCGGGTCTTGCTGGCGCGGCGCATGTTACGTCGATTGATATAACAAACAACCGGCTGTCGCCAAACCCGATGGAGCCACGTTCAGCTGTCGCCACCTATGACGATGCCGAGGAGCATTACACGCTCTACACCACCAGCCAGAACCCGCATGTTGCGCGTCTGGTATTGTCGGCATTTTACAATGTTGCTGCCGAAAACAAGCTGCGGGTGATTGCGCCCGATGTTGGTGGTGGATTTGGGGCCAAGATTTACATCTACCCCGAGGAAATCACTTGTCTGTGGGCGTCGATGAAGACCAACCGTTCGGTAAAATGGACCTCGGATCGTGCCGAGGCCTTTATCACGGATGCGCATGGGCGTGACCATGTCACCACGGCGAAAATGGGCTTTGATGAAAACAACAAGATCGTTGGGTTCAAGGTCGACACGGTCGCCAATCTGGGCGCCTATATGTCGCTGTTTTCCAGTTCGGTTCCGACGTATTTGTATGCGCCGCTGCTGTCTGGGCAGTATGACATTCAGAACATTCACTGCAACGTGCGTACCTATTACACCAACACGGTTCCGGTCGATGCCTACCGCGGCGCGGGCCGTCCCGAGGCGACCTATGTGGTTGAGCGGATGATGGAGACGGCGGCGCGTGAATTGGGTATGGATCCGGCTGAATTGCGCCGGATTAATTTCGTGCAAAGTTTCCCGCATCAGACGCCGATTTTGATGGCTTATGACGCGGGTGATTTCCCGAAAATTCTGGGCATGGCGCAAAGCGCAGCAGATGTTGCTGGCTTTGCAGCCCGCAAGGCCGAGGCCGCGAGCCGCGGCAAATTGCGTGGCATGGGCTACTCGACCTTTATCGAGGCTTGTGGCTTGGCACCGTCCAAGGCAGCGGGCTCATTGGGCGCGGGCGTTGGTCTGTGGGAATCCGCCGAGGTGCGGGTCAATCCGGTTGGTAGTATCGAGATTTTAACCGGCAGTCACAGTCACGGGCAGGGTCATGAGACCACATTCGCGCAGATCGTGGCGGACCGGTTTGATATCCCGATTGAAAGCGTGAACATCGTGCATGGCGACACCGATAAGGTGCAGTTCGGCATGGGCACCTATGGCTCGCGGTCGGCCCCCGTCGGCATGTCCGCCGTGGTCAAGGCGATGGACAAGGTCGAGGCCAAGGTCAAAAAGATTGCAGCGCACACATTGGAAGCCTCTGAGGATGACATCGTCATTGAAGGCGGCGAGGTCAAAGTTGCGGGCACCGACAAGGCGATGGCGTGGCACGAGGTGGGTCTAGCGGCCTATATCGCGCATAATTTGCCTGACGGTATGGAACCTGGACTGAAAGAAACCGCGTTCTTTGATCCGGTCAATTTCTCGTTCCCCTCCGGCGCATTCATCTGCGAGGTCGAGGTGGACCCGGATACGGGCGAAACCGAGATAATCAAGTTCACGGCGGCCGATGATTTTGGCACCATCATCAACCCGTTGATTGTCGATGGCCAAGTCCATGGCGGTGTCACCCAAGGCATCGGTCAAGCGATGCTTGAGCAGGTGATCTATGACGATGACGGCCAGCTTCTGACAGGGTCTTACATGGATTACACCATGCCACGGGCCGCGGATGTTCCAAGTTATGACGTCAGCCATATGGAGGATCAACCCAGCCCGAACAACCCACTTGGGGTTAAGGGCTGTGGCGAAGCTGGTGCGATTGGTTCGCCACCCGCTGTGATCAACGCGATCACGGATGCGATTGGCAACAATGATCTGGCGATGCCAGCAACCCCACAGGCCGTTTGGCGGGCAATTCAAGCCGCCAAACCTGTGGCAGCAGAGTAAGGGAGGATTAGATATGTATCCGGTAAAATATCATAAGGCGACATCAATTGCCGACGCCGTGGCCGCCCTTTCGGCTGGGGATGATGCAACTATTTTGGCGGGCGGGCAGACGTTGCTGGCCACCATGAAACAACATCTGGCAGACCCCAGTGATCTGGTGGATATCCGCAGCATTGACGGCATGGCGGGTGTTTCTGCTGCGGGCAATGTGTTGACCATTGGGGCGGCGACGACCCATGCTGATGTGGCGGGCAATGCGGATGTGCAAAAGCTCTGTCCGGCGCTGGCGGAATTGGCGTCCCACATTGGCGATCCGGCAGTGCGCAACATGGGCACCATTGGCGGCTCGATTGCCAACAACGATCCAGCGGCGGATTATCCGGCGGCGATGCTGGCGCTGAATGCCACCATCGTCACCAACACCCGTGAAGTCGCGGCGGATGATTTCTTTGACGGGTTGTTTGGCACGGCCCTTGACGATGGCGAGATCATCACCGCTGTCAAAGTCACCGCGCCGAGCAAAGCGGCTTATGCCAAATTTGCCCAACAAGCCTCACTGTTTGCGCTGGTCGGGGTGTTTGTGGCGGACGGGGCTGGCGGTGTGCGCGTGGCTGTGACGGGGGCGGGTGAAGACGGCGTTTTCCGTCAATCCGGCATGGAGGCCGCGTTGGCGTCAGGTTGGTCCGAAGCGGCGCTTGACGGTGTGGCGGCGTCCGAGGATGGCCTCATGTCAGATTTGCACGGCTCGGCCGACTACCGTGCACATTTGATCGGCGTGATGGCGAAACGCGCGGTGGCCGCGGCCTAAATAATAACCGCCGCCGTATCCGATTGGCTACGGCGGCGGCCTTGTTTTTGAGCGAAAAACTGCATGATCCATTTGGCAAATAAGGGTGCTATCTGGTGTCTGGGTCATGCCTTTGCGGGCGTGCTTGATAACGTCTGCAGGTTTCACTCCCTCAAGTTCGCCAATCAATGCCGCCATGAAATGAGTGTCTATTTCGGGGTGGTACTGGGCGGTGAAAACATGGTTGTCGATGGTAAAGCCACCAACGAGGCAGCCCTCCCGACCCATGTAGATTTTAGCATCATTTGGCAGTTGGCTGACCTGTTCCTCATGGGCGGTGTGGATCGTGAGCGGTCCGTTGAATCCCTCCATCCAGGGTGGCGGTGTGTGGACGTTGGTGTCAGTGGTGCCATATGACCAGCCTTGTGCATTGCTGCTGATTTCACCGCCAAGCGCCAAGACAATCGCGTGGTGGCCAAAGCAAGCGTCGAACAGCGGAATTTTGGCGGCTTCGGCCTGACGGATTGTGTCAGCCAGTTGATCCAGCCACGGGGCCTTCCCCAAAACGGATGTTGGGCTCCCCGTCACGATAAATCCGTCAAAATCACTTTGGGCGCGGTCGGGGAGTACGACGTCTTTCACGGCAAAGGGATTTGGTTGATCACGCGCCAGGCCGACATTTTGATGCTGAACCGTCAGCATGATTTGGTTTCCTCGGCGCAGGGCATCCGGATGGCAGATCAAACCTACGAAGAGTATCTGGCGCGGCGCACCTTTCAGGAGACCGTGATGCAAGACCCAATGCGGGTCGACCTTGCGCGGCCATCTTACCATATTTGTCATGTGTCAAAGGCGGCCCGCATTTGGGTCTGGGCATGCATATTGCACGGCTTGAAGTGCAGGCGCTGTTTGAGGGATTCGCCAAACGGGTGAAGTCGATAGAACCCGCTGGGCCGCATAAGTTCCTGCGCTCAAACTTTGTTGGCGGGATCAAATCACTGCCCGTTCGGGTTACCCTTTTACAGGCAAGGTAAGGGCTATGAGTGACCGTTTGCGAGCCATGTTTTGCGACCATCTGAGCATTATGTGCGGCAAATATTTGCCAGCATCCAAAATTGATGATTCTGGCACGTGGCTCTGCAGTTCGATCTTTGAGGTGCATTACGACAAAGACCTGCTGCCCGCGCCGGGTGGGATGATGTTGGAGGGTTTGCCGGATATGGGATTGCGCTGGTCGAGAGACGATATCCGCGACAGTTGGGATCAAGGTATAAAGATTGTGTTAGGCGATTTATACGACCATGAGGGCGCGCCTTTGGGGTTGTGCCCGCGTGGCGCATTAAAGCGCGCGGTGGCGGCAGTGTTGCAGGCGGCGCGATTGGGGCTGGAGGGGGTTATGATCTGGGCCTCGCGGAAACCGGCGAGGAGTTCGAAAAAACCAACGCCACGCAAGGCACAGCGGCGGATTTGAATACTCTCAAGGTTTGGAAACCCTGGCGAATCTGGATCGGTTGGCAGCTGCGCTGCGCGATGCTCTGGTCGAAACTGGACATTGCCCGCTGGGCGGCATCCGTGTGCGCGGTTTTCGCGCCGCCCATCAGGCGATTGCGGATGGGGGCGAGACCTATAGCAAACGCTGGCAGGACGAAGGCGTGATGAATCACATCGCGGGCAGCTCGGTTCCGGCCTCGGGTGGCGCATCCTTTGAAAACACCACAAGGGCGGTACTATTGGCATCTCGCCAACGCCGCGCACACCGTAAGGGTGACCGGGGTTGGGGATTTCCAAAATCACGGCTTCGATGGGCGGCAAATCAGAGGCCACCGGAATGCGGTAATCCAAGGAGTCTGGATTTTGCAGCCAGCCATCGTCGCCGTAAATATACTCCTCGTTCAAGGCCCAACCGATGCCCTGCACGGCCCCGCCTTGCATTTGCCCCTCGACATAGTCGGGGTTCACGGCTTTGTCTGCGTCTTGAAACACGGTGTGGAGCAGAATGGTGGTGAAGCCGGTTTCCGGGTCAACGTCCAAATCAACCAGATGCACACCAAAGCTGACGCCAGCGCCATCGGCATTGACTTCATGGTGGCCTGCAATCGGTCCGCCGGTGCTGTTGGCCATCGCGGCGATTACGGCAATCGACATGGGCTCAAAATCGCCTGCATTTGGGTTGGCAGGTTTTGCGAGCCCGTCCTTCCAGATTATCGCGTCCTCGTCTATGTCCCAAAGTTTGACAACCCGTTTGCACATCTTTTGGATGGCGTCCCGCGCCGCTTTGATGGTGGCCAGACCGATAGCAAAGGTTACGCGGCTGCCATCGGTGATATCGTTGTAACCCAGCGAACTGGTATCGGCGATGATGGCGTGCACGTGGTCATAAGGGGTGCCCAATTCCTCGGCTGCGCTTTGGTGCCTTTGCGGGCGGCGTTTTTCCGGCGCACATCTAGTGGATCCATATCTAGTTTGGTGCCGATTAGGCAGGCGGCCGCATCATCCACCTTTAATGCGGTGGCGACTACAGCGCCGATGGCCACTTGGGCCTCGGTGCAGATACGGTCCTTGTCCAACGCCAGCGAGACACCGGCCGAAACCACCGCGATGTCCATCTCGGTGTGCGGAATAAAGCGCTGATAGGCGTCCGAGGCGTTGACGGGGCAGGCGGGCAATAGGATCGAAGTGATGAACTCGCCTTTGGCAAGCGAATTGTGACCCGGGGCGACAGGAATATCTTGCACTGGACAGTCGCGTTCACCGCTTGGGCCGTTGACCCGTGCCACCGCGTTTGCAGCGATCATTGCAGGTACAGGGTCGGCGGCGGGAGAGGCGTTACACAGGTTGCCTGCCATCGTGGCACGGCCTTGTACTTGTGAGGACCCGATTAGTTCCAATGCTTCCACCACGCCAGGTCACAGGGCTTTGACGCCCTCATGTTCGCCAAGTGTTGCCCCTGATACAGCCGCACCAATCCGATAGCCGCCATCTTCGGGGGTGATGTCGTGGATGCCGTCGATATGTTTGATATCGACCAGTAGGTCTGGTTCAGCCAATCCGGCTTTTAGCTGGACGAGAATATCGCTCCCGCCTGCCAGAACTTTGGCTGCACCGGGTTCGTCGACCAGCATTTGGGTCGCTTGTGAAACAGAGGTGGGGGGCAGCATATCGCATGGCGGGTGCATCCTTTTAGGGCGCCATACTTAACTATGGAAATTTTGCCGCGACAAGCGGGAGAATTCTCAATTGTGCTGAATTGCCGGTGGGCGGGCTATTCCCATTCCATCTGGCTGAACACCTCTTGGGCGTTGCGGCCTGCCAATTGGTCAAAGTTTTCAAGGTAGGAAAACGCGGATTGATCAACCTTGACCGAGCCAATGATGTCGCCGCCGTTGTCAATATATTCCGCCATCTGGCTGCGTAGGTTGACGAGGTAGTCATAACTGTCGCGGGTCGCCCCTGCCAGATCAGTTGGGGTGCCGTGGCCGGGGACGATGTGGGTTGGTGCCAGTGCCGCCAGTGTTTCAAAGCTAGCGACCCATTCCAGCGCGTTGGATTGGCTGCCGATGCCCAAAATCCGCTCCATGTAGACGATGTCGCCGGTGAACAAGACAGAGCGATCTGCTAGCCAAACCGTGCTGTCGCCCGGCGTGTGGGCGGCCCCATCGTGGTGCAATTCCAGTGTCACATCACCTAAGGTTAGGGTGTAATCTGTGGTGAAGGTAATGTCTGCGTAGGCGGGCTCGGTGCCCGTGAGCATGTCGGCACCGATCAGAGCCGTAAGGCCGGTCAACTGCATGGATTCGCGGTCATGGTGGTCTGTGACAGCGGCCTCCGAGGCGATCACCTGGGCGCCTTGGGCTTGCCAATACCCATTGCCGATCCAGCGGTGATCTTGGCCACCTGTGTTGATCACATATGTCACGGGTTGATCGGTGATACCTTTGATCACCTCATGCAGGGCTGCGGCTCCCTTGTAGCTGCCGCCGGCGTCCATCAGGATCGCACCTGCATCGGTTACGACCAGGCCAAAAGTGGCATTGTTACCCAGATTTTCGGGGCTGCGTTGCGCCAGCGGGCCGACAATCGCATAGACGTTTTCCACGACTGTGATCACATTCAATGTGTTGGCGTTTGCGGGGACAGCAAATAGGGCAATGATGACGAACAGATGTTTCACGGGCATATCCTTTGGCTAAAGCTCGTGCAGCATATCATTCATATAGATGAATTGGAATGCGTCTGATCACGTCGGCAGATTTGCGGGCCCGTGCAAGGGTCCATGCGCCCTGAATGGTCAACAACAACAGCTCGGAGGCGGCATCGGCCTTGGCAGGATCCATTCCCAATCGGCGACCATGTTTGGCGGTTTGGGCGCTCCAACTGGACAGGATTTGGTCGGCGTGGTTGCGAAAATCGTCGTTGTCAGGACCGTCAAACAACATCGCGGAAATTGGACAGGCCTGCCAATGATCCGCGGTTTCAAACAGTTTGGCCAGTTTGTAACAAAAGGTTGTGGCCCCGCCGGCAAAGCTAGTTGCGTCACCAAAAGCGTCATCAATGATGCCGATCATGCCGTGGGATACCCAACTGGCGGCTGCCATTGCCAGATCGGATTTGCCGTCGGGAAAGTGATGATAGAGCGAGCCTTTGGGGGCATGGCTGTCATTTAAAACTTGGGCAAGGCCGGTGCCGTGATAGCCGTTTTCGCGAAACAGGCGGGCCGCACTGGCGATTAGGCGCGCACGGGTGGGCGCTGTGGAGGGGGCGGTTCGGGGCGTCATGGGGGCAGTATATCGGGGCTAGACCAATTGGTCCAGTCGTGTTAATAGACCGAATGGTCCACTGATGAAAGGCTGCATTATGATACATAATTCGGATATCCTACCGCAGGAATCTGGGATTGAAGACGTTGCGTTTCGGGCTGATCGTGCGCATCTTTCAGGCACGTTGCATCGTCCCGCTGGTGCGCCTATTGCGGCGATTGTGTTGCATGGCGCAACAGGGGTGCGGCACCGTTACTACCGCCATTTTGCGGCATGGTTGGCCGTGCAGGGTTATGCATGCCTCACTTATGACTACCGCGATTTTGGCGCGTCAGCGCAGGGGCCGTTGAAAGGCTCCAAGGCGACGATGACCGAGTGGGGTATTCAGGATCAATCGGCTGCACAACGCTATATCGAGGCTCGATTCCCCAAGGCACCACTCTGGGTCATTGGCCATTCGCTCGGCGGGTTGATGGTGCCGTTCCAAGAAGGGGCAAGCCGGATCAATCGGTTGATCACCATTGCCAGCGCTCCTGTGCATCTGAACGATCATCCATGGCCTTATCGTGGCGTGGCGGCGGCGTTTTGGCATGGGCCGGGCGCTTTGGCGACATGGTTGCTGGGCTATCTGCCTGCCAAGGTTCTGCGTATGGGGCCAGATCTACCGGCGGGTGTTTACTGGCAATGGCGGCGTTGGTGTACAACTCGCGGGTTTTTCCTGGGTGACGTCGGGCATGGTTTGCCCGTGCCGGACTGGCGGGCGTTTACTGGCGACATGAAGGTGGTCGCAATCAAGGGTGACGCTATGGTGCCGCCCGCTGCGGTTTGGCGCGGGATGTTGAATTACCCCGAGGCGCACAAGCGGCAATTGACGGTGCGCCCCGAAGATTTCGGCCTTAAGGATATTGGCCATATTGGTGCTTTCGATCCGCAAAATGCGGTGATCTGGCCCAACCTGATCGTTGAAAACTAACGCTTTTTACGCCCCTTCGCGTCGTCCATGACCCGTTTGTGGTAAAGCGTGGTTGCCTTGTTGCGGCTGCGCGATTGGGCCAAGGTTTCGCTGTTGCGCACGTCTTCGTGCAGCAGTTTTTGCCAGCGTTTCAGGCGGGTAGAGTCTATCCTTCCCGCTATGATTTCTGCCTGAATGGCGCAGCCGGGTTCTGCGACGTGGCTGCAGTCGCGAAACCGGCATTGTTCGGCAAGATCAGCAAGGTCACTAAAGACCTCACCGATGCCTTCGGACACGTCCGTGAGCCGTAGCGCGCGCATGCCGGGCGTGTCGAGCAACCAGCCGCCGTGTTGTGCCTGATAGAGATGGCGCGCAGTGGTGGTGTGGCGGCCTTTGGCATCATCATCGCGGATGCCTTGCGTGGTTATATCTTGCCCCGTCAAAGTGGCCGTTAGGGTGGATTTCCCCACACCGGACGACCCTAATAGCGCCGCCGTTTGCCCCTTGCGCCACCAGTCGGCCAGCAGGGCGGCCTGAGCCGGATCACGAGCATCAACTGTTAAGACCGGCAGGTCCGCGCCCAGCGTTTGAGCCTGTTGGGCGTATTTTTCAGGTGAATCGCAAAGGTCGGGTTTGGTCAGGACACAGACGGGCTGGCATCCTGCAGCGCTGGCCAGCACCAGATAGCGTTCAAGCCGCGCCAGATTGAAATCGCTGTTGCAAGAGGTGACAATGAACAGCACATCCACATTGGCAGCGATCATTTGTTCGCGGACGTCGTCACCCGCGGCGCGGCGGGACAGGGTGGTGAGGCGGTCGAGGCGCTGGTGGATCAAGCCAATTTCATCGACCAAAACCCAGTCCCCCACGGTGATGTTTTGGGTGTCGTCGGGTTTGGCCATCAGCCGGATTGGCCCTGTTTCGCACAGCGCGCTAAAGCCGTTTTTATGCACCGATATGATGCGGGCAGGGGTGAGGGCTTCCAGTTGCTTGATTGAGAGCTGCATCATGAAGTGGGACGACCAGCCAAGGTCGGATAGTGTGTATGTCATTGAAATTTTCCTGTCAGGGAACTGCATTCATCGTCACGCCGCGAAAACGCAGGCTGTGGGATGCGGATGGTTCAAGCAGACAGGCGGGGAATAACCCCGATTAGCCCTCTGCCTGAGGAAAGCATGCGACAATCATAAGATTCCTCCAAGGTCAGTGTGGTTGGGTGAGAGGCTGAACACGACCCAAACGGATCTCGTTACGGTTGCTCCCTTCCGGGCCTGGCCGGGTTGGCGAGGCGCTCGCCCGCGCCAACCTCTCAAGGGTGTATTTAGGGGGTTCGCTTGAGTCTTGCAAGGGGGCATAGGTATCAGGCTAAGCGCCAGTTTCCATTGTCGATGCCATCAATCGTCCAATCCCCAATCCGATAGCGGATCAGGCGCAAAGTGGGGTGGCCAATGGCGGCGGTCATACGGCGCACTTGGCGATTGCGCCCCTCGGTGATGGTGATTTCCAACCAAGAGTCAGGCACGGTTTTTCGAAACCGCACAGGTGGGGTGCGGGGCCAAAGGGTGTCAGGTTCGGGTATCGCCTGCACCTTTGCAGGACGGGTCATACCGTCTTTGAGCAGCACCCCGTCGCGCAGGGATTGCAAGGCGGCACGGCTGGGAATGCCCTCGACCTGAACCCAATAGGTTTTAGGCATCTTGTGTTTCGGGTTGCTGATTTTGGCCTGTAGCTTGCCGTTATCCGTCAGCACCAATAGGCCTTCGCTGTCTTTATCCAAGCGACCTGCAGCATAGACTTTGGGTACGTCGATAAATTCTGACAGGGTTTTGCGCGTGCTGCCTGTGCTGCTGGAATCGGTGAACTGGGATAGCACATCAAATGGCTTGTTGAACAGGATCAGCTTGGTGTCGCTCACAGAAATTCCGCCCGCATTTCGTCGATGATCTGACTAAAGAACGCTGTCACGCGTTTCGAGGGTTGGCGGATTACATAGCTTTCGGCATGGGGGTCTGGCGCGGTGATTTCACTGCCCGAGAGTTGCTCGATCACCGCGTGGCCGCAAAACGGCACATAGGATTCCGAATAGCCGCCCTCGTGTACCATGAGCAATTTGCCACCGCAAAGGTCGGCCGCAGCCACCATCATTTGCGCCGTCATTTGGCGAAAGGTGTCCGCAGTGCAGAGCATCCGGCCAAGGGGGTCATCAATGGCCGGATCATAGCCGCAGGCAATGATGATCACGTCGGGGTTGAAGGCGGTCAGCGCGGGGGTGACCAGCTTGTCCATCACTTCCAAATAAGTTGTGTGACCTGCTCCGGCGGGCAAAGGGATGTTCATGTTGAACCCAACTCCCGCACCTTGGCCGCGATCCGTGATGGCACCGGTGTCTAACGGATAGTTTCGATCCTGATGCACGCTGATGGTCAGCACGTCGTCACGGTCATAAAATATGGCCTCGGTGCCATTGCCGTGGTGCACGTCCCAATCCACCACCGCGACTTTTTTACATAAACCGCCTGCCAATGCCGATTCAATCGCGATTGCGATATTGGCCATCAGGCAGAACCCGTTCGGGAAGTCCGGTAAGCAGTGGTGACCTGGGGGGCGTGACAGGGCATAGGCGTTGGTGCAGTTGCCTGTTAATACGGCTTGCAACGCCCCTTTGGCCAGGCCCGCCGACAGGGCCGCGATGTCATAGCCGTCTTGGGCAAAAGGCGCGCGCAAGCCGATCTCGCCACCGCCATTTTCGGACATTTCCTTGAACCGGTTCAAATAGCCCTGCCGATGCACCCGCGCCAAATCGCTGGCCGTTGCGGGCGGCGCGCTGCGGGCGTCCAGTGTTGTGATCAACCCTGTTACATCCATCAGGTTCTTTAACCGTCGCTTGCTTTCCGAGGTTTCGGGCAAGCCACCGGCCACCATCGGTTGTACCAATCCACCGGTTGGCAGACGCGAGGCGTAGTTGCCGCCTGTGTGCCAAAAACATTTTTCATCCCAGAAAAATCCTGTGGTCATTTGTGCTGCTCCCGTTGGTTCAATTTGTCTGAGCATAGGGGGAAAACCAATGAATTATCCAGCCTCATTTAGAATGGATATTTTGGGGCGCGCTGGGCATACTGCGGCCAGCACAAGGAGCATAAGCAACATGAACAAGGGCGCACTTTCAGAATTAGCGGTTGCGGGGGCAATGCTTAATGTGCGGGTGACGCCCAAAGCATCGCGCATGCGCCTCAGTTATGTTGATGATGAAATCCGCGTCTATGTTACCACCGTTCCCGAAGGCGGCAAAGCCACGAAGGACGTGATCAAACTGTTGGCCCATGCGCTGGGCATCCCGAAATCGCGGTTGAAATTACTGCGGGGGACCACGTCACGCGATAAGGTGTTTGGCATCACCTCCTAGGGGGTGATCATCGGTTGTATCGGTGATAGGTTCGGCCAAAATTGCAACCCAAGGATACATAAATGCGTAAATTTGCGATGGCGATTGTGGCTCTAGCCTTTTCTGGCTGTGTCTCAACCAGCAGTCCTGACCCGAAACAAACGTCCCACCAAAAAATCACCACGGCCTCGGTGCTGCCACCAGTCAATCAAAGCGGCTCGGAACGTAGTTTCATGGAGGTTGTGCATCAGATGGAGCCGATTGCCGAACGTGAATGTCGGGCCCGCACACGGGGCGAAAATTGTAATTTCAAGATTGTTGTCGATAATCGCCCCGATCGACGTCCGAATGCACATCAGACCTTGGACAAGCATGGTCGCCCTGTGATTACCTTTTCGCTGTCCTTGATCAAAGAGGCTCGCAATCAGCATGAGCTGGCTTCGATTTTGGGCCATGAGGTGGCGCATCATATCCTTGGACACATCGCCAAAACCAGCGAGACAGCGCTTGAGGGGGCAGTGAACGGTGGTCTTTTGGCGGCAGATCTTGGGGCTGGGGCGGCTGATGTTAAAAGGGCGCAAAGCCGTGGCAAGTTTATCGGTGAGCGCCAGTTTTCCAAGAAATTCGAGCTGGAGGCGGATGCCTTGGGCACAATTATAACTGCACGTTCGGGCTATGATCCATTGATCGGGGTCATGTATTTCACCCGAATTCCTGATCCAGGCAATCGGTATCTTGGCTCTCATCCGCCCAACGCCAAACGCATTGCCATCGTGCGACGCACAGCCGCTAATTTGTAGGCATGCGCTGTGCAACAGTTTGAAAATGTCATCAGCGACAAGGGGTCTAAATATGCCGTCAGTGGTGGCCCGGTGGCGGACCAAGACGAGGCCAAGGCATTTTTACGTGTGCTAAAGCGCAAGAAAAAGTACGGCCGCGCCACGCATAATTCATGGGCCGTTTTGTTTCGCAACGAAGCGGGTGTGTTGGTCCCTATCAAGAATGACGATGGCGAAAGCGGGGCGGGCAATATGATTTTGCGCAATCTGGAACGCGAGGGGCTTGAGGGCCATATCATCGTGGTGACGCGCTGGTATGGCGGTGTGCATCTGGGTGGCGATCGGTTTCGCCATGTGCAGAGCTGCGTGAGGCATTATTTGGATCATTGGAAGGAAGTTTGATGGGTGATGTTATCGTTGTTACTGGTGCGACCAGTGGCTTGGGCTTGGCGTTGATGCCGGCGCTTTTGGGCGCGGGTTATACCCCTATATTGACAGGGCGAAATGCTGAAAAGGTGGCGGCGGCTTCGGCTGATTTGGGTGTGGCGGGGTATCAATTAGATGTTGCGGATGCGGGCGCGATTGAGGCGGTATCTGCGCAGATCGTCGCGGATCACGGACCCATTGCCGGACTGATCAATAACGCGGGTATTTGGCTCGAGGGTGAATTCGAGAGCTATGATCTTGCCGCAATTCAGGCCGTGATCGACACCAACACCACAGGCACGATTTTGATGACCCACGCCATGCTGCCAGAGATGATTTCGCAAGGGCGCGGGACGGTGGTCAACGTGGTTTCAACAGGGGCGCTTTATACGCGCAAAATGATCAGCGTGTATTCGGCCAGCAAATGGGCGATCCGAGGGTTTACAGGGTGTATGGAAGTAGAATGTGCGCCCAAGGGTGTGCGGGTGATGGGGTTCTACCCCGGCAAGATTTCATCCGATATGTATGAAACCGCAGGGGTCGGGCGGGATTTGGAAATGGCGATGACGCCCGAACAGGCGGCCGTAATGGTGGTGACGATGCTGCGGGATGAGGGCATGGTTTGGGGGCAGGTCAGTGGGCGATCTATTGCGGATTATCTGTAGGGCGGCGCGCTCGTCGCTCCCTTACGGGCGCTCCTCGTTATAGCGGAAAAAGGCGTCAGGTTTGTTGAGCACCACCTCACCAAATCCAGAACACCATGTCATCCGGCGGCAAACACACTTCGTCATTGCACGTCTGTAGCGTCAACTGTGCCCGCACCGGCCCCGTATCGGCCACCCCCAATGGAGCCGTCAACACAAACGCCTGCTCGTAGAGCGACAGGGGTGTTTCGCTGAACCCCAACTCTTTGATCTCAGCCTCAGGATACACCGCCGCGTCCACAAGTGCACCCGATACCGTCAATTCCATCCCGATCAGATAATCCTCAAGCGGTTCATGCGCGTTGATGTGCCAACCTTCGCGCAAATCCACCTTTAATATCAAATTGCTGCCTTCGGGGTTCAGGGTGGCAAACACCCGCACAGCCCCGCCGTTCGACACCCGCATCGCGCCGACAGGCCCGCTGCGCTGCACCTCCAAAGCCGTCAAAATCGCCGCGCGTTGGCCCGGTGAATTGATCGCATCAATCGCCAGTGCCGCCGCCAGTCGCGGGGCAGCTTCGCCAACGCGTGCCAGCCGCCGGTCCAGCCCAACCAGCAGCTCCAACGCTTGTGCATTGCCTGACGCGACCTCGTTATCATCCAGCGGGCGGAACGGGCCCAGCCCAACCGCGCCCGCGTTCATGCGCATCGCCTGCTCGGGGTCGGCGAACAGGCGCACCATGTCGGTGGCCAACAGGTCTGCCGACGCCAGCCAGTCCACGTCCTCCTGATCGGTGTAATCATACAAAGCGATCAGCGCACGACCCAGTGCGGCGTAATCTACCAACTGTGCTTCGACGTCTGCGTGGCCCTGATACCAGATGCGTTTCAGCCCGTTATCCGACCACATCTCTTCCATCAGAAATCCAGCCGCTTGTGCCGCCGCTTGTGCATAATCAGGCCGGTTCAGCACCTGTGACGCCTCGGCCAATGTCGCAATCATTTCGCCGTTCCATGCCAATATGATCTTCTTGTCCTTAATCGGGTTGGGCCGGTTTTTCCTCGCCAGCCGCAACGCTTCTAACGAGGCGTCAAACAGATCAATCCCGATCGGCATTTCGGATAAATGCAGCACATTTGCACCCTCGAACGTGCCTTGCTCTTCTATCGAGTAAGCCGTGATTATGCCGTCTGCGTTTACGCCCAGAACCTCTCGAACTTGCGCGGGGGTCCATGCATAAAATGCCCCCTCGACCCGTGCCCCATCCGGCCCGATTGAATCCGCATCCTCGGCACCGTAAAACGCACCGTCGGGGCTGCGCATATCGCGCAAAACGTAGTCAAACGTGCGGGTGGCGGCGCGGGCGTACTCGGGATTTCCGGTGGCGGAATAGGCGCGTAACAGCACCCGCCCGATCAGCGCCTGATTATACAGCATCTTTTCAAAATGCGGGATATTCCATTCAGGATCAGTGCCATAGCGGTGGAATCCGCCACCAATATGG
>Ga0209633_10001971_pt1 | contig 20353 bp, 19 predicted proteins | sample Cruoilmetagenom1_FD_187290 | JGI IMG/M metagenome (GOLD analysis project Ga0209633, IMG submission 187290) | Oil polluted marine microbial communities from Coal Oil Point, Santa Barbara, California, USA - Sample 1 (SPAdes) (version 2) | ecosystem: Environmental > Aquatic > Marine > Oil seeps ... | reverse complement strand
ATTTCGAGTAAAACTTCCATTTTCAAATTATGTGCTATTTCTGTAAACGAAGCTATTTGCACCGGTGATAATATAGCAGCTATCAACAAAATAACATCTGCACCCATCGACTTTGCTTCGTATATTTGATATGAATCAACTATAAAATCTTTGCGCAAAATAGGACAATCATTAAGCCTGCGTGCCATACTTAAATCATCATTTTTTGCACCAAAAAAATTAACATCTGTTAGTACCGAAAGTGCCGTAGCGCCTGCTTGCACATATCCCAGCGAAACTTTAGCCGAATCAGCATTTTGGTTAATAAATCCCTTGGATGGAGATTTGCGTTTAAATTCGGCAATGATACCCACTTGTTTAGAACTGTTTAAATATTCTTTTAAGGAAACACCTTGTGTATCAAAAAAAATACTTTTTTCTAAAAATTCTATAGGAACCAATGCTTTCTTCTCGGCAACCTCTTTCAACTTATATTGTTTAATGGTGTCTAATATATTCATGATAATTCTTTCAAAATTTGTAATGAATTAAGTGCTTTTCCCTCAAACAAAGATGTTTTTGCTTGCGCTAAAGCAGTCGATAAACTTCGCGTTGGGTGATAGGTTTGAATGGCTACGGCTGCATTTGCCAAAACCACTTTATTTTGTGCGTCAGTGCCTTTGCCTTCTAAAATATCGATAAATATTTTGGCAGCCTCTTCTAATGTGTTTCCACCGTACAAATCTTCATAACGGGTTGGTTCCATATCAAAATCAGCAGCTCTTAGCAATTGTTCTCCTTTTGGATTGATAATTTTACAAGTGTCGGTAAGGCTGAGTTCGTCAAAACCATCCAAAGCATATACAATATTATATTGCATATCTTCTTCTGCCTGAAAAAGATATTGATACATACGTTGCAATGCCAAACTAAAAACACCGACCATCTGTATTTTGGGTCTCGCCGGATTGACCAAAGGTCCTAACATATTAAAAAAAGTTTTGACCTTCATCTCTTTGCGTACTGGTGCCACAAAACGCATCGCTGGGTGAAACAAAGGTGCATGCAAAAAACAGATGTTTGCTTTTTCTAATTGCGTTTGAAGTTTTTGCTCATCTGCTGTAAAAACAACACCCATTTGCTCCAAAACATTGCTTGATCCAGAAATAGAAGAAACACCATAATTACCATGCTTTGCCACAGGTACGCCAGCACCGGCAACGATAAAAGAGGTAAGCGTGGAGATATTAAATGTGTTTTTGCCATCACCGCCGGTACCACACAAATCCATCGGGTTATAAGCAGACAAATCTACCGGAATACAAAGTTCTAACAAAGCTTCTCTAAAACCTTGAAGTTCTTCTAAAGCGATAGGACGCATAATAAAAACGGTTAAAAAAGATGCCAATTGGTTATGATTGTACACACCTGTAGCTATTTGATGCAAAATTTCATTTGCTTCAAGTTTTGATAATGTTTTATGTTGATATAATTTTTCGAGTATATGTTTCATTTTATGCTTATTTTTTAAACAATTATTAGCTAATAACTATTAGTTATCAATCCAATTTTTTATAATTTGTTTTCCATTATCTGTCAGAATTGATTCGGGATGAAATTGTAAACCTCGCACATCGTGTTCTTTATGACGAATTGCCATAATACTTCCTTGCGAATCCGTAGCGATTACTTCCATTTCTTTGGGTAAAGTAAACTGGTTTGCTATCCAAGAATGATAATGTCCTATATTAAAATTAGCAGGCATTTGTTCAAATAAACAATCTGATTTTTGTATATTAATTGCAGACTGTACGCCGTGCAATGGCTGTTCTAAATTGATCAAATCTCCACCAAATACTTCAACAATAGCTTGGTGTCCCAAACAAACACCCAAAATACTTTTTGTGGTAGCATATTTATCGATAATTTGTGGCATCAAACCGGCATCTTTGGGCACGCCAGGTCCTGGAGATAGCAAAATTTTATCATACTGTTTTATATTATGAAAATCCACCAAATCATTTTTTACAACATCGATATGCGTAACGCCTATTTCATATAATATATGTACCAGATTGTACACAAACGAGTCGTAATTATCAACTACCAGTACTTTAATATTTTTGTTTCTTATTTTCATAATATTTAGATTATTTTTGCCAATTCTATTGCTTTTCGTAAGGCAGAAAGTTTATGGTTTACTTCTTCTAATTCGCTCTTAGGATTTGATTTTGCTACAATTCCACAACCTGCTTGATAGGTCAATTGTTGTCCGGTACTTAAAAATGAACGAATAAAAATAGCATGGTTAAAACTGCCATCCAAACCCAAAATTCCGACTGCACCACCATAAAATCCCCTGCTTTCATTTTCATTTTCATCTATTAATTGCATCGCTCTGTGTTTAGGCGCCCCCGATAAAGTTCCGGCAGGATATGTATTGCCTAAAATCTCAATAGGATTATAATTATCTGGTAGTGTGGCACTTACTTTAGAAACCAAATGAATCACATGGGAATAAAACTCTACCTGTTTTAATTTTTCTACGGTAACGTGCTTACTATTAATACTCAAATCATTTCTCGCTAAATCTACCAACATAACGTGTTCGGCATTTTCTTTAGGATCTTGTTGAAGTGCTTTTGCCAACAAAGCGTCTTCATCTGTATTTCCAGTTCGTTTAAAAGTACCGGCAATTGGGTTAATCACTGCTTGCTTATGTGCAATAATCAATTGTGCTTCTGGTGAAGAACCAAAAATTTTAAAATTTCCATAGTCAAAATAAAACAAATATGGCGATGGATTTATAGAACGCAAAGCACGATATACGTTAAACTCATCTCCCTCAAATTCTTGTTTAAATTTTCTAGAAAAAACCACTTGAAAAACATCACCCAAATGACAATGCACCACCCCTTTTTTTATACGTTCTAAAAAATCGGCATCTGTAAAATTTGTGGTTTCTTCACCACTTGATGTAAACGAAAAAGACGAAACAGCACGAGACATGACCAAAGCTTTTAAGTTTTCCATATTGCTTTTTTCGCCGTCCATAAGAAATTCTAACAAATACAATTCGTTGTTAAAATGGTTAAAAACCACAAGATATCTAAACAAATGATATTGCATCAGTGGAAAATCAAAATCCTGATTCTTGAATGTTATTTTTTTAAACAATGGAATTGCATCATACGAGGTATAACCAAATAAGGCTTTGGTTACAAAACCCAAATCATTATCTTCTATATCAAAAGTATTGGTGAATTGATACAGTTTATTTGCCACATCTATTTCTGAGGTGTCAAAAATATCTTTACGATAATCTGGATACACAATTTCTGTTTTTGATTTATCAACTATAAAAGAAGCTATTGGATCAAGTGCAATATATGAAAAACTATTCTCCTTGGATTTATAATCAGAACTTTCTAGCAAAAAACTATTAGAAAATTGGTCGCGTAGTTTAAGATACAGCTCGACAGGCGTGTATAAATCACTTAAGCTTTTAATGGTATTGGTTTTAAATTTATATTTCATATTTCTATTATTTGTTAGATTATTTGCATAAAAAAAACCCACCGGATTAGGTGAGTTTATCTATCTTTAATTATATATATAGCAATCAGCCTCTGAATCCGTATTGAGATTTAGAATACCACCACCAAGTTCTATTTAAATTAAAATGTTTCATCAATGATGCAAAGTTAAGATGTTTTTTAAATTTTGCAAATAAAATTTTAATAATTATATTTTTCTGTTATTGTCCTATAAAAAATACAAAAAACAACAATGTTTTTAAATAAAGAATTCTTTAAACCAAAGCTGTATTATCAAGTATATAGTTAAAAACAAGTAGATTTTACTACAAAATCTATTGTTTTATACACAAAAACTTGCAAATGTCATATTTTTGTTTACTTTTGTATTATATTTATATAAATTATACTAACCAAATAAAAATAAAAATATGAGTTATTCAAAACCAAAATTCAAAGAAAAGTATGGCAATTTCATTAATGGAAAATTTGAAGCCCCTATTTCCGGAGAATATTTTGACAATTATTCTCCCATTGACAACACTTTTTTAGCCAAGTATCCCAGGTCAAAAAAAGAAGATGTAAATAATGCTGTAGCAGCAGCTAATGCGGCAAAAGAAGCATGGGGTAATACTTCTCCCACTGAAAGAGCTACCTTACTAAATAAAGTTGCAGATATCATCGAGGAAAATTTAGAAGAATTTTCCCTAGTTGAAACCGCCGATAATGGCAAACCTATCAGAGAAACACTAAATGCAGATGTACCACTTGCTGCAGATCATTGGCGTTACTTTGCCGCAGCTATTCGTGCAGAAGAAGGTTCTGCCGTAGAACTTGACAAAGACACCGTATCGTTAATCATCAAGGAACCCCTAGGTGTTGTCGCACAAATTATTCCTTGGAATTTTCCACTACTAATGCTTTCTTGGAAAGTACCACCTGCACTTGCTGCCGGAAACACCGTTATCTTAAAACCTGCTGAACAAACTCCAGCATCAGCCACTTTGTTAATGGAAAAAATTGCAAAAATATTTCCTCCGGGTGTACTAAATGTTATTCACGGATTTGGACCTGAAGCTGGTAAACCTTTGGCATCGCATTCTGGCATTGACAAAGTTGCTTTTACCGGCGAAACTACTACAGGTCAGTTAATTATGCAATACGCCTCTAAAAACTTAAATCCTGTTACCATGGAATTGGGCGGTAAATCACCCAACATTTTCTTTAACTCTGTGATGGATCACGATGACGCTTATCTAGACAAAGCCATTGAAGGAGCGGTGTTATTTGCTTTTAATCAAGGAGAAGTTTGTACTTGTCCTTCTCGACTACTCGTACAAGAAGATATTTATGATGCCTTTATGGAGAAAGTTGTTGCCAGAACCAATGCGATCAAACAAGGGAACCCTTATGATCCAAATACACAAGTTGGCGCACAAGCATCTAAAGATCAGTTTGAAAAAATCATGTCCTATATTAAAATTGGAAAAGAAGAAGGCGGTAAAATTTTATGTGGAGGCAAGCCCGCCAATGTAGAGGAAGCTTACAAAGACGGATTCTATATCCGACCAACCTTAATTGAAGGACATAACAAAATGCGTGTTTTCCAAGAAGAAATATTCGGTCCCATTTTATCTGTAACCAAATTTAAAGACGAAGCAGAAGCTATAGAAATAGCAAACGACACAATGTATGGATTGGGTGCGGGTGTTTGGTCAAGAGACGCACATCAATTATATCAAATTCCACGAGCTATAAAAGCAGGTAGGGTTTGGGTCAATAACTACCACGCTTATCCAGCTCACGCTCCATTTGGCGGATACAAAAAATCTGGATTCGGTCGTGAAACACATTTAATGATGCTCAATCACTATAGACAAAACAAAAATATGTTGATTTCTTACAACAAAAATAAATTAGGATTCTTTTAAACCAATATATTAATATTATAAATCGAGACTGTTTTTAATTAAAAACAGTCTCGATATTTTAAGCATAAAAAATGAAATATCAACAAATAGAAATTACCGAAAAAGCAGCAGAGGTTGTTAGAAAATTAAAAGAAGAATATGGCGAAGTTATTTTTCATCAAAGTGGTGGTTGTTGTGACGGAACAGCACCAATGATGATAGAAAAAGAAGACATGTACCTGGACGACAGCGATATACATTTAGGACAACTCGAAGGTATTGATTATTATATGAGTGAAGATATGTATGATATATGGAAATATACACACATAACAGTTGACGTTACCGAAGGTAGGGGTTCTACATTTTCATTAGAAATACCTTTAGGACTCCGATTTATTATACACTCGCGCATCATGAGTGGCGAAGAAGCGGCTTCTCTTGGTTTATCAGGTAATATGCTTGACAATAAATAAAATCATTACTTCACCAATTCTCCAAATAAGTCAAAAGCCTCAGCATCCAATATCTTGATTTGGGCAAATTTACCCAATTCAATATGATTTTGGGTTGCATCTACCCGTACCTCATTATCAACTTCGGGGCTATCATATTCGGTACGTCCAATATAATAATCACCTTCTTTTCGATCAAAGATACACTTATATGTCTTGCCAATTTTGGCTTGATTTATTTCATAAGAAATCTGACTTTGCATTTCCATTATATCAGATAAGCGTTGCTGTTTAACCGCATCATCAACATCATCTATCAACAATCCTGCGTGTGTGTTTTCTTCATGCGAATACGCAAACACACCCAAACGATCAAAACGAGTTTCTTGTACCCACTGCTTTAATTCTTGATATTTTTCTTCGGTTTCTCCCGGATAACCAACAATAAGCGTGGTACGAATGGCAACATCAGGCACTTGTTTGCGCAGCGACTTCAACAGCGACTCCGTTTTATGGCGATTGTGTCCTCTACGCATAGATTTTAATATATCATTATTGATATGTTGTAAGGGAATATCTAAATAATTACAAATTTTAGGTTCACTGGCTATGGTCGCTATCACTTCTTCCGGAAAACCGGTCGGATAGGCATAATGCAATCGTATCCATTCAATACCTTCAACTTTTACAAGTGCTTTTAACAAATCATTTAAACGACGTTCTCCATAAATATCCAATCCATAAAAAGTCAAATCTTGTGCAATTAATATAAGTTCTTTAACCCCTTTTGCCGCCAATTTTGTAGCTTCAAGCACCAAACTTTCAATCGTTCTGGAAATATGTTTACCCCGAATCATAGGAATGGCACAAAAAGAACAACTGCGATCACAACCCTCTGATATTTTTAAATAAGCATAATGCAAAGGCGTGGTCAATTGTCGCTCACCTATAAGCTCGTGTTTATAATCTACCGCAAATTCTTTCAGCAAATCAACCATATCGTGGGTGCCAAAATAACGATCAACCTCCGGAATTTCGGAAGGCAACTCTTCTTTATAACGCTCACTCAAACAACCCGTTACAAAAACTTTTTCAATCAAACCTTCTTGTTTATCATGTATGGCTGCCAAAATAGTATCAACCGATTCTTGCTTGGCATCGTGAATAAATCCACAGGTATTGATAATTACGATATCACTAGCATCATCACTATCGTGCATCACTTCATATCCGTTGTGTTTTAACTGCCCCATAATATTTTCACTATCGTAAACATTTTTGGAACAACCTAATGTGATAATATTAATCTTTTTGCTGGTATCTTTTGCTTTCATCTACAAGGTTTTATAACGACGTAAAACATTAACAATCAAAAATGCATCATTAAATTATTTTACAACGGGTGCAAAAGTAAGGTTTTTTTAAGCAACTATATTATTTTTACAAAAAACACAAACTGCGATAGGTTCAATCAGCAAATACATTTTACAGTTTGATAATTTTTTTCTGAAAATATTTGTTATGAGAAGTAATTCTGACAAAATACATTTGTGCCGGTAATACTGACATATCTATTTCATAATTAGAAGTTGAAATATTGACGTTATCAAAATATTGAATTGTTCGACCTGTAACATCAATAATACTAATATTAACCAACATTTCCTCACGCATATTAATGTTTAATTTATCTGTAAATGGATTTGGAAAAATAGAAATATTCAACAACATATTTTTATCAATTTTCGATACATTATTCGTTGTAAAATGCCAGATATCAGACCATTCTGAAATATCATTTGCATTGTGCACACGCACACGCCAATAATAAAGTTGATTGGTTAAAAAACTATTATTTTCTAAACTAACAATACTATTTTGATAAGAAGAACCAAATCGTTCTACCAACAAAGGAGAATCAAAAGTAGAAATAGTATCAATTTGATATTCATAATCATCAGACATTGAATGCAATCCTTCTGTATTTACCTGCAAATCTGTATCTGTAACAACATCAATATCACCATCTATCGGAAATGCTAGACTGGGACGCTCATAAGTACGAAAAGTCCAAGTATCAGACCACTCTGACGTATCGTTATTATTGTGCACACGCACACGCCAATAATAAGTCTGATTGTAAAATAAATTATATTCAAATCTATAATTATAATGGTTGTATTGATTATACCCACTACCGGAAAAAGTTTCCATAACCGGAGAATCAAATGTAGGTACCGTATCCTTTTGAAAACTATAGTTATAATATGCTCTTCCATACACCTCGCTATTTACAGTAAATAAACTAGCATAAGTTTTTATATTATCTGCACCATCACTAGGCGAACGCAATATAGGTCTGACGTAAGTTGTAAATCGTCCTGTATCAGACCATTCAGAAGTATCATTGGTATTGACAACCCTAACGCGCCAATAGTATTGTTGATTATACTGCAAATCCATAAATTTGGTATAAAGATGATCGTGACTATCTTCTCCAAAACCAATATGTTCTGACATTATAGGAGAATCAAATGTGGCAACAGTATCTAATTGAAAAGTATAATCATAACGACTGGAATGCAATGTCTCTTTCATAACATATATTCTTGTATCCGTAACAATATCTACGGCATCAATAGCCGGAAAATATAAAACCGGATGCACGAAAGTTGTGAAATGCCAAGTGACTGACCAATTAGAATATACACCACCTTCCGCTACCTTTACGCGCCAATAATAGACTTTATTATATAATAAATCTACATTTTCAAAACCAATTCTATCACTTGAATCTAAATAACTAGTCGCCTGTCCCTCAACTAATAAGGATGAAGTAAATGTACTTACCGTATCTATTTGAAAAGTGTATTTGGTGATATCCGTAATATTATTTACAACCGAACATTGTAAATCTCTATTTGTATAGACACCAATTGCCATATCAACAGGAATAATTAGCGTAGGTGGGTTTACTGCAAATACATTGTTAGAAAAAAAATACAATAATATAATAATGATTCTCCGCATTTGTATTAATTATAAATGAATCCAAATATATAATAAATTTTTAATAAAATACACCGATTCAGAAATTCTTTAACAAGTCAAAAAAAAATTGTACCTTTGCCTCATATTTCCTGCCAACTATATAGGTGGGATTTATTTTTTTATTTAATTAAAAATAAAGCTGTTATGAGCAAAATAATATATTTAACGCCTGAAGGATTACAAAAAATTAAAGATGAATTAGCATTTTTGAAATTTACAGAAATGCCTGAAATTACGCGTAGAATTGCAGAAGCGAGAGATAAAGGTGATTTGTCAGAAAATGCCGAATATCATGCAGCCAAAGAAGAACAAGTACGCGTCAACAATAAAATTCAAGATTTACAAATAACGCTGACCAATGCACGTATTTTGGATGAAAAGGATTTGGATACTTCTAAAGTGCTTGTTTTTTCTACAGTTAAACTAAAAAATCTCGATAAAAATATAGAATTTTCATACACATTAGTTGCGGCTGAAGAAGCAAACTTTTCTGAAGGAAAAATTTCTGTTGACTCCCCCATCGGAAAAGGACTATTGGGTAAAGAAGTTGGAGAAATTGCTGAAATACAAGTGCCTGCCGGAATGATGAAATTTGAAATATTAGAAATTAGTCGTTAATAATCAACTTATTACATTCCTAATAAACCCAATAAGAATATAAAAAACCTGCAAACTGCATTAATATACCGATACTTGTTCCCCACAGTATTTCGGAAACACTGTGTTGTTTTAAATACAAACGTGCTGCAATAATTAAAGAACCAATCAGGATTAAGGCAGAAATAACAATTAATATATTAATTTGCGTATAAAAACTCCAAATCAAGAAGAAAGCAAGTACTCCTGAAATACCAGCGGCATGAATACTGGGTTTTTGTTGCCAAAAATTAAATAATGACAATACTAAAATAGTCAACAAAACACCTAAAAAGAAAGGAAACAATTCCACAAATTGTTGATGCACTTTAATTTTATCAAATATTACGTAGTAAACACCTATCATCATAGCGCCAAAAATCATTCTTTCTTGCGGATTTTTCAATCGATAGGACTCAATGCGTTTACTATGGTTTAAGACCAACAACAAAAGTAAAGGCACAACAATAGATACAATACCCACATAAAGCTCTAAATACTGAATATTCTGTCTTAAATAATATTTTGGTGATACTTTAAAATAAATAAAAAGCGCATACAAAGGCATAAACACTGGATGAAAAACAAAAGAAATTGCTTCACAAATCAAATATCCAAGACTGTATCTTTTAAATATACTTATATTATTCAAAATGCTAAATTTCTTTTCTCAAACGCGCTACCGAAATACCAAGCTGCTCTCTATATTTAGCTATCGTTCTACGTGCAATTGGGTAGCCTGCCTCTTTAAGTGCATTGGCTAATTGTTCATCTGTCAAAGGCTTGCGTTTGTTCTCTTTATCTACAATAGATTGTAGAATATTTTTTATCTTAATCGTAGAAACATCTTCTCCGGAAGTATTTTTCATAGATTCAGAAAAGAATTCTTTTAAAAGTTTTACGCCATAAGGACTTTGAACATACTTACTGTTTGCAACCCTTGATACCGTAGAAATATCCATCCCTATTTTCTCTGCTATATCTTTAAGTATCATAGGTTTAATGGAACGTTCATCACCTGTCAAAAAATACTCATATTGATATTGCGCTATGGCTTGCATCGTGCGCAAAAGCGTATCGCGTCGTTGGTTAACCGCATCGATAAACCACTTAGCAGCATCGAGTTTTTGCTTGATAAACATCACCGCATCTTTTTGCGTTTTTTCCTTGCTTTCCTTATAACCTTTTAACATATTAGTGTATGCCGGCGACACCCGTAATTGAGGTGCATTTTTGGCATTTAGCCTTATATCGAGTAGTTCATCTTCAATATTTACAATAAAATCAGGTGTAATATGCTCCACAAATCCGCCTCTGCTATTAAAAGCATTTCCGGGTTTTGGATTGAGTTTGGTAATTTCTGCTATTGCTTCCTTCAACTCTGCTTCTGAAATATCAAACTTCGCTTGTAATTTTTTATATTTTTTATTGGTAAAATACTCAAATCCGGCCGTCAATATATCAATTGATAAATCTCTAATTTTATTAGGTTTTTTTCTTTTTAATTGAATCAACAGCGATTCTTTTAAATCTCTTGCACCAACTCCGGCAGGGTCAAGTTCTTGAATTAAAGTTAAGACTTTTTCTACCTCCTCTTCGACGGTAAAAATATTCTGTGTAAAAGCCAAATCATCGACAATTTCTATAAAATCACGTCTCATATAACCATTGTCATTTATACTTCCAATAATAAAATCAGCAATTTTTCTACGATCTTCAGATAGTGGATAAACACTTAATTGCGATTTTAAATATTCTATAAAACTTTCACCTTGTGCATAAGGCACTTTCTTATCGTCATCGTCAGCGGACTGATTGCTAATGCGCAATTTGTAATCAGGCGTTTCATCATCGCTTAAATACTCATCTACGTTAATATCTTGTGCATCAATAATCTCACCTGCATCATCGTCTAAATTATCTTGATTGTCAAATTCATCTTTTTCTTCCTGCTCCTTGCCTTCCTCCAAAGCCGGATTTTCAGCAATCTCTTGCATAAGTTTTTGATCAAAAGCCATTGTAGGCAATTGTATCAACTTCATCAATTGAATTTGTTGCGGCGTGAGTTTTTGCTGTAATTTTTGTTGTAAACTTTGTCTTAACATTTATAAAAAAAATCTATATTTTATTCTTTGTTTAAAAAATAATTCTAATTATTAATTTGTAAAGATAAATACTTTTTTCAAAAAAACTTGAAATATTTTACTTTTGGCAAAATTTTTGATAAGTCATATGATTTGCGTATTTATGACAAATATCATATTTTTGCAGAATTATTATCAAATTAAACCGAATATATGTTAAAAAAAATGATGCTGTTACTATTACTTAGCTTCTCAATGTCAAATATTGCACAAGTAACACAAGCCAAACAAACAGGGAGCAAAATTATCAATATACGTGCACAAAACTTTAATGCTGCACTGCAACAAAACAAAAATGCGCAATTATTAGATATCCGTACCCAAGGAGAATATCAAAGAGGACATCTTAAAAATGCCATTCTCGTCAACTTTTATGACCCAAATTTCAGTAAAAATATTGAAAAACTATATTTAGACAAAAGCAAACCTGTATTCATATATTGCAGAAGTGGAAGTAGAAGTGGACACGCTATAAAAGTATTTAAAAAACTAAGATTTAAAGTTGTTTATAATTTAGTGTATGGCATAAATGAATGGTACGCACAAAAATTACCCTTAGAAAATTAATTTATAAAAAATAACAAAACCAAACAAAAATGAAACTATTACTAAAAAAAATTACACTAATTCTGATTTTAGCACTTACAATTGGTGCTTGTCAAAATCAAACTAAGAAAACGGAAAAACCTGAAGCGCCTAAACCAGCAATTGACCAAAAAGCTTATGCTCAAAAAGGCAAAGCCATTGCACAAGCTACTTTTAAAGTTTTCAAAAAAAACATAGAAGCCATTGCACAAACAGAAGGTTTGCCTAGTGTGGTGAATTTTTGTCATGACAAAGCACTTAAAATCACCGATAGCATGGGCAAAGCCAATAACGTTATCATGAAGCGAAGTTCTCATAAATTAAGAAATAAAAAAAATGCGCCAGACGCAGATGAGAAACTTGTCATTGATAGTTATTTGCGTACACAAGAAAATCAAAACGAGCAAATGAAACCTATGGTTATGACCGATGATGAAGGTTTTGTACATTTTTATGCACCCATCAAAATCAAAAAAAACTGTCTTAAATGCCATGGCACACCTGAAAAAGAGGTTTTAACACCCATATTAAAAGTCATTAAAGAGCATTATCGAGAAGACCAAGCAACCGGTTTTAAATTGGGAGAACTACGCGGTATTTGGGATATTAAATTTTTAAAATAAGATTTGGCAGTTTTAAAGAATTACGCTAAATTTGTACTCCTAAAAATAAGGCACCTTGGCCGAGTGGCTAGGCAGCGGTCTGCAAAACCGAAGACAGCAGTTCGAATCTGCTAGGTGCCTCTTAAATGATAAAAGCAGTAACTATTAAGTTGCTGCTTTTGTTTTTATTACGATTTATTGATTTAAAAAAACTGTTAAAGCCAAAGCTATTTATCTTTAAAATGTTCAATAGTGGTATTAATGCCAATATTATTGTCTTCGGCAAAACCTATATAAATAAGATATATTCCGGCAATAAGCAAAACAACACCAATAATTCGACGAATTTTTAGCACCCTAGCTGGTGTCATTTTAGATTTGAATTGTTTAGCCAAAAATATTTTAAACAAATCGACCAAAAAATAGCCACCGAGAATTCCCGCAAAAAACACCACAATTCTTAGAGGATTTAAATCTAGTCTAGGCGAAAAAATAATAATCATAGCCAACCAAAATGCCAACACACCAATATTGATAAAATTAAGCAAAAAGCCTTTGACAAATAAAGCTAAATAGTTATTCTTAGGAATATATAATTCTGTTTCGTTTTCCAAGCTTTCCTTTTTTGGTTTTTTGATTACCGTAATCAAACCATATACCATCATAATGGCCCCTCCCAGTCCATATACAGCAGGATGATTTGTAAGCTCAGCTAATAATTTGTAACTTCCCAAGAATGCAATTGATATAAAAATAATATCTGCCAAAATAACACCCAAATCCAAGACTATAGCTGCACGAGCACCTTTTGTTGCACTGGTTTCAAGCAAAACAAAAAAAACAGGACCAATTAAAAAGCTAAGGGAAATACCCAGTGGAATCGCTTTAATTAAATCTTGTAAATAGATATTCATCAAATTGTTTTTAAAAAACAAATATAAAAAAATAATACAAAACTTTAGCTTATATAAATTTTAAAACTTCTCAAAAAATTGAGAAGTTTTAAAAAGTGCGGGTGGAGGGACTCGAACCCACACACCGTGAAGCACTAGATCCTAAGTCTAGCGTGTCTACCAATTTCACCACACCCGCTTAATTTGGGATTGCAAATATATAAATAATTTTTTTTTAAAATCACTATATTAAAAAATATTACGCAACTTTTTTTTTCAAAGTATCGCCTTTTACATATTTGTGAACCAAGATTGAATAAATTAGCAATACCAATGCAATGACCAATATCCACCACTTCACATGAAAACCCTCAAAATCTTGGAAACCTGAATTGTATAATGTCAATTCCTTATCACCCAAATTAAAGATAAATCTAGGAAAAATAGCAATAATAACACTTATCCATGAAAAAATAATCATGTTTGTAGAAAGCACAAAGCCTTTGTTTTCTCCTGGATAAGAACGAATACCAATCAAACCGACTAAAGAAATAAATGACAAAATAGGAAAGATAAACAAAAATGGCAATTGCCAATAATAATACATCATTTCGGGGTGTAGTATATACCAAGCCACTAAAAATAATCCTATTATAATCAATTCTATCACCGCCAAGCCTTTTACAATTTTTTTTAGTTTACGGTTAAAAGCACCCGAATTTTTCAAAATAACCCAAACGGTTCCGTGAATTAAAATAGCGATCAGAGTAGCACCACCACCCAATAAGGTAAACCAATCAAACATGCCTACATTTTGTGTAAAAGGAGAGAATTTTTGACTCACAAATGCCAAATTCACATTAGAATTTTCCAAAAAAACGCCTCGTAATATATTGGCAAAAATCAAACTGATAAATACAACCAACATAAAATTAAAAACACCAAAACTCCAGCCCAAAAGTCGTTTTATTATGGGTTTATTTCTAAAAACAACCAATAGATTAAAACTTAATGTTTTAAAAAGCAAAAACAAAAAAAACAACATGATATAACCTCCAAAATTATGAATAATCGCGCTCGAAAATTTTGGAAAAATAACGTACGACAAACCCATAAATGCAACCAACCACACTTCGTTGGCATCCCAAATAGAACGAATACTATTAATTATTTTTTCTTTCTCCTCATCGGTGTCCGGAAACAGCAAATACGCCATACCCGCACCTAAATCATAACCATCTAAAATAATATATGTGCCAATTAAAAAAGCTAAAATAATATACCAAATCACTTCCATAAGTCTTTATTTATATAGACAAATGTACAGCAATTTTTCCTTTTATGCCAATTATAAGGCTAAATAAAAAAGCGGTTTAATCTAATTAAGAAATATATAACGTATAAAAAATTGCTTTTTTGCTTGTTCAATTTTTAAACAATATTTTTCATGTATAAACATAAAATACGCGTGAATGATTATACATCAAGCATCTATAAAACCATCAAAAACTACTTTCCTGTACTTCCAAAACCACCGGCACCTCTGTCGGTATCTTCAAGATTATCAACTACTTGCCAAGTAATATGTTCGTATTTATTAATAATCATTTGGGCAATACGCGCTCCATCTTTTATTTCAAAAGGCTCTTTAGACAAATTAATCATAATAACCCCAATCTCACCTCGATAATCCGCATCAATAGTGCCGGGTGTATTGACCAAACTGATACCATGTTTGATTGCCAATCCACTTCTGGGACGAATTTGCGCTTCATAACCATCAGGCAATGCCATATACAAACCAGTAGGAATAATTTTTCGCTCCAAAGATTGTAAAATAACAGGTTTATCCAAATTTGCACACAAATCCATTCCAGCAGATTGCGCCGTGGCATAATGTGGCAATTCGTGTTTTGATTTATTGATAATTGATACTTGCATTTATTTCGTTTTTATGATTTAACTTTTCTAATAACTCGACATGAAATATTCGTTATAACTTCATAAGAAATCGTGCCGAGTAAATTGGCTATTTTATATACATTATCTTCATTATTTATAACCACTACTTCGTCTCCGGGTTGACAATCTATACCACTTACATTTATACTTATCGTATCCATACTTATGTTTCCAACAATTGGGACAAGTTTATTTTTTAGTCGGACATGATAATGCTCTTGCCCTAATTTTCTTGACAAGCCATCAGCATAACCTATCGGCAATAACGCAATTTGCGTTGCTTGTTTAGCTGTAAAATTCCGACTATAACCTACCGTTTCGCCCTTTTTAATATTTTTAATTTGACAAATTTTCGTTTTTAACGCGGCAATTGGTCGCAAAATTTTCTGCTTGTCCTTTACCAAATTATACCCAAATAGTCCTAATCCCGGACGAATCATATCAAAAGCAGCTTCAGGGAATCTAAAAATGCCTGCCGTATTGAGAATATGTCTAAAAAAATCAACTTTTAATCGCGCTTTTAACAATTGCGTCATTTCTAAAAACAAATCTATTTGTCGGCGAGTAAAAACATCCTCATCGGGATCTTCGGCAACCGCCAAATGAGAAAAAACACTCTGCACTTGCACCCATTTTTGATCCTTTAGCAAAAACACCAAGTCATCGAGTTGCGCGGTTTCAATTCCGGCTCTGTGCATACCGGTATCCAATTTTATATGAATAGGAAAATTATAAATCTTATTCTTTTCTAAAAAGGTCAACAATTTTTCTAAATAAAATATCGAACACACCTCTGGCTCCAATTTGTAATCTATCAAAGCTTGAAATGCATCAGAAGAAGGATTAAAGACCAATATTTTTGTTTGAATAGCTTCTTTTCTCAATTCTATACCCTCGTTGATATAAGCAACCGAAAAATAATCTACATTTTGCTTTTCAAGAAATCTCCCAACCGCCAAAGCACCTATTCCATAAGCATTTCCTTTAAGATTTGCCAAAATACGCGTATTAGGAGGAACTTGCTTTTTAAACACCTCCAAATTGTGTTGCAGTCTTTGCAAATCTATTTCTAAAACCGTTTCGCGCATTTTATTATAAAATACTAAAAATCAATTAATTATTTTTTATTTCTTTCCGACATCGCTTTGATGTATGCCGCCCTGCTCAAAGGTTCATATTCTTGGGTTTCGCCTAATAAAACCAACTTATCATCGTCTGTTAATCTGTAGCTATAATGTGCCAAATTTCCGGTACGTGTACAAATGGCATGCACTTTGGTTACATACTCCGCAATTGCCATTAAATTGGGCATCGGACCAAAAGGTTTTCCTTTAAAATCCATATCCAATCCAGCCACAATAACGCGCAAACCACGATTTGCCAATTCGTTACAAACCGCTACAATTTCTTCTGAAAAGAACTGCGCTTCATCAATACCCACTACTTGCATATCTTTGGCAAGCGTCAATATTTCTTTGGGGTTGCTAACTGCCGTAGAATGGATTTCGTTTTTATCATGAGACACAATATTGGTGTCGTGATAACGCGTATCTACTTTTGGTTTAAAAATTTCTACTTTTTGATGTGCAAATTTTGCTCTCTTTAAACGCCGAATGAGCTCTTCAGTTTTACCGGAAAACATACTTCCCGAAATAACCTCAATCCAGCCTAAATTTTCTTTATGATTTACAGGAATTTCTAAAAACATTAGTTATAAAATTATTTTTGTTAGGATAAATTACTTATTTTTGTAAAAACGAAATTATAATTTTTTTATGGGCTTTTTTATACCCCACACAAATTTTTATTAACAATTTGTAATTAATTAATTAATTTACTGATTGACAATATATTATAAATCATCTAATCATGCAAGAAAAAAAAGAATTAGTCAATATTTTAAGAGCGGAATTAACACTGCTCACCAAGGAAATTTTACAAGATACCAATCACAAAAAATTTAAAGATTTGTATCGTGCTACTAGAAAGCTCTATGAAAAAATGGCGACCATAAAAAATTTGTCCGACGATTTTGACGACACTCAAATTTTGGCACTTCTCGATGATGAACCCACAATACCCGAAAAACAAAACAGCATAGATACAGCGCCTCAAGACACCATAGCACCCACACAAATAACCCCAAGCAAAAAAGAAAACCCTAACAAGATAAAACAAATAGACGACGAACCACTTTATAAAAAAGTGTCGGAAATGGAATTTACCCCCAAAACTTTGGAAGTTGAAAGTCCTGTTAAAAACCCAGTCAAAACAGCTCATAATTCTCCTAGTTTTAAACCCGTTAGCTCTTCAAAAAAAATTAGTATCGGCTTAAATGACCGTATTGCATTTATCAATAATCTGTTTGATGGCGATGCAGATGCTTATGCGCAAACCATCAAAAAAATAGACAGTTGCGCTTCATACGAAGCGGCTCTAAATTATATATTTAAAGAAATAAAATCAAAATATCATCAATGGGAAACCAAAGATGAATACGAATTTAGATTGATACAACTGCTCGAACTAAAATTTGCCTAATGTCCGGAAAATTATATGTCGTCCCCACGCCTGTCGGCAACCTAAAAGATATGACTTTTAGGGCTATAGAAATATTGCAATCCGTTGATTTGATTCTTGCCGAAGATACACGAACTTCAGGGAAATTGCTCAAACATTTTGAAATTGCAACGCCACAACGCTCCTATCACAAATTTAACGAACACAAAATTTTGGCACAACTCATTTCTCAGCTAGAAACAGGTGCCCAATTTGCCCTCATCTCAGATGCCGGCACGCCTGCTATCTCCGATCCCGGCTATTTGATTGTACACGAGGCTATTAACCACCAAATATCGGTTGAAACCCTCCCCGGCGCCACGGCTTTTGTGCCCGCTTTGGTCAATTCGGGATTGCCAAATAATAAGTTTGTATTTGAAGGTTTTTTACCTGTAAAAAAAGGTCGACAAACACGATTAACATTTTTACAAGATGAAAATCGCACAATGATTTTTTACGAATCACCACATAAATTGCAAAAAACACTTAAAGACTTTATCACTTATTTTGGTGCGGATAGACAAGCCGCCATCTCAAGAGAAATAAGCAAACTCTACGAAGAAAATATCAACGGTAATTTGACAACTTTGCTACAACATTTTGAAGAAAAAAAACCAAAAGGAGAGTTTGTAATTGTTGTTGGTGGTAAGAAAGAATAGGTTTTTTTTGTATCCAATATTTTTATCTTTTAAGCTATTTGTCAACAAATAAAATATACTCTTTTACAAGTTTTCTGCTTTATTTGTAATTTTAATGAATTGTAAATGCGCATGATTTATGCAGTTGGTTTTTTTGTTTGTTTATTATTCAATTTTATTTTTTCAAATGTTGTTATTGTCGGTAAATATTTTCTCAACAACGCTTTATTTTCTTTATCATTTTTTCCAAATAATAATTTTGGTTTTAATTCATTTAAAAATGAATTACTATAATTAAAATCACTTATGAGTTTTATTTCATAATAATATTCTGTTTTCGAATTTTCTTTTCCTATTATTTTGGATTTATGTTTCAATTTTATCTCTTTAATTTTTCCGCTATGTCCTGTAAAAATTAAAGGTTTTCCTCTACCACCTTGATATAAATAAATTTCTTTTGCTTCCAATATTTCTGTTGGAAAATCTAGTACAAAATTATTTATCTCAATTGCGTGAAAATAAAATTTATCTGTTTTTGTTAAATTTGGAATGTCTTTTTTTCTACAAAAACCTAATGCAATTTTTTCTACTGGTTTAGGTTCTGATTTTAAATAATTAACATACTCTTTTTGCGTATTAAAACCACTTATTTTTTTTCTATAAAGCTCAGCAGTATCTTTATTCTCAATTTCTAATTTTCGACACTTACTAATTTCTAGAAACTCTGTTTCTTGGTCAATTCCTAAAAAACGCCTATTTGCCAAATTTGAAGCTATTCCAGTTGTACTACTTCCTGTAAATGGATCTAAAATCCAAGCATTGGGTTTTGTAGATGCCATTATTAGCCTTGTTAGTACAGATAATGGTTTTTGAGTTGGATGTTTTTTACAAGATTTTTCCCATTTTGCAATTGCTGGCAATTTCCAAACATCTTTCATTTGTTTATTGCCATTTAGTTGCTTCATCAATTCATAATTATAATAATGAGGCACTTTTTTTGATTTTCTTGCCCAAATTATCTGCTCTGTTGAAAATGTAAAATAACGACAAGAAAAATTTGGTGGCGGATTTGTTTTTTGCCAAGTTATAATATTTAAAATTTTAAAATCTAATTCTGTAAGAATTTGGCCAATACTAAAAATATTGTGCATTGTACCACTTATCCAAATAGTGGCATCATCTTTCATTTTTTCTCGAACTTCTTTTAACCATTTTCGATTAAAATCATTTACATATCCATAATCTTTTGATTTATCCCATTTTCCTTTGTTTACAGAGACTATTTTACCGCTTTGAATAGACAAACCGTTATTTGATAAAAAATAAGGCGGATCAGCAAAAACCATATCAAATTTGTGATTGATTTTTGGTAATAAATCCATTGTATCTCCTTTGAGTAGGTA
>Ga0209633_10001970_pt1 | contig 20369 bp, 15 predicted proteins | sample Cruoilmetagenom1_FD_187290 | JGI IMG/M metagenome (GOLD analysis project Ga0209633, IMG submission 187290) | Oil polluted marine microbial communities from Coal Oil Point, Santa Barbara, California, USA - Sample 1 (SPAdes) (version 2) | ecosystem: Environmental > Aquatic > Marine > Oil seeps ... | reverse complement strand
CCTCTTGAGGTCATGACATTACCATCTGTAACAACTTTTACATCTTCTCTGTATCCAGGATGATCTATCTCATCTTTGGCACCGGGGTAACAAGTATAATCATTACCCAATACACCTGCTTTTTTAAGTACAAAAGGTGCGGCACACATGGCACCTATGATTTTTTTGGCTTTAAACTCCTGAACAAGGTCTATGACTCTGGCATGTTCAGCCAAAGCGTAGGTACCATCCCATCCCCCGGGAAGTACCATCATGTCAAAATCATCAGAGATAACGGTTTTGATCGGCATATCTGCCTTCACACCGATACCATTGGCCCCTATGACCACCCTCCCATGGGAAAGTTCATCATCAATATATACTACACGCACGTCAATGCCGCCTCTACGCATCACATCGATCAGCGCAACCGCTTCAAGTTCTTCAAACCCTTTTGCCAAAGGTAACAGTACACTTGCCATCACAACTCCTTTTATTTTACTTTTTAATTTACCTTCTTATTAATTTACCTTCTTAGCACCTAACTCTACAAAGGTTGCAGGGATATCTTTATCCAGTTTTTTAAGGAAATCCATTCTTTTTTGATTGTTCATTTTAAAGAGTTTATTCCAGTTTTCAAGTCTTGGCATACCGATCACAAGTGTATTTGTATCTTTTTTAATATACATATACATAGTACACGGTGCAAATACAGCAGCTTCAGGCATCGCGCCTTCGTTATCAAAGATAGTATAAGAATAAGGGAAATGACAAAGTGAAAAAGTCCAAAATGCATCATATGACGGGAGCATGTCCGGTTTTCCCTGTTTATAGTCAAAGTAACCAGCCATAATGTACCCTTTTTTGGTAAAGGTTTCTTCTACATTTTCCTGAATTTCGTCGATATAATCATCAAGGTCTTCAGGCCTGTCAAATGTGATCTCATGGTGCATCATGGTATCTGATAAAGTTCCTTCATAAGTACCATAAGTCACAACTGCTTGAGGAAATGTCTTTGCTACAAGTCCATCAAGTTCATCCATAAGTTTAGTATACTCTGCGATCACTTTTGCATCTGTAATACCAAGCATTTCAATGATGGCAGACGCTGTCAGATGAGAGATCACTGTCTCATCTTTCCCCTGATGTTTATAGATCACAAGGTTAAAAGGGTTAAATCCTGCCAATTTTGGATCCAGTTCCAAAAGCGGTTTCACTTTTTTGTCATTGACAATGGTCATAAAACTCAAAATATCCAATGTCGTTGAGCCATACTGTTTTTTATACACTTGATTCACACCCTTACGTGGATCAGGTAGACGATAACCCAATGCTTTAATAGGTTTATCCATCATTGTATTGTATGCTTCTTCTGCATTGCCTTTAATAGTATATACTATCGTACTTTTTTTACTCTCAGTACTCTCTTTTGAAGTACATCCGTTGATCAATACTGCCAAAAACAGTACCGCTCCCAATATTTTGTTCATATTTACCCTTTTATATAATAAGATAATAAATTATAATAAAGAAATCATATAGTAGTAATAAATTAAATATATATAGTTAAAAGAAGTGAGTGAATGTTACTGTGGGTTATAGAAAAAGTGTTGAGAAGAGAGAAGCCTCTCTTCTTTTAAAGCATGTTACCAAGATCTAATAGTCTGGTGACAAGAAAGACATTTACTTAAAATAAGTAAATAGTTGTTTGCCGCAGAGTATCTATCACCTTTTTCAAATGTAGCTAAGATCTCATCCGCCATACCTGAAATAGCTACTGCTTGCTGTTTAGCATACATCATATTATTAATACCGTTTTTACCGATACCGTCTTTCATAAATGATTCCGTATGACTCACTCTGTCTTTGAGGTCTTTTACACCGTTCTTAACTACATTTACATTGTCAAAAAGAAAACCTTTTTGAATCGTAGCCATCGCATCTTCCATCTCTGCCATATTTTTCATTCTATCTGGTTGGATGTGTTGTTGCTGTGCAAAAAGTACACTGCTTGCGAGTATTGATAATAATAACATTTTATTCATTGAAATTCTCCTGTTTTATTGATATAAGTGATTGTAACAATTTACGTATTAATAAATATTGATAAAAGTCAATATAACTAAAATTTATGAAAAAAAATATAAAATGCGATGTAATGTATCACATCGCACAGAAAAAGAAATTATTTACCGTTTGGAATAATGACTTTTGCATACATTCCAGGGAATATATTTTCTGTTCCCCAGTCAAAACGTATACGCATCTTGATCTTATGTGTCATAGGATTTGCATCAGGTACGATCGCATGTATGATCCCTGTTGTTTTATATTTCATAGAAGGTATCTCTACAGGCACTTTTTGACCCTCCTGTACTTTAGATAGAATACTTTCAGAAATAGAGACTTCAATTTCCAAGTCTTCCGTATCTACGATCATGACTGTCAGCATACCAGGCATGATCATATCACCTACTTTAATGTTACGCTGCACTACCACACCGTCTGATGGTGCTTTCATTTTAATATAATTATACGTACTCGCTACCTTTTTAGCTGCGACATTGGCTTCTTTTACCATTATTTGCATCGAATTCAACATTGACTCTATATTTGCAGCTTGGGCATCAAGGTCAGCCATGTCTTCGAGATTAATTTCATTGTCATCACGGTAAGAGGTACGTTTTAATCTTGATTTTCTTGTATTGACACCTCTTAATTTTTCACGCCAGTATTCAACAGACACCTTTGCCTGTTCAAGCATAAGGTCAGTTTGGATCTTCATCATATCAAACTCAGCAGACTCCATCTCATAAAGATCATCTTCCCTTTTTACCTTATCACCGATCTTGACAAATACTTTTTTCACATAACCCATAAATTGACTACCGATCATTTTCTGACCATCAGAAATAACTGTACCTGTTAAGGTGATATCTCCTGCCTGTACCCATACATTGAGTAATAACGCTACAATTACCGCTTTTTTCATATTGACCCCTACCACTTTCTTAAACTAATGTGACATTTCATACATTCTGATGAAATCTTACCATATACTTGTAATGCCTGAGTAGCATCACCATCTGTGAATCTCGCAATAATATCATCTGACTTTTGTTCAATACTTCTTTGTATACGTTTGGTCATTGCTGTGTTATTATTCATCCATCTTTCATAGACATCTTTATTATTGACTTCTGCTTTTGTCGGCCCTACCTTCATAATAGCAGCTTTTAAGTCTTCTGCACCTGCTTTAACGATGTCAAGGTTATTATAAAAAAAACCATCTTGAATATCATGCATAGCCTGAGCCATCTTTTGCATATCCAAAACCCTGTCTCCTTGAGTATAGCCTTCTGCAAATCCAAAAGTCATGATCACTAGACATCCTGCCACTAATTTTTTCATCTATCATACCCCTTTTTATCAATAATACTGAACCATGTATTTGATTTTAATATCAAGTATTGTAACAAGTTAACGCTAAAGAGGTTATTATCCCAAAATTTCATAGTTTTAATTTATCCTGTATTCCAAAGGTTAAAATATTTCCCATATAAGGTAGAAACCTTACGAAATGAAACCATATCAATTAATATTATAATACAATTCTATCCTTAAGTTATAATTATAATAAACAAGCTATAATCCGCGGACAACAAAAAAAGGGATATAACATGAAAAAAATAATAGCGACCTCTGCTGTAGTAGCAGCCTTGCTTACAACAGTAAATGCGGAAACAAAAGTAGAAAAAGATTCAGATTTTTCTTTTGAAAGAATGTTCAAAGATATGAAAGAAGCAGCAACCTCTTTTTCTTCAGATGCAAAAGATTCTATCATAAGTATGAAAGACGGTGCGGTTGAAACATCACAAAGTGCTGAAAGAACTGTCACTAATGTAAGTAAAGATAGCAAAGAGGCAACCATTAAAGCTTCTGATGATCTTAAAGTAATGGAAGTCAGTACATCAGCTGATATCAAAACAGCGACAACACAACTTTCTACAGACACTAAAGATTCACTGAAAAATACAACCAAGGATCTTAAAGAGAGCAGTACAATAGTAAGTACAGATGTTAAAGACTCACTTACCACTGTTAGTAATGATAGCAGCGATGCTTTTAAAACAGTTTCTAACGATACTTCAGCATCAACAAAAACACTTTCTAATGATTCTGCTGCTTCTGTAAAAACAGTTTCAAGTGACTCCAGAGATTCTATGAAAACGGTATCTAATGATAGCACTTTGGCAACAAAAACTATTTCTAATGATTCTGTAGCTTCAGTAAAATCTGCAAGTACCAATGCAAATGACAGTATCAAAACTGCTTCAAATGACACAAGAGCTTCTGTGCAGTCTGTCAATGACAATGCAAGTGATGCAGTAAAAACTACTTCAAATGATGCATCATCATCTGTGAACACTGTTTCGACTAATCTTAATGATTCAGTAAAAACGATCTCTGACAAATAATTCATTTGACTATAATAGAAGAGTAACACATTACGTTACTCTTTCATTTTCTCTCAAAGATACAATTATAATTTTAACTATTATTGTATCTTTATAGATAAAAATACTAATTAATATAATTAATGATTATCCTGAGTATAAGTTATTTTTAACATTATGTACAGTATAATTCAATATAAATAAAATACAAAGGTTCTACTATGAAAAAAATGATCACAACATCTGTAGCAGTAGCTGCATTATTAGTTACAAACGTACAAGCTGATTTTGACTTTGGAGATATGTTCAAAGATATGAAAGATGCTGCAGTCAGCATGAGTGCAGATGCTAAAGATTCTGTTGTAAGTATGAAAGATGGTGCTGTTGAAACAACACAAAGTGCTGAAAGAACAGTTACTAATGTAAGTAAAGATTCTAAAGATGTTTCAGTAAAAGTGTCTGATGACCTTAAAACAGCTGAAGTTTCTACTTCTAAAGATTCTAGAGATACTGCTGTTTCTGTTTCTACAGATACTAAAGATTCTATTACAAACACAACAAAAGATCTTAAAGATTCTTCAACTGTAGCTTCAAAAGAGATGAAAGATTCTGCGATCGCTGTTTCTAAAGACTCTTCAGATTCTGTGAAAACTATTTCTAATGACTCAAGAGATTCTGTAAAAAATGTTTCAAATGACACTTCTGATTCTGTGAAAACTGTTTCTACTGATTCATCTGATTCTGTGAAAACTGTTTCTACTGATACAGCTGACTCTGTGAAAACTGTATCTACTGACTCTGCTAATTCTGTGAAAACTGTTTCTGAGAGTGTAAATGATTCAACTAAAACGATCTCTAATGATTCAAGAGCTGCTGTAGAATCAACTAATGTGAATACAAGTGATGCAGTGAAAACTATTTCAACTGACTCTGCTGCTTCAGTGAAAAGTGTTTCAGATAACTTGAATGACTCAACAAAGACGATCTCAAACGATCTTTAATAGCAAAACAAAAGCAACTCTATCTTGAGTTGCTTTCTCCACTCCCTCTTATCCTCTAAACTTTATTCATTTACCCTATGGTAAAAAACATTAGTCAGTATTATATTATATATTTATCTTAAAGTTATATTTAATATAATTTTTTGTATTATCTGATATACAATATATAAAGGGATAATACCATGAAAAAAATGATCACTACTTCTGTAGCAGTCACTGCACTACTGATCACAAGCGTACAAGCTTCTGATTTTGACCTTGGAGACATGTTCACAGATATGAAAGATGCTGCTATCAGTATGAGTAAAGATGCCAAAGACAGCGTTACAGCTATGACAGATGGTGCTGTTGAAACCTCTAAAAGTGCAGAAAGAACAGTCAGTACTGTAAGTTCAGATGTCAAAGACAGTTCAGTAAAAGTGTCTGATGACCTTAAAACAGCTGAGGTTTCTACTTCTAAAGATTCTAGAGATACTGCAGTTTCTGTTTCTACAGATACTAAAGATTCTATTACAAATACAACAAAAGATCTTAAAGATTCTTCTACTGTAGCTTCAAAAGAGATGAAGGATTCTGCGATCGCTGTTTCTAAAGACTCTTCAGATTCTGTGAAAACGATATCTAATGATTCCAGAGAATCTATCGAAACAATTTCCAATGATTTGAACTCAACAACACGAACGATCTCACATGACTCTTCATCCGCTGTTAAATCTGTTTCTAATGACTCTAAAGATTCTATAAAAACAATTTCCAATGATTCTAAAGATTCTATAGATACAATCGTAGACAACACAAATGATACAACTAAAACGATCTCTAATGATTCAAGAGCAGCTGTAGAATCAGTAAATGAGAATACAAGTGATGCAGTGAAGAAAATTTCCAATGATTCTGCTGATTCGGTGAAAACTATTTCTGATAATATCAATGACTCTACAAAAACGATCACTTCAGATGAATATAGAAAACATATGGATAATAAAAAGAAAAAATAATCTCAAGTTTAAAAAAGTAGCCAGATCTTTCTGGTTACTTATACTGCTGTCTTGTCACTCTCCACTTTAAAACCTTCTTGAATCTGCTTTATAATTTTCAAAACAGAAAAAATATAAGCCCATATTCTATAATATAACTGCATATTATATTATTTATAATAAACTTTAAGTTATATGTAACATAATTATTGATATAATTAATCATAAATAAATAAAAGGGATACACAATGAAAAAGTTCATTACAACATCGGTTGCAGTTGCAGCACTACTAACAAACGCTCAGGCAGATTTTGACTTCGGAGATATGTTCACAGATATGAAAGATGCTGCCATTAGCATGAGTAAAGATGCGAAAGACAGTGTTACATCTATGAAAGACGGAGCTGTTGAGACTTCTAAAAGTGCTGAGAGAACAGTATCAACTGTAAGTTCAGATGCTAAAGATACATCAGTTAAAGTTTCTGATGACATTAAAGTCATGGAAGTGAACACTACTAAGGATATTTCTGAAACAACCACTGATATTTCACGTGATGCGAAAGATTCACTTAAATCTACAACGACAGACCTTAAAGACAGTAGTACTGTGATCAGCACAGATGCAACTACTTCTCTTAAAGCTGTCTCTAAAGACACAACTGATTCTGTAAAAACAGTTTCTAACGATTCTACAGATTCTGTGAAAACAGTTTCTAATGACACTAGAGATTCTGTGAAAACAGTTTCCACTGACTCATCTTCAGCTGTTGAGACAGTTTCAAATGACTTGAATTCTTCAACAAGATCGATTGCTGATGACTCAAGAGACTCTGTAAAATCAGTCGCGACAACTATGAGTGATTCAACAAAAACGATCTCTAATGATACTAGAGCTGCTGTAGAATCAACAACTGAGAATACAAGCGACTCGGTTAAGACTATTTCATCTGACACTGCTGACTCAGTGAAAAGTGTTTCAGATAACTTGAATGACTCTACAAAGACGATCTCAAGCGATCTCTAAACCATCCAAGCAACTCTTACTCAGAGTTGCTTTTTTAACTCTCTTTCACTTCCTAAACTTCATCCGCTATAGATAATATAAATAAACTGATCTTAGGTAAAGTAACATTTTTTCCATCTATCTAAGAAAATCTTTCCCATCCTATAACACTTCCAAACCGCCAGTCACTTTTAGTAGCTTTTCAACTAAAATGAACGAAAAACATAACTTGCATTTATTATATATATTAATTCTATGTTACCCTATAAGAAGTAATCTTGTCCAAAGGATTAACATGAACTATGTTAAAAAACTAATGTTGAGTATAACTGCTCTTCTCGCCGCTCTACTTTTCGTGACTACAACACATGCTGCTGAAACAACAAATGAGAATGCACTGGCTATCTTTTACACCCTTGACGGTCATCCAGAAGCACAATATAATGCACTCATAGAAAACAAAATAAAAAGTATAGGTTTTAAACTTTCTGACCCACACAAAAGGGTCAATGATCTGTATGAAACAAAATATGGATCCACTCTATTGGATGTACTCAGTTTTATGCCTATAGTCAATGATGATGCTATTTTGCCGCTACTTAACATTGATCCTCGTATCGCCGCTTTTCTCCCGTTCAATATGCTTATTTATAAAAAATTGGATGAAAACAAAACACATGTCGGACACCTCATGCCAAAAGTAATGCTGGATATCCTTGGTATAGATAATAAAGAAGTAAGAGAAAAATTCTCAGCGACATTCAAACCACTCGATGAGATGATGGGAAAAGAGTTAGAAGGCACAAGATCATATATGCCTTATATGAGCTTGCCCGAACAAAGGATGATCAATTTCGAATATGAGTTTGAAGTTCCTAAAGATATCGATGACTTTATCGACAAGTTTCAAAACCATTTTGAACTTGCATTTATCAACAAAGGTTATCTCATCGCCGGACACCATAATTTTATGGAACATGATGGAGCAGAAGACATTTTAACAGGATATGATGCTTTCTGGACCCATTCCATTTGTCACTTGGAATTTTCATACTATATGTTTGACAACAAAGGCGCCCGTACCGAAGCAGGTCTGTTCGCTCCTTGTACCATGTATATGTATATCAAGAAAGGAAGCAACAAACTTGTCCTGGGTATGTTCAGGTTCCAAAACTGGTCTGACACACTGGGCATTACAGATGAGAAAAGACTCACTCTTATTGAAAAACGTGACAAGGAAATACCTGAGATCCTTAGCAGCTTAGGTATGACCGCCACAGCAAATATTAACCCTTTAACGCTTCCTGTATCCGAAGTAAAGAAAGAAAAAAAAGTTGAAAAACCCATAGAAGAAAAACCGGAAGAAAAAATAGCGGAGATTCCTATACCTGAGAATGCATTGGCCGTCATGTATACACTCGAAGGAGATATAGAGAGCGCGTACCATACGATCATTGAAGAAGAATTAAAAAGCATAGACTATCGTATTACAGATCCTCATCACAGGGTCAATGACCAGTATAAGAACAAATACGGCACCACTGTGCTCGACACACTCAGCTTCCTCTCAGTGACCAATGACAAGGTCATTCTCCCCCTCCTCAACATTGACCCGCGCATAGCAGCAACTGCACCATTCAATATGCTCATTTATAAAAAACTGAATGAAAAGGTGACACATGCCGGGCACATCATGCCAACTGCCTTCCTCGATATGATAGGTATCAGCGACAAAAAGGTCAGAGATAAATTCATTGCGTCCATAGAGCCTCTTGATAAAAAAGTGGAAGCAGAGTTCAGAGCCAAAGGGTTCAAATATACAAAGTCATATACCACATACGAAAAACTCCCTGAAAAGCGTACTATCAACTTCGAATATGAATTTGAAGCACCCAAAGACCTTGATGAATTCATTGAAACATTCCAAAATAAGATTGAACTTGCATTCATCAAAAAACAGTATCTCATTGCCGGATACCATAACTTTATGTATGCTGCTGATGATGCAGAAAAGATCCTTAAAGGCTATGATGCTTTCTGGACCTATTCTCTTTGTCACTTGAAGTTTTCATACAAGATGTTCGACACAGAAAATGCACACCCCGAAGCAGCTCTTTTTGCACCTTGTACCATGTATATGTATATTAAAAAAGGAAGTAACAAGATCGTTGTCGGAATGCTTAGCCTGGATAACTGGTCAACCTCCCTTAATATCAAAGATAAAGAGAGAGTTGCACTGGTAAATAAACTCGATAAAGAGATACCTGAAATCCTTACAGCATTTGGGATGAAGGCTACAAAAAATACCAATACCCTACTGGAACCTGAGACAAAAGTCATAAAAAAGAATGTAGAGAAAAAGAAAGCAGATATAACTGCACCAGAGACTAAAGCCAAAACAAAAAAAGTACAAACCATCAAAACCGACAGTGGCATTGCCACAGTCGCCATACCGGTGGTACCAACAGTACCTGAGGTGATCACATTTAACAAAAAAAATATAACGGATAGGAGTATTCAATTTTCAAAACGTACACCACCTGGTTATATACCTCACAGATTTGATAAAATGAAAAAAGCGCATAAATCTACCAACACACGGATCGGTGAAGTAAATCAGGGAAGAATTTCAGCTCACCTTCGTGGAGAGTTCATGGAAGTAAAAAAAGTAGAAGAGAAACTTAAAGCTGCAGGGTTTGAAGTACTGGTCGCTGCTCCTGTCGATAAAAAAAGTACGCTCATCTCTGTGGTCTTTACTGATAAATCAATAGTAAGTATGGCAAGTAAGCCAACAAGAGGCTTTATGGCATCATTACGTGTCCTTGTAGATACAAAAGAGAAGACTATTAGTATTACCAATCCTCTTTATATGGCAAAAGGCTTTTTACAAAGTGATTTTGATGAAAAAGCTGCCAAAAAAATACTCGCAAGACTGATCAACGAATTCCCTGGTTTAAAAAACTCCAAAGATGTACTCAAGTACCAACTCTTGCCAAAATACCAGTTCATGAACGGAATGCCTTATTATGAAAATATGATCGAGGTAGCTTCCGGAGCAGACCTTTTAGAATTAATTAAAGATAACAAAAGAGTGGTCTTTAGCAAGACATTAGAGAATGGGTCAACACTCATTGGTATTAAACTCTCGAAAAGGACCAGAAAATTTACGAAAAGAATCGGAAGGAACAATGCAGCTATGCTCCCTTTACCTGTCTTAATAGAAAACGGAAAAGCAATGATACTTGACCCTAAATACTACATTGCCTTTATGTATCCTCTGTTAAAAATGTCTGAGTTCATGACCATCGCAACGATACCTGATGCCATGATCAAAGATAGTAAAAGAGTATTTAGGAAAAAGAAAAAGAAGAAAAAGTAAGAAAAATATCTATAGCGATAGTCTTTTAAGTTTGCCGTATATCTTATCGAACGGAATGAATCCGCTCGATAAAGTTTCAGTAAATGAAGAGCTATTTCGCTTTCTCTAAATACTTACCCTCAACCGTATCTACTTTGATCATCTCACCTTCAAGAATAAAAAATGGTACTTGAACTACTGCGCCACTCTCAAGTGTAGCAGGTTTTTTACCACCTTGTGAATCACCTTTGAAGTTTGGTGGAGTTTCTACGATCTTAAGTACAACAGTCGGTGCGATTTCCACAGAAATAGCTTTACCGCCGTGAAACAATATCTCAGCCTCCATACCGTCTATCATGTAAGAAAAGGTATCTTTTCCCACTTGTTCGTGTGTCAGTCCGATCTGATCAAATGTGGTCGTATCCATGAACTGCAGAAACTCACCATCATCATAAAGATACTGCATCGTCTTCTGCTCGAGTTCCGGTACTTCAAACTTATCCCCTGCATGTACAGTTTTTTCTATGGTTTTACCTGTAGCAAGGTTTTTAACTTTCATACGTACGAATGCCGCACCTTTTCCCGGTTTAACATGTTGAAAATCTGTTACTTTATAAGGGTTCCCCGTGATCTCAAGTCTCGCGCCTTTTTTGATGTCACCCATTCCGATCGTAGCCATATTAGCTCCTTAAAAAATTATGGATGATTATAGCGAATGCTTGGTAAAAAGTTGCAGGGCACCCCTGAAGGGTGCCAAAAAGAAGATTATTTCGTGATAGAAATATTGTGATGCTCATTTGTCTGTTCTAATTTATCAAAATCCATCGCTTTTGCATTATCCATCAATACAGGAACAAAAAGCAGGGAAACAAATACAGCCGCTACCGTACCGGAGATAAGGGCAACACCCAATCCACCAAATACCGGGTCACCTGCCAGTAAAGCAGACCCAAGGATAATGGCAACTGCAGTCAAGGCAATAGGTTTTGCTCTGGTCGCTGCCGCAATCGCAATAGCTCTACGTTTTTTCATACCTTCAAATTCCATAAGAGACTTGGCAAAGTCTATCAGAAGCAGTGAATTTCTTGATGAGATCCCTATCAGTGCAATAAACCCGATCAGGGAAGTAGACGTCAGGAAGAAAGTCTCTGTAGTGAACAAGTTGGCTACCCAGTGTCCTACGATCACCCCGATCAATGAAAGGAATGAACCCAAAAGTACGATACCCGAGATGGCAAAACTCTTATAGTAAATGACCAACAGCAGGAATATGAGAACCAAGGCAGAGATAAACGCAGCACCCAGATCTCTAAAAGTATCCAAGGAGACTTTCATCTCACCGTCCCAGCGTATCAGATATTTGTCATGTGTCTTTTTGTCTTCCAAAGTAAAGTCAAACATATAAGTTGAAAAACCTGCTTTGGTCACAATATAATCTTTTTCAAACTTTTCAAGCATCACTGCCCGTGCCTCTAAAAGAGGATAGACTTGTGACACCATATCTGTCTCTGCAATGACATTCACCATACGTGAAAGGTTTTTATGCATGATCATAGGGTTTGATTTCACTTTACGGATATTCACCACTTCACTCATTGGCACCATCATACCTCTCATATTCATCAGGTTCAATGAGGAGAGTTTACTTTGCAAGGCTTCCACGTTTGATGCAGAAAGATTTTTGCTCGCCTTATCCAGGATCAGAAAGATATCGATCTGGTCTGGAGAATTTTGAGAATTTTTATGTGCGATGATCATCCCTTCAAATGCCATATACAAGATATTATTGACCTGTTCTACACTCAATCCTGATCTTGCAATTTTTTCTTCCTCAGGTATAAGTTCAAATTTTTCATAATTTTCATCCGCCATAAGATCAAGATCGACCAATCCTTCTGTCTCTGACAAAACATCTGCCACATCGACAGCAAGACGTCTTATCATTTCCATGTCATCACCATGCACTTCTACTACGATAGAGGCCAGGGTAGGAGGTCCTGAGGGCTGTTCTACAAACTTAATGTTCGTACCTCTGGTTAAAGGGATACAGGCTTCTTTAATGACTGGTCTTAAACGCTGTACTATAAGAAATGAAGGTTCTGCACGTGAATGCTTATCAGTGAGGTTTACCGAAATTTCAGAAACATTTTCCGACATTTTCATACCGGCACCTTTCACAAGGCCTGCATAATCAAGAGGAATACCCTGCCCTAAAAAGAGTTCAATATTCATCACTTCTTTTTCTTTTTTCAAAATATCGATCACACACATGCTCATCGCTCTTGTTTGTTCTATCGATGAACCGGAAGGAGTATCCACATAGATCGAAAAGGTATTGTCACTTTTCCCCGGTAACATTTTTGCAAGTACTAGATTTGTAGGGAACATCAGAAGGGAAAGAAAAAAAGCTGCCGCAGTTAAAAAGACAACCAGTCTTTTCCTTGTCTTACTGTTAAGAATGTTATAAATCAAACTTTCAAGATTTTTCATTATTTTGATCCTTCATCATCATGCTTTTCATGATGGTCACCATGTTCTGGTTTTTTTAATAGTCTTAAACTTAAATACGGTGTGAAGATATATGCTACAAACAGTGAGGCGATCAATGCTACAGGTACATTATAGGGGATAGGCTTCATAAATGAACCCATCATCCCCCCAACAAATGCCATCGGGACCATCGTCAGGATAATGGCCAGAGTAGCGATATTCGTAGGGGCACCGATCTCATCTGTTGCCTCAATGAGCAGTTCCTCCATCTCTTTGTCTTCGACTCCATGAGCATGCAGATGTCTGTGAATATTCTCGATCACAATGATCGCAGCATCCACCAGTAAGCCCAGGGAGAGCAGGAGAGCAAAAAGTGTGATCCTGTTCATGGTCTGTCCTGTCATCCATGCAACAAAAAGTGTGACAGCCAAAATAGCCGGGACAGAGAAAGTAACGATCAGTGATTCTCTCCAGCCCAGTGCAAATACCAGCATCAGTGCGATGATCACAATGGTAATGATCAAGTGGTGCATCAATTCATTTACTGCTTCATTCGCTCTTTCCCCGTAATTTCTGGTAACCAGATATCCTACCCCTGCCTTTTCAAATTGATATTCATACTCTTTAAGTACTGACATTACATCTTCTGCAACAAATACGGCATTGGTACCTGCCAGTTTTGCAACTGTCATTGTGATCTGGTGTCGTAATTCACCAAGCGTTGTACTGTTGGCATCATCTCTGTATACGATTTCAGCTGTTTTGAAATTTTGCACATCCAATCCATTGGTCACTGTAGCAACATCTCTCAAATAAATAGGGGAACCCATATATTGGGCAACAACCACAGAACCGACATCTTCCACACTCTCTATGGCATTCTTGACACCGAAGATCGCCAGTGTGTTATCCTTTGTTCTTCCCTTCACATCAGGCACATTCACAGCCAGTGACTGTACCGCCTTCATGATCTGCCCCAATGAAAGGTGATAGGCTGAGAGTTTTCCCATGTCTACTTTAATGTTGTACTGTTCCTTACGCTCACCTTTAAGTGTTGTCTTTGCCACATAGTCGACTGCATTGACCTTCTGCTGTATGTGTCTCACCATTTTATAAAGTTTCACATCATCCACTTCTCTGCCCGGTTTAGGATAAAATGCCACAGTAATAATGGGAATATCAATATCGATATCAAAAGGTTTCACCATAGGCATCATGACACCTTTTGGCATAGTATCCATGTTTTGCATCACTTTATCATAGAGTTTGAGGTTAGAGTCTTCTCTATCTTCACCGATATAGTACATCACATTTACGATACCTACATTGTCCATGGACATCCCATAGACATGCTCGATCCCCTTTACTTCCCGAAGTTTTCGTTCCAAAGGGTTTACAATGATATTTTCTATTTCTTCAGGTGTAGCACCCGGCATGACAACGACCACAGCACCACCGGAAATAGCGATCTGAGGATCTTCCTCTCTTGGCATCGTATTGAGTGCCATGTACCCCATAAGAAGCAAAGCTGCACCTAAAACAGCTGTTAAAGGATTTTTAAGAAACCCTTTTGCAAGTTTTCCTGCTACATTTATGATCTCATATTCTTTTTTATTTTCCATATTACCTACTTAATAAGAATTTTAGCATACATACCGGGATATACTGAATTTGCTTGCGTATCAAGTTCGATCTTGATCTTAAATTTATGTGTCATTGGATTTGAACTTGGAATGATCGAAGAAATAATACCTGTTGTAGTAAACCCTATAGAAGGAATTACAATATATACTTTTTTCTTCAAACTAATATATTTTAATTGTGTTTCAGCAATTTCCGCAATAATTTTCAAATCCGTTAGGTCAGTCAATACTACAGCAGGCATTCCCGGTATAGCCATCTCACCTTCATTCAGTCTCTTCTCCACAATCACTCCGGCATTAGGTGCCTTAATTGTCAGATAATTATACTGATTTAAAACTTCATCTTTTTTTGCCAGGGCCTGATTTACCTGTTTTTCGGAGATAGAAACCATATCTTTAAGATTTTTGGCTGCAAGCTGCAACTGTTCGAACTCATATTTTGAAACCATTTTTTTCTGATAGAGTCTTTCATGTCTAGCCAAGTTCACCAATACATTATTGTACTGGTTTTTATTCATCTGCAGGGCAAGTCTTGCTTGAGAGATCGCCAGGTCAACCTGTCTCTCCGAAGACTCTATCTCTTTGGAGTCAATTTCATAAATAAGCTGTCCTTTTTTTACGATATCTCCCTCGGAGACAGCCATACGTTTAACATATCCCATATAACGACTGGTTAGCATTTTTTGATTATTGGAAATTACTGAGCCGCTTAGATTGAGCTCAACTGTATGATTTTTATCATCAGAAACCATTGAGCTGTTTAAGTCGATTTTATGTGCCTGCACAGATACCACCATCAAAGATAAAGTGACTAATTTAATAAACATATTCATGCCTTTCCTCCTGTATTCATAATACTGTTCAATTCAAATATCTTTGTATTACGTTCATTTTTAACCGTTAAAAGTTTAAGTAACACTTCCAACTCTCTAGATTGCTTGATCAACACATCTGTGATAGATACGATCCCCTCTTTATAGCGTCCCTGATAATTTTCATATACCTTTTTAGCAAACCTTAACTGTTTGTTATAACTCTTCACATCTGCATTTTTACTCAAGATCTCTGTTTCAAGTTTTTTTACTTTCAGTGCGATACCGGACTTGGCCAATGCCACTTGATCTTGTACTTTAAGATGATTCACTTTTGCTTTTTCTAGATTGGCAGCATCAATTCCACCGTTAAAGATGTTCCACGTCAGCTGTACTCCGACAGTATAAGAATCTTTCTGCGTGAAATCATTCCATAAGTTATCATCTGCAGACCCAAACTCACCAAAGGCACCCACTGTTGGCAGATAATTTGCTTTTTCAGCATTTATTGCCATTTCTGTGATCTCTAGACCCAAAAGTGCTTTTTGTATATCTATATTATTACTTTCCACTTCAGAAGTATCTACACGAGGCATCGGTGCCATGTCATTGACCTTTTTAATAGAAGAGACTTCTTCATCCAATAAAAAAGAGAGGAACTGATACGCCAAATCTTTATTGAGTTTTGCCTGATTGTACATACTTTCAGCCTCAGCTTTACGTGCCTGGACTTCAAGCGTATCTATCTCCTGTGCATAGCCTTCTTTCTTCATCGATTTTACAATAGATTCCAAGCGTTCGATATTTGTAATGATCTTTGAGAGGTTCTGTATATAATTTTCGATCAGGGAAATATCATAAAAAGCTTTTTTTGTCTGAAAAACCTTTTCATTAACGAGTTTTTGTGTATCATGCTGACTCATGCGATGTAAAGCATCTGTGATACGCCCGTATTCTGTTAACTTTCCTCCCGTATAAAGAGGCAGCATATACGAAATCTTTGTTTGAAAATGATTACGTGAGCCCGGATAATTCAGATCATTCGGCTGAACAGTAAGTATAGCCGGATTCGCAGGATTAAAATCTGAAAAACCAAAATCTCCAAAGGTAGCTTCTCTGCTTTGCAACTTAAATCCAAAAACATTCAAGGCATCATTTGATCGCATACCTGCAACTGTCAGGTCCAACTTACCATAATGATTCCCTTCAGCAGCCACAGCTTCATAGGCTTTCATCTCTTCATTGAACCTGGAGACCTTTAATTCAAGATTATTTTTTTGAAGCATTTCCAATGCTGTATTTAACTGTAGATTTTTCAAACCGGCACTAAGAGGCAGAGTTAATAAAAGTAAAAAAAGATACTTTTTTATTAGCATGAGAAAACTCCTGAAATTGAAATATTGTATAAATATTTCTTATAGATATACGCGATTATAGCAAATATAAGACATGATAATGATTAAAAGTGTATTTTGTGATAAAAAAAATTGTAGATGTTACACTTAGGCACCTGTGTACCTAAGTTTTGTATGGGAATTAAAGTGTAGCGTGACTCACTGAGATACATGCTTCCAAAGCACTCAATGCATCGATCACTTCTTTTTTAACCTGAGCATCCGTGCGTACCACAGCAAGTGCCTGCTGCTTACTGTCTCTACCCAATCTAAAGTCAGAGATATTCAAACCGTTTTCTGCCATGATCCTACCTACATCACCGATCACACCCGGCGTGTCTGTATTTCTGAAGAATACCATAGTACCTTTTGGTTCAACATCCAAGATATAGTCATCGATCTCAATAATACGCTGTTCAGTATAATCAAATACTGTACCTTCAATAGAAATGATCCCTTCTGCTGTTGTCAGTTTAATACCCACTTTATTGGTAAACCCGGAGTTGTTTGGCTGTACTTCTTTTGTGATCTCTACCCCACGCTCATCTGCAACAAACTCTGCATTCACATAGTTTATCTGATCTCCCAGAGATTCTGTAAGAACACCGACTGTTGCAAAGGTACCCATAGACTCAAGATGCTCAGATACAGGACCTTCTGCCGTCACCTTGATAGACTTTATAGCACTTTTAGTGATCTGTGCAGAGAGATGTCCGATCTTCTGGATAAGCTCCAGATATGGTCTGACAAAATCAGGCAATTCATTCTCTTTAATAGGAAGGTTCAACGCATTTGGATAAGAAATACCTTTGACTGCAGCGATGGCATTTTCAGCTGCCTGGATCGCAATATTCTTTTGTGATTCTTTTGTATTGGCACCAAGATGTGGTGTCACAATCACATTATCAAGATCAAGAAGCGGATGGTCCGTAGCCGGCTCTTTGTTAAATACATCTATACCTGCCATAGCTATCTTTCCTGAAGTAAGGCCTTCCAAAAGTGCCTCTTCATTGTAAAGACCGCCTCTGGCACAGTTTATGAGGATAACACCGTCTTTCATCTTTGCGATCTCATCTCTACCGATCATTCCAACTGTTTCCTGGTTTTTCGGTGTATGAATTGTAATAATATCACAGGCTAAGATATCTTCAAAGTCTTTGGTATAGCCAACATCAAGATCTGTTGCTTTGGATGAATCAATATAAGGGTCATAAGCAAGCACTTCCATTTCAAATGCTTTGGCTCTCTTACCTACTCTTGAACCAATGTTACCAAAACCGATAACACCAAGTTTTTTATCTTTAAGCTCAGTCCCATACCAATCCTGTCTTCTCCATACACGATCAAGTTTTAGATTGTTATGTGCATAAGGAAAAGTTCTTACACATGAAAGTAAATGTGCCATGGTAAGTTCCACTGCAGCAATGGTATTGGCCGTGGGTACATTCATAATCACGATACCCTGTTTACTGGAACCTGGGATATCCACATTATCAACACCCACACCGGCACGAACCACAGCAGTAATATTTTTAGCCGCAGCCAAGAAAGCATCATCTACATCTGTTGATGATCTTGTAATAGCAACATCTGCTAAAGGTATGATCTCGGCAATGAGTTTATCTTTAGGTTCATCCGCTGCATTTATAAATTCTATCTCAGAATCATTTGCTAAAATATCCAGCCCATCCTGGTGAATATGATCACAAACTACAATTGTCTTTTTTGACATATAATAACCTTTTTGTAAAGTTTCTAGTATATAAAATAGGGGAGTTATACGATGAGTCGTATTCGTCCGACTACTGAAGAAAACTAAAGTAATACCGCATGGTATCACTTCAGCATTAAAAGAAACTTTGAGTTCAACCCAAAGTCTTTTTTAATAGTAAATTATTTTTTTAGCATATCACCAAATGCATCACCTAAAGTCATGCTGTCATCTTGATCAAGGTTGAGTTGATCCATCGCTTCTCTCTCTTCTTGACGCTCAAGTCTTTTAACAGAAACTCTGATTCTATCAGTGTTCCCGTCAATGAAGGAAATAACACCTTTGATCTCTTGACCTTTTTCGATCTCGTCGATTTTAAGAGGGTGAAGATCTTCTGTTCTGATAAGGGCATCAACATTGTCTTCAAGTGCAATAAATACACCAAAATCTTTTTTGTCTTTCACTGTACCCGTTACAATAGCACCATTTTTATGTGTTTCAGCAAATGCTTTTACAGGAGATGCTTCAAGTGCTTTTTTACTTAATGAAATTTTGCCTGCATCTTTATCTATCTTGATGATCTTCACTTCAACTTCGTCACCCGCTTTGAGTTCAGATTTTGCATTTTGTGTTTTATCCCAAGAAATTTCCTGATTATGAAGAAGACCTTCCACTGTCCCAACTTTAACAAATGCACCAAAATCTGTAATAGATGTTACTGTACCAGTTACCACATCACCCACTCTGTTTGCAGACAAGAATGCATCCATTGGTTTAGGAAGAAGATTTTTAAGACTTACTCTAAGTCTTCTACCTTCTTTATCGATCTCGATCACTTCAACATTGATGTCAGAGTTGTTTTCGAGGTAATCTTTAGGGTGTTTAACATTTTTGTCCCAAGAAATTTCAGATACATGAAGGAATGCTTCAAGGTCTTCACCAAGATCAACAAATACACCATAAGGTTCAATGTTAGAAACAGTAGCTGTCACTGTATCACCTACACCGATGATAGCATCAATGTCTGCCCAAGGATCAGGGTTGGCATCTTTAATAGAAAGTGAAAGGTGTCTTTTCTTTTTATCATACTCAAGCGCGATAACGTTAACTTCATCACCTTCAGCAAAATATTTAGAAGGGTTTACAGGCCCTTTGTGAGAAATCTGTGAGTAGTGAACAAGACCGTCCATACCACCTACATCTACGAACATACCGTAAGAAGTTATTTTTTTGATTGTCCCGACTACAGGCTCTTTGTTCTCAAGTAATGCGCCAACGATCTCATCAGTTTTAGCTTTATCACGCTCAATAAGTTCTTTTCTTGAAACAACTACTGAACCTTTATCTTTATCTACTTTAACGATGACTGCTTTAACTTTTTTACCTTTTGGATCTATTTTTGAAGAAAGGTAAGAAAGTGTACGTGGCATAAAGAATTCCAAACCATCCACTTCAACAACGTATCCGCCTTTGTTTGTCTTTGTTACAATACCTTCGATGATATACTCTTGCTCTTCATCATACTCTGCGATAAATTCGTTAA
>Ga0209633_10001969_pt1 | contig 20382 bp, 22 predicted proteins | sample Cruoilmetagenom1_FD_187290 | JGI IMG/M metagenome (GOLD analysis project Ga0209633, IMG submission 187290) | Oil polluted marine microbial communities from Coal Oil Point, Santa Barbara, California, USA - Sample 1 (SPAdes) (version 2) | ecosystem: Environmental > Aquatic > Marine > Oil seeps ... | reverse complement strand
TTATACAACTGAAAAAGCAATGAATAACGGAGTTGCTTCAGTTGAAAAGAATGCCCCTGAAGAAAAACGTTGGACTACTGGAACAGCACTTGATGACAAATATCATTACTATGCAATTAAAGCTGGGAACGGACAAGAAATTGGAAGAAGCTGTTATTATAATTCCAAAGATGAAATGGAAAAAGACTTTGCATGGATAAAAAGCAAAGAAGCCAACTTAATAAAATAGCTTAGAAAAACTGTAGAGATTAAAAGAAAAAAATAAGGAATAGAATAATTATGGCAATAACAGCCCAACAAGTTAAAGAACTAAGAGATAAAACTGGTGCAGGAATGATGGACTGCAAAAAAGCTCTTGTTGAATCTGATGGAGACTTTGAAAAAGCAATTGAGATTTTAAGAAAAAAAGGTGCTTCAGTTGCCGCTAAAAGAGCTGATAGAACTGCTAGCGAAGGTATTGTTTTAACAAAATTGTTAAATGATGGTGCTACTGGAGTAATTGTAGAAGTAAATTGTGAAACCGATTTTGTTGCTAAAGGTGAAGACTTTGGTAATTTTGCAAATTTTATTTTAGATGCAGTAGTTGCTAACAAACCATCTAATGTAGAAGAATTATTAGAACAATCACACAATGGGAAATCTGTAAAAGAAGAACTAAGTACAATTGTTGGTAGGATTGGTGAAAAAATAGAAGTATCAAGATTAGTTATTGAAGAATCTGATGCTGGTTTAGTTACAGATTACATTCACCATGGAGCTAAACTTGGTGTTCTTTTAAGAGTTGATAATGTTACAGATGCAAAGGAAGAGTTAGTTTCTTTATCAAAAGATATAGCAATGCAAATTGCTGCAATGAAGCCAAACTATGCATTTAGAGAAGATGTTAGTGAAGAAGTAATTATCAAAGAAAAAGAAATTTATAAAGAAATTGCTAAAAAAGAAGGTAAACCAGAACATATTTTAGATAAAATTGCAGAAGGAAGATTAAACAAATTTTTCAAAGAAAATTGTTTATTTGAACAAGCATCTGTTAAAGATAATTCTAAATCAGTTGGCGATTTGTTACAAGATTTCAATACGAAACATTCAACCAATGCTAAGATTAAGCTATTTCATAGATTTCATCTTAGTGATGAAAATAAATAATTTTATAAAGGTCTTATTTTTTAATAAGACCTTTTTTTTTATATTGAGGTTACATTATGGCACAAAAAATCAAATTTAAAAGAGTATTATTAAAATTAAGTGGTGAATCTTTGCTTGGTAGTAAAGGACACGGTATTGATCCAGCAATGCTAAACTTTTTTGCAGAAGAAGTTAAAAAGATACAAAAACTAAAAGTTGAAGTAGGTATTGTTATTGGTGGAGGAAATATTTTTAGAGGATTAAATGCTGGCGAACAAGGAATTGATAGAGTTACAGGCGATCAAATGGGAATGTTGGCAACAGTTATAAATGCACTCGCCTTACAAAATGCTTTTGAAAAAAATGGTTTAGATACACGTTTGTTAACCTCTATAAATATGGATGAAATTGCTGAGCCTTATATTAGAAGAAGAGCAATAAGACATTTAGAGAAAGGTAGAATAGTAATTTTTGGTGCTGGAACCGGACATCCATATTTTAGTACAGATACAGCAGCTTCACTTAGAGCTGTTGAAATTGAAGCACAAGTAATTTTAAAGGGAACAAGAGTTGATGGAGTTTATGATTCTGATCCTGAAAAAAATCCTGATGCTTCTATGATTAAAAATATTACTTACTTAGATGTTTTACAAAATAATTTGCGTGTTATGGATATGACTGCAATTAGTTTGTGCAAAGAAAATGATTTACCAATCACTGTTTTTAATATGAATAAAAAAGATAATTTATTAAAAGTTGTAACTGGCAAAAAAGTTGGTTCAGCCGTTACTAACTAAATAGAATTTACTTAAAATCTTGAGGTGATAAATGAATGCGATAATTAAAGATGCAAAAGAAAGAATGGATAAATCCATTGAGTCTTTTAAAAATGAAATTGCAAAAATTAGAACTGGTAAAGCAACTACTGCCTTATTAGATGGTATTAAAATTGATTATTATGGAACATCAACTCCATTAAACCAAACTGCAAATGTAAGTGTTTTAGATTCGCATACACTTTCTGTTACCCCATGGGATAAAAGCTTAGTAAATGATATTGATAAAGCAATTTTAACAGCAGACCTAGGATTAAATCCGGTAAGCGATGGCACAAATATTAAAGTCCCAATTCCTCCTCTAAATGAAGAACGAAGAAAAGAGCTTGTAAAACTTTCAAAAAAATATGGTGAAGATTATAAAATAGCATTAAGAAACATTAGACGAGATGCTAACGAACACCTTAAAAAACAAGAAAAAGATAAAGAACTTTCAGAAGATTTACGTCATGATGCAGAAGCTGAAATTCAAACAATTACAAATAATCATTCAACAAGAATTGATGAATTAATTAGGCACAAAGAAGAAGAAATAATGGAAGTTTAGTTTTTCTTAAATTTCAATTTTAATTGTCACAAGAATTGAAGCTGTCTCAAATTACAAAGTAGTCATGCTGAATTTATTTCAGCATCTATTTTTTACAAGTTTAATGTTAGAGATTCTGAAACAAGTTCAGAATGACAATTTTGATATATTCTCACAAATCACTAACAATTATTCCTCTAAATATTTCTTAAAAATTTCATGAGTTAATATATTTAGGATGAATTTAAAAGCATCTTTACTCCAGTATGAAAGTCAAGTTAGAGAACAAGCTGATTCTCTCCTATTCAAAAAAGGTCTTTACAAAATTCTAGAAAAGTACGGCACTGTACTGCTAACTGGTAGTTATTCACTAAAACTAATGTACAAAAAGGATTTGGACATTAGTCTAGTTTCTCCAAATTTATCTGTAAAAGAATTCTATAAAATGGGTGGTGAAATTTCTGAAATAATACAGCCGCATTCCGTTTACTATAGAAATACAAAAGTAAAAAGAATAAGTGGACGACCAGACAATGCTCTATATTTTGGTTTTATATTTGATGATTGGAAAATTGATTTATGGGTTGTAGATAAAGATCGAGCAGAAGGTTCTGAAATTTATTCAAATAATATATTAAAAAAATTAACTGATGAAAAACGAATTTTAATCTTAGAAATAAAAAAAAGGAATATTTAACTAATAAAGAATATGGGAAAGTATTTTCCAGTAAAGAAGTTTATGGTGCTGTAATTAATAAAAATGTTAAATCCGTAAAAGAGTTTAAGAATTATATTAAAATCATAAAACAAGGTTAAAAATATATCCTGAAATAATAATACAGAGCGTTACTACTCCGAAGAAAATTCCTATTAATTTTATACTCATTACTTTTTTCAATAACATTGCTTCAGGTAATGATAAACCAACCACACCCATCATAAAAGCAATTGCCGTTCCAAGCGGAATTCCTTTTGCAACTAAAACCTGAACAACTGGTAAAACACCTGAAGCATTAGAATACATTGGAACAGCTAAAATTGTTGCAATCGGGACTGCAAAAAGATTCTCTTTACTCATATATTGTTCAAAAAATCCCTCAGGAATGTAACCATGCATTATTGCTCCAATGGCTATTCCTATAATAACGTATGGTATAACACCCTTTAATATTATTATTACTTCATTCCATATAATTGGTAATCGTCGGTTAAATTTTTTCTTCTCTATCGTTAGAGCTTTCTCCTCTTTTTCTGCATTTTCCAATATTTCTTTAACCCATGGAGTTAAGTATTTTTCCAATTTTAATTTTTGTAAAATCATTCCGGAAACCATTCCAAGTAATACTCCGCTTACCACATAAATAATAGTTGTTTTTATTCCAAAGAGTCCAATAAACAAACCTATTGCAACCTCATTAACTAAAGGGGAAGTAACTAGAAAAGAAAATGTTACGCCAAGCGGAATTCCTCCTTTTACAAATCCTATAAATAATGGTATAGATGAACAAGAACAAAATGGAGTAACGACACCAAAAAGACTTGCCATTAAATATTCAAATCCAAAAAGCTTATTTCTTGAAAGGAAATTTCTAACTTTTTCAACGGGGAAATAGCTATTGACAATTCCCATCAAAAATATTACTAGAATGAGTAATAATATAATTTTTGTTGAATCGTATAAAAAGAAGTTTAACGAATTAGCGAAATTATTTTTTGATTCCATTTGAAGAATGTCAAAGACAATCCAATCAGCAATTTGTTGTATCCAATCAAACATAGAATTTACTTATTGATAAAATTCTTAGCATTATCACCTCGTAAATAATCTGCTAAACCTAATAGTCCTTCAGAAAGATATTTTACTTTATAACCTTTTGTTCTTAAATATGTCATTGCAATTATTGCTCTATCTTTATGAGGACAGGCTGTCACTATGATTTTACTTTTATCAAGTTTTGAGAGATTATTTGGAAGACTGGATATAGGAATACTTATTGCTATTGGCATATTCCATGATTTATATTCTTCTTCAAAACGAATATCAATTAACTGAGCTTTGTTCTGTTTCAATAATATTACTAGCTCTTTACTCTTAATTTTCATCTCTTTTCTAGATTCATATTTATAACTTAAAATATAATCCTCAAGTGAGGTTTCTTGAGCTATTTTTTCTGTAGAAAAAATTGAAAGTAAAATTAATACCATTACTATAAATTTTAATTTGTTTGTTTTCATATTAATTTGGTTCCTTAATTGTTTAGATTATTATAAAAGTTTGTGAAATCTAGTTTTATTTCATTCACTCCTTAATTGAATAATATTTTTTCTTTAACCACAGCGATACATTTACCAATGCAATTAAAACTGGAACCTCTACCAAAGGACCAATCACGCCAGTAAATGCTTGTTCTGAGTTAATTCCAAAAATAGCTATTGATACTGCAATTGCTAGCTCAAAATTATTGCCCGTTGCTGTAAACGCAATTGAAGCATTTCTAGCATAATCTATCTTCATTAATTTGCCAACAAAAAAGCTTAGCAAAAACATCACGATAAAATATATAACTAATGGAACTGCTATTTTAAGTACATCAATAGGAATTTGAACAATTAAATCTCCTTTTAAGCTGAACATTAAAACAATAGTGCCTAAAAGTGCAATAAGAGTAATAGGAGAAATTAATGGAATAAATTTTCTGTTATACCATTTTACTCCTTTTAGTTTTACCAAATATTTTCTGCTTAAAAATCCGGCAATAAATGGAATTCCTAAATAAATAAAAACACTTTTAGCAACTTCTAAAATGGAAATATTGATATTGAAACTTTCCACACCAAAATATTTTGGTAAGATTGTAATGAACAGCCAAGCATAAAAACTATAAGTAACTATTTGAAACAGACTATTTAGTGCAACTAGTGTTGCTCCATATTCTCTACTCCCCTTTCCCAAGTCATTCCAAACCAACACCATAGCAATACACCTTGCTAATCCAATGAGTATCAATCCCGACATATATCCAGGTTCGTTACCTAAAAATAATATTGCTAGAATAAACATTAAGATAGGTCCAACAATCCAATTCAGAAATAAGGAGAGAGACATTACTTTTGTATCTTTAAAAATTGAAGGAATTAAGCTGTAGTCCACTTTTGCCAATGGTGGATACATCATTAGTATTAATCCAATCGCTAGTGGAATATTTGTAGAACCAACTGAAAAACTATCAGCAACACTTGAAACTTGAGGGAAAAAATAACCTAACAAAACTCCAACGAACATTGCAAGAAATATCCAGAGAGTAAGAAAACGATCTAATAGTTTTAATTTTACTTTCATTTAATTTTCTAGTATTTCATTTATTTCTTTTCTTGAAGGAACTCTTCCTGAAAATTTCACTTCTTCATCCACAACCACAGCTGGTGTTGACATTACATTATATTTCATAATATTTTGTATGTCTTCTACTTTTTCAATTGTTGCATCAATGTTGTTTTCTTTAACAACGTCTCCAACTATTCTAATAGTTTTTTGACAATTTGGACAACCTGTACCAAGTACTTTAATAATCTTACTCATATTTAATTCCTTTGTCTATCGCAGATAAGCGATTGAATTTACAAATAATTTCAGCATCTATCTATTTTAATCAACTTTTTCGATTTGAAAAGATCTTCAAATAATAATTTCGCTTTATCCCAATTTCCCTGATGGATACAATATTTTATTTTGGGTGATTCTAATTCCCCTTGAATTAAACCAACATTTTTTAATTCTTTTAAATGTTGAGAAATAGTCGATTGAGCTAAAGGAAATACTTCAACCAAATCACCGGTAAAACAACATGATTGATTTTCAAGATGGTTCAATATTGCTATACGAGTTGGGTGACCAAGAGCTTTTGCAAAACGAGCTAGCTCTTCAGTACTTTTATTGTAACTAATATTTTCTATTGTTCTCTTCATAGTTAATCGCAAATATACGATCGAATTTGGAGTAAATCAAATTTTAAAGAATTTATTCATTGAGGTTTAGAGTTCATTTTCTTGAATTATAATTTTGCTTCAGCTAAAAACTTACAAATTTTATCTTGATATCTTCTAGCAACTTTTGAACTACCCACAAAATTTTGAACGAAGATTGAAAACGCAACTTTATGTTTGTTCTTACTAGTTAAGTAACCCGACAAAGCACTTACACCACTAAGCGTTCCTGTTTTAGCTCTAACATTATCATAGGCTTTTGTGCGTCTCATTCGTTTTTCTAATGTTCCATCAACACCGGCAATTGGAAGTGAATTATATAATACTTCATAATTTTCTTTTGATGAATTATACATATGCTTTAATAGTTCTACCATTAATTCCGTACTTACTAAATTATAATGTGAAACTCCCGAGCCATCTACAATTTTGTAAATTTTATGATCAAGTTCAATTTTAGCAATCAGGCTATCGATGATTTTTGCTCCATTTTTTGCAGAAGCTTTTTCATCAAAGTTCTCAAAAGCTAATGCACGTAATGTCATCTCAGCACTTAAATTATCACTTTCTTTATTCAAGTTATCTATAACATCTGCAAACTTTCTAGAGTGAGAATAAATATGTATTGGAAATTCTGGCAAGGTAAGAGTATCTATAATTCCTAAAAAATTAACTGAACTTTCTTTTAATTTTTCTTTGAACAAATACATAAAATAGTATTCTGGATTTATAATATTCAGATCAACAGTATCTTGTTCTTCTTTATATGAAATATCTCCGGTAATCGAAATTTCATTTCCATGATTCAGCCAATTTCTCGTGATATCAAAATTAGAAGTATCTTCCTTTGAAGTATATGAATTGTTTGTAATATTAAAAAAGTTTGTCTTGGGAATTAATTCATAATTCATTTTCTTCCCAATTAATCCAGGTTGATAAACAATTTTAACGGCTGCATCGTTAATTAAAAGCGGTGTCATATAAGGGAAGTCAGTAGAAGGATCATCATCCCACATCCAACCACTTCCCCAATAAAGAGAATCCATTTGGGAGACATCACCGTAAAGGTTTCCCCTTATTTCGTTAATCCCAAAGTTTTTAATTTCCAGAACTAAGGTATCCAAATCTGCCATTGTAAAATCCGGATCAAATCCTCCTTGAACATACACATCTCCAAAACATACTGAATCCATAATAATTCCGGTATGATAAAGAGATGTTTCAAATTCATAGTTTGGACCTAAATATTCAAGTGCTGTAATTGTAGTTATAAGCTTCATATTTGAAGCTGGATGGAGTAACATTTTCGTATTTTTTTTGTATAACGATTCATTACTTGTCAAGTCAAATATATCAACAGCTATTGTTGTTGATTCAAAATAATCATCGTCCAAAATTTCATTAAGTTCTTCTTCAATCATACTATTATCTTGTGCAACAATATTATAAGAGAAAAATAATCCGATAAGAAAAATGAAAAATATTTTTAATTCAAATTTTTGCATCTAAAAAAAACCTCTTTCCCTGAACTCAACACCAAGTTCTTTTACTAAATCCTTTGCCTTTTCTTTATCTACTTCCTTAATTCCAACTATTGATAGAACTACTTTTGAGAATTCCTTAGCTTTTTTTGCGAAGTCTAACATTTCTGCATGCATCTCAGGAGTTACTCTCATAAGTTCAGCATACTGATTTGGGTCAGTAGAATTAAGACTTATTGAAACTGTATCAATCAATCCATTAAGCTCAGGAGTTATATCTTTTTTATTTATAAAATTTCCGTGACCATCTGTATTCAATCTAGTACTGCCACCATTGTCTTTCACATGCTTAGCAATGTTTTTCACAACATCCCATCTTATTGTTGGTTCTCCGTATCCACAAAAAACTATTTCTTTATATTTTTTAGGATCATCAATTAACTTTATATATTCTTCAGCATCTGGTTCTTCAGACTTTTTCATTTTCAAATTGTAGCCGCTTATAACCGCCTCTCCTTTTCTATCGCAAAAAACACAATCGGCGTTGCACCTGTTTGTTACATTAACATACAGCGAGTTTCCAATTTCATATACAAAACTAATTTCTGGTTTCTCTCCAATACCAAATAATTTAGAAACATTATAACTAGTTGTACGAGCAACATCATCAATAGTAGTGTTATGAATTTCAGCTATTTTTTCTGCAATCAAAGGGATGTTCGATGGTTCGTTTCTTTTTCCTCTATAAGGAACCGGTGTCATAAATGGTGAATCGGTTTCAAGTAATAAACTTTCTATTTCGATATTTTTTAATACTTCTCTAAGGTTATCAGCTTTCTTAAATGTTATATTGCCTGGGAAAGAAATAAAATGTCCCATCGCAATAAGCTCTTTAGCATCATCAAGACTTCCTGCAAAACAATGGAACTGCCCTTTAAGAGAAGTGTCTTTATACTCTCTTATAATATTCATCACATCTTCATTGGAATCTCTATTATGAACAATGATTGGAAAATTTACCTTTACTGCCAACTCAATTTGTTTTCTAAAAGCTTCTATTTGATTTTCCTTCGGAGAAAAATCATAATAATAATCCAGACCAATTTCACCAATGGCTACAACTTTTTCATGCTTAGTAAATTCTTCTAACTGTTCAATATAATTTTCTTGAATTTCTTTAGTATCATGAGGATGAACTCCAACAGTTGCATAAACATTTTCATATTGCTCAGCTAAATTTATTGCTTGTCTCGAAGTTGCAAGATCTGTTGCAGGAACAATAATTATTTTTACACCAGCATTTATAGATCTCTCAATTATTTGATCAACTTCACCTTTAAAATTTGGATAAAACAGATGTGCGTGTGTATCTATAAACATAATTAAATTTTTCTCCGTTCTTTTCTTGCTAAATTATTTAGTTTGCTGTTGAATGAAATAGGTAATCAATTTCCTTCCTCGACTCCGCTCGGAATGACATTTATCAACAAACTAAGAATTGATAATAATAGTCATACTGAGCGGAGTCGAAGTATGACGGAAGTTGACAAATCTATTCTATTTCACCAATCTCAATTACATCTTCTCCAAGTGAAGAAACAGATTCTTTTACTGATGCCAAATTATTTTTATCAATTATTGCAATTAATCCAATTCCCAAATTAAATACTTTCCTCATTTCATCGTCTGTAATATTTCCACTTGCTTGTATAACCTTAAATATATTAGGAATTTCCCAAGAATCCCAATTTATATTTATTTTATAATTATCAGGTACAACACGTTTAGTATTCCCAATTATTCCACCACCGGTTATGTGAGAAAATGATTTTACTAATTTCTTTGAACTAAGATTTTGTATTATTTCGTAATACGATTTATGAACATGTAACAATTCATCTGAAAGACTACCATCTAAATTTTCTAATTTGTCGTTAACACTATGTTTATCAAACAAAACTTTTCTTGCAAGTGAATATCCATTTGTGTGTAATCCATTAGATTTAAAACCTAAAAGAATATCTCCAGTTTTAACATTGCTTCCATCAATAATATTTTCTTTCTCAACAATTCCAACAATAGTTCCAGAAAGATCATAATCCTTATCTTGATAAAGTCCGGGCATTTCGGCTGTTTCTCCGCCAATCAAAGCAATATCATTTTCTCTACAAGCCTTTGCAAAACCTTCAACAATACTTGCGGCAACTTCGGGATCAAGTTTTCCAAATGCCATATAGTCCATAAAATAAAGAGGTTTTGCTCCACAAACTGCAATATCATTAACACAATGATTTACTAAATCTTGTCCAACAGTGTTGTGAACTCCAGCATCAATGGCAACTTTCAATTTTGTACCAACTCCGTCAACACTTGAAACCAATACTGGATTTGTATAGCCTTTTAAGTCTAACTCATATAAAGCTCCAAAATGTCCAATTCCAGTTAGTACATTTTTGTTGAATGTAGACTTTACAACTGATTTTATTTTGTCAACTGTAGCATCTCCAGCTTCTAAGTTAACACCAGATTTTTTATAATCATTACTCAAAATTGTTATCCTTTTATATTTTTTCCTTGGTCAACGTATGTTTGAATCTGCAATTCTTAATGACAAACTAAAACACGCAATGACAATTCCTCTCAGTTTATTTTGGCTTAATCAATTGAACAACCAATTAGCATTCAGTGCATCTTATGGTTTGAAACAATTTTCAATATTTTTTGTTCTAGTATTAAATTCAAGAATAGAACAATTAATTTGGACTACCAAATTTAACGTATTTTAGTCATATTATTTGGAATTTTAGTAACTTTGTAAGTTTATTTTAGAATATTTAGTATTTTTAATGATTAGTGAACAATTAAAAGAAAGACAGAAATCTATATTAGGATATATAATCCATCAATATATATTGACGGCAACTCCTGTAGGTTCTCGTAATCTTTCCGAAAAATATAATTTGGAAGTTTCTCCAGCAACTGTAAGAAGTATTATGGCCGATTTGGAAGAGTTCGGATATCTTGGACATCCGCATACTTCTGCCGGACGTATTCCTACTGATCTTGGTTATAGGTTTTATGTTGATTCACTCATGGAAACACCCAAATTAAGTAAAAACGATTATCAACTAATAGATTCTACATTTGAAAATACAAATACAGAAACTGATAAAATATTAAAAATTACATCCTCTATTTTAAGCAATCTAACACATCAACTTGCTTGTGTTAGTTATCCAAAATTTGACAATGCCATTTTGGAGAAAATTCAGTTAGTTTCAATTTCAAGTTCAAAATTATTAGTTGTAATCAGTATTAAAACTGGAATGATAAGAACCATAACCTTAGAAATTACAACTGGTTATGACAAAGCTTCGTTAAAAAAAGTTGAAAGTTTCTTAAATCAGAGATTGTCTGGACTAACTTTTACTGAAATTAGAAATACAATAACTGAACGAGTTAGAAGTTATTCTGGATCAATGAAGAAAGCAGTTATTCGTGTTTTTTTAGATTCAGTTGAACACATTTTTAAGGATGCAAAAACTAGTGAAGATACAATTATTACAGGTACAAAAAATATAATTGATCATCCAGAATTTAGTACAGCAGAAAATTTTAAGAGCATAATTGAACTTGCAGAAGATAAAGATATTATCATTCATATAATGGATGAACAAAATCCTAATTATAATGGAAATGTTTCTGTTACAATTGGAAGTGAAAGCAATGAAGAAAAATTAAATGACTATAGCATGGTTGTTAAAGAATATAACATTGGACCAGTTGTTGGTAACATAGGAATTATTGGACCCAAAAGAATGGAATATTCTCACACTATTGCATCAGTAACTTATATGGCAGAGTTATTATCAAAAATTTTTAAGAATAAAGGAGAAGGATAAATAATGAAAAAAGATAAAAACAAGCACAAAGAAAAAACTAAAGAAAAAGAAATTGAGATTAAGGATGAAACAGATCTTGATGAAATTATAGAAGAGATAAATGAGGAAGTAAAAGAGGAAGAAGAAAAAGTTGAAGAAAACTCAATTGAGAAACTTGAAGGAACAGTTCAAGAATTAAAAGACACTCTTTTACGAAAAGCTGCTGAGTTTGAAAATTATAAAAGAAGAACTGAAAACGATCAATTAAATTTACTAAAGTATGCAGCAGAATCATTTATTCTAAAAGTTCTTCCTGTTTATGACGATCTTCAAAGATCAATTGATCATTTAGATGAAAGTAATCTTGATTCAATTAAAGATGGATTAAAATTAGTATTTGATAAATTTACCAAAACCTTTGAAGAGCAAGGAATTAAGAAAATAGAAGCTCAAGGTGAAACTTTTGATGTTGATTATCATGAAGCTCTTTTACAACAACCCTCAGCGGATGTTGAACCTAATACGGTAATTCAAGAAGTTGAAGCTGGATACACATATAAAGATAAAGTTATAAAACATTCTAAAGTAGTTGTAAGTCAAGAAATTGAGGAACCAGCTGAAGAAAATAAAGATAAAGAAGAATAGGAAAAATATAAATGAGTAAACGAGATTATTACGACATACTTGGCGTTGAAAAAAATGCTAAAGATGATGAATTAAAAAAATCATATAGAAAAATGGCCATGAAATATCATCCGGATAAAAATCCTGGTGATAATGTTGCTGAAGAAAAATTCAAAGAAGCTGCTGAAGCTTATGAAGTTTTAAGTGATGGTAACAAACGTGCAAAGTACGATAGATTTGGACATGAAGGAATGAGAGGTGGACAAGACTTTCATAGCTATCAAAATCCAAATGATATTTTTAGTCATTTCTCTGATATTTTTGGAGGTGGAGGAGGAGGTTCAATTTTTGATGATATTTTTGGAGGTGGTTCTTCTTCTGGAAGAGGAAGACAACAAACTGGAACTCCAGGATCTGATTTAAAGTTAACTCTTAAACTTACTCTTGAAGAGATTGCTACAGGAACAACCAAAACTGTTAAAATACAAAAGCCGCAAACTTGTGATGTTTGTAATGGAACAGGAGCCAAAAGTAGTGCGGATTTTAAGACTTGTAGCGTTTGTAATGGAGCAGGTGAAGTTAAACAAGTTTCACGTTCTGTATTTGGACAGTTTGTAAATATATCAGCATGTAGTAATTGCAGAGGAACTGGTAAAATAATTTCTAATCCTTGTAAGAATTGTAGAGGTGAAGGAAGAATAAATGGTGAATCTACAATTAAAATTAATGTACCTGCCGGAGTTAGTGATAATAGTTATATGACAATGAGAGGGCAAGGTGGTGCTGGTAAGAATGGTGGACAAGCAGGTGATGTAATTGTTATATTCCAAGAGTTAGATCATGAGTACTTTATACGCGAAGGTGATGATTTAGTTTATGACCTATTTCTAAGTTATCCTGAAATTGTTCTTGGAACTAAGGTTGAAGTTCCAACAATAAATGGAAGAGCAAATCTTAAAATTGATGCTGGAACACAACCTGGTAAATTTTTAAAGATGCGTGGCAAAGGTATTCAACATCTCAATAGTCATAGTGCAGGAGATCAACTAGTTAGAATTAATGTACATGTACCTAAAAAAGTAACAACTAAGGAAAAAGATTTATTAAGAAAGCTAGATAAAATGCCAAATATAAATTCTGAGAATAAATAAATATTTATAATTTTATTGTGTTTTATTCTAAATTGTTTAGGTATTAATAGTTAGGTTGCTATCTAAATAAATTGTGAATAGAATTGAGAAATTTTCTTAACAAAATTTCAACCAAATTTGGATTTACAAACACCGAAATAAATGTTGTACTTTTTATTGTTGGTGTTTTTATTATGGGTTTATTGGGGAAGTTCTACAAATACAAAACTTCTAGAACTACCATAAAAAACTTTGATTACAGAGAACAGGATAGTTTATTTCTGGAATTGAATAAAAAGCTGGAACATAATATAAAAGATGAGAAAATATTAGAAAAAAAAGTTGATTCTAAGCAAGAACTTTCTAATTTTAGGGTTAAGAAAAAAGTCAATAAGAAAAAAAAGACCTCAGTAATTAAAGAAAAAAGTATTAATTTAAATACTGCTGGGTTTGTTGCATTAACTAAATTACCTGGAATTGGCAAAAAAACTGCTAATAATATCATAGAATTTAGAAATGGCAGAAATGGTTTCAACAACTTAAATCAGTTAAAAGATGTTAAGGGAATTGGAGAAGCCAAATTTGAAAAAATTAAAAAGTATTTATTTATCGAAGAAAAGATTTTAAAATCTCTGGAGGTAAAGTGAAGAAGAAAAAAGAACCGTGGTATATTCATGTTGCATTATATGTTGTTATAGCTATATTGTCATTTGTACTCATTAAGGTTGCTATTATTGATCCTACTGAACATATCGACACAGAAAATTACAACAGAACAGAATCGCACTTACGAATGGAAAATATTAGACAAGCGCAAATACTATGGCAAAAAGAAAATGAGATCTTTTCCGATAATCTCTCAAATTTAGTTAGTTTTGTTAAAACCGATTCTTTAGTTAACAGTTTAATAACTGGAGTTGATACTTTAACAAATAGATCGACAAATCCTTTTAAAATTTTAACTGATGGTAGTTTTACTCCAGATTCTTTACTTCGTTCTCCAGGATCAAATTCTTTCTACTCGCTAAAAATTGATACAACTACTACTATTGATCCTGTAATTGATAGAACTGGAAAACTAATTAAAATAGATACAGTTACAACTATCGGTGACATTTACTTACTTACTTGTCCAGATGGTTATGGAACAATTGGTGATCTTGAAAGTCCATCGCTTAAAAATACTGCTTCTTGGGATTAACCTTGAATGTCTATTTTTGCAAATCAGTTAGGACTAAATATTACTGAAGAAAAACTTCAGTTAGTTGAAATTGCATACAATGATAACCTTTTTGTTTTGGAGAATGTTGAAGAAGAATTTTTTGAAGAAGCTTTAACATTTGATACTAAAGAAACTAAATTTATTCACATTCTCCAAAATACATATAACGAAATTGCTTTAAGAAGTTCAATAAACACTTACAAAGTTTCTATTTCTTTACCTCTAAATTTTTTCAAAATTTTTGAATTACCAATAGATCAAAACTTAAAGAAAAAAGATTTAACAGAATATATTGAGTGGGAGTTTGCTCAGTTATTTCCGTCAGAATTAAAAGATAATTTTAGTTTTCAACCTTATATTATTGACAAAAAAGAGTCCCCTTCCATTTCGAAAGCAATTGTATATGCTATTTCAAAACCAGTTTTAAAAGTATTACACAAATTTAGTGTTAGAAATAATTTGCAATTAATGAGTGTTGATAATGCACATATTGCTTCAACATCATTTTTACAGATAAAAAATAATTCTGAAAATCACTTAAGCATATTTCTAGATAGCCGAAAAGTCTCTTTCGCTGTACTAAAAGGACGACAACTTCTACATTATAAGCAAAAAGAATATAAAGGTATTTTAGATATTCCTACAACTGTTAAATTTTTATATGATGAAATTGTTAAAAGAGACTTAATTGAAACATCTATAAAAAACTTTTTTATATCAGGTAATACGCTTTCTCAAGAATTAATAAATAGTCTAGAAAAAGCATTAGACCTTACTGCAATTTCTCTAACTCCTTTTGATCAAATTTCAATTTCAAAAAATTTCAAAAATGATAAATTTTTAAATGGAAACTCTACTAAATTTTCTGCTGCTGCTGGAATGGCAATACGCTTAGTGTCATGAGAATAATTGCTGGTAAGTATAAAAGTAGAATTATAAAAGTACCCAACTCCAAACTTGTTAGACCAACAACAGATAAAAACAAAGAAGCCATTTTTAATTATTTAAATAATATTATTGATTTTGATGATATAAAAGTCTGTGATATGTATGCTGGTAGTGGTGGTCTTGGCTTTGAAGCTTTAAGTAGAGGAGCTGAACAAATTCATTTTGTTGAAAAGAATTTTGTAATTTATAAAAATCTATTTGAGAATATTAACACTTTGGATGCAGAAGATAATTGCAAAATATTTAAAATGTCATCGTTAAAATTCTCTGCTCTAATAGAACATGAAAAGTATGAATTAATTTTAGCAGATCCACCTTTTTTTAAGAATGACATTCACAAAGTTGTGGAAAACATTATGTCAAATGATTTTCTTACTGAAGATGGGATATTAATTATTGAAAGATCAATACAGACAAAAGAAGAAGATATAGAAAATTTTAAGATCGATCCTATAAAAAGATTAGGCGATAGTCTTATTTATCAATTTCAAAATGATTAATCTTTTGACAACTTTCCAATACCATTTAGATTTTTAGTCAGGAGATTGTCATTTCGAACATGTTTTTTGTGAAAAATCTTTTAGTTCAATTATAGTTTACAGATTTCTCAATCACTTAAAAAAGTTCATTCAGAAATTACAATTTATTAGTTTTTAATTTTCGGAAATCAGTTTTATTATAACAAATAGAAAGATACTCAATATGAAAACAGTAATATATCCTGGCACTTTTGATCCGGTAACAAACGGACACATTGATGTAATAAAAAGAGCAATTGATTTGTTCGATAAAGTTGTTGTAACTGTCGCTAAAAACCCTGTAAAGTTTTCCATGTTCACAGTTGATGAACGATTAGTAATGTTACAGGAAAGCTTAAAAGAGTTTCCTACTGTATCTGTTGATACATTTAACGGACTAATAGTTGATCATGCAAAAGCTGTTGGTGCTGTTGGAATAATTAGAGGTCTTCGTGCTATTAGTGATTTTGAATTTGAGTTTCAAATGGCATTAATGAATAGAAAATTAAGTGAAGATTTAAGAACTATTTTCCTAATGCCACATGAAAAGTACACTTACTTGAATTCTACAATTATAAGAAACCTAGCACAATTTAAAGGTGATGTGAGTGACTTTGTACCTCCGATAGTAGTACAAATGTTAAAAGAAAAAGTATCTTCAACTGGAGAACCAAAACAGGATGTTGGAGAATAGTAGCAAAGGATTTAATACAGATTTTTGATATTTATTACATTTGAATAAATAGCCTCTTGTTAAGATGGCAAGGTTAATTGCTTTTATCTAAATTAAGTCCAGGTCAATTATGTGGTTTAAAAAATATTTTGCATCTTTTCTCTTAATTCTTTCATTCCAAATTATCTCAACCAACTTGAATGCTCAGCATACTCCGAGTAATGAAAGAGGAGACCCAAATTACAGGGCTAAGATCCAATTAGAATCAAATAGGATTAGAACAACAATTCATAATTTTGGGTTTACAGGACGAACCGGAGGTGAATTTTCTATTGACGAACAAACACCGTATGAATGGCCAAAATATTCTAACAAGGTTTATTTAACACTAACTGCTTTATTTATTGGAGCTGAGGTTATTGATTCATCTGGTGATACAATCCATATTGTTGATGTACCAATTTTTAGAAATTCACCTAACGGTAGTACATGGAATTTTGAGCCTGTTCCAGATTACTATAATAAATCAGTAGAAATTGTAACAGTAGCAAGCAGTACTGACAATAATTCATGGCCGGAATTTTGGCCAGATCGAGTAAATGATTCCAACGATCCTGGTTGGATGGGTAGTTGGGATGGTTATCTCGGGAAAAATAAATTTTTTAACGGGCAGGAAGTTTATTATAAAATCTCTGACGATAAATACACTCGCTATGATAATTATAAACCCGATACAACTGATTTAACTAGAGGAGGACTTGGAGTTCTAATAAGTTGTAGAGAAATTGAAATGAATGACACACCTTTTGAAGATGTTGTTTTTCATATTTATACTATTAAAAATGATGGTACTAAAAAACTTAATAAAGTTACACTGACAAAATGGTTTGCAGATTTTGTTGGTGGAAATGGTGATTCTCAAGATGATATATTTAATTATGATCTTGCAAATAACCTTGTCTGGTCTAAAGATAAAGACGGGAACGCACCGGATTTTGGTTCCGATCCCGTTGGTATGATTGGACTTGCGTTCCTGAGAACTCCAATAGGATCTACTTTGAATAAGCGATTAGGAATAAGCAGTATTAGTCACGATCCAGCAGGTTCATGGGATTTTAATAATGTTTCAGATGAAGTTATTTGGAATAAACTAATGACACCTGGTAGATTCATTGACCCTAACTCCTTTACTACAGGAGAATATGATGGTTTTATATCATCCGGATATTTCAGTTTACTTCCTGGTGAATCGGAAGAATTTATTTTGTCAACTATTATGGCTAATGGTAATAGCGATAATGATAAATTAGATGATTTATATCATAAATTAAACAGCTCCCGCTTGCTTGTAGAAAACGAATTTAATTTTAATAAGTTTGATGTTAGCATTCAAAATCCCATTCCACTAAATACATATTCAGGAAGTGATAATATTGAATGGACTACAACTAATAATGTAGGAAATACAACAGCTCTAATTTATCACTCAAGCGATTATGGTGATTCATGGAAATTATTGAATAGTGATAGTGCAAATATTGGCTTTTACAATTGGAACACAGATGTAATTGAGGAAGGAATTCTTAATTTACTTCAAGTTTACAATATAGCAAATAATGGTGTGGGTATTGGGTTTACCGATAGTATTTTTACAATTAATAGGTTGGGTACTAATATACCACCACAAATTTATATAACTTCACCAATTGATGGACAAGAAATTAGCGGAACTTTCGAGATTAAATTTATTAGTGGCGACGCAGATGAAGACTCATCCAAAACAAATATTTATTATCGATACTACGACTGGATGGGTTGGAAATTAATAAATGAACCATTTACTGCTTCATCATTGTATTGGAATACAGAAAATTTACCAAATTCTGAAAACTACCAACTAATGGGTGAAGTAATTTCTCTTTCTGACACCGGTAGATTTATCTCTGATTATTTTTCGGTAAATAATTTTCGACATGAAATTGATGACTCTACTTTTTCTTATTTTTCTAAATCTGTTGGTACTGGTTCCATTGAAATAAATGTTATTGATACAAACTTGGTTACAGACCATACCTATTTTGTTGAATTTGATTCTATATCTTTACTTAATAAACTCGGCTATAATGTTTACGATGATTTTAACAAAATGAAACTTGTTGATAATGCTTTTAATGTTGATGGTGATGTTGAAGGACCAATGTTTCATGGTATTAGGTTAGTAATAAAAAATGATTCTTTAGAAATTAATAAGAAATTAACCGGTTGGGACAAAGAAGATATAATGAAATCTGTTTTTGAAAGACTTCAGACAAGTTCAGAAATTGGAATTGAAAAATTATCGGATTACTTACTTATCTTTGGAGAAACTGGTATTGATACATCAATTGGCGGATATCTATCCGGGAATTATTTCCCTTCCAAAGAAGTTAACTTTACTGTTTATAATGTAACTGAAAACGAAAAGATTGATTTTGTATTTATTGAGCTTGACGATACTGGTGGGGAAGGAAAATTTACTGCTGACGGTTCAAGAAAAGATCGAATTATTTTTAAAGAAAAATTTGGACAAAATGATTCTTCATATACATATTGGGTATATTTGGATGGAGACCAAAATATAGGTTTAAGGTTTCCTGAAACAGGAGATTCTCTAAAAATTAAGCAGTACAAACCTTTTGTTGAAGATGATAAGATATATTTTAGTTCAAGCAATTTAGTTGTTTCAACTAAAAACGAGCAAAATAATCTACAAGATTTTTATTTATATCAGAATTATCCAAATCCATTTAATCCTATTACAACTATTAAATTTCAAATTCCACATAGCGAACATATCTCAGTTAAAATTTATGATGTTTTAGGAAGTGAAATTCAAATGTTATTAGATGAATTCAAGTCTGCTGGAACTTACAAAGTGCAATTTGATGCAAGTTCGTTTAGCTCAGGTGTTTATTTTGTCAGAATTAAAGCCGGAATATTTAGTGAAACCAGAAAACTAATGTTGGTGAAATAGGAATCCAAAATTGTTCAATAGTTAAATTGCTACAAAAATTTAAGTCAACAATTCAACCATTGGACAATTAAATTTTACATTTCTTTTTCAGCAGTTAAAATTTTACCTTCTTCATAAACACCATTCAATAACGTTTCATTTGTAATGTAAACAACTCCATCTTCACCGTGTGGTTCACCATAAATACAATGTGTTGATTTTAATCCGCCCATATATTTTCTAGCATCACAAAGGTATATTAGATCTCCAACATTAGCTTTCATTTTTTCCATGTCAGCAGTAGAAAAATTGACTATGTCATCAATACCATCTTTAATTTTCCAATCAACTTTTATTACTTCACCTTCATTGTCATTGATCTTACTTCCCTTGAAGAGTTCTTTTGCCTTTTGGACTGTGTAAACAGTTAAGCCCGTTGTTT
>Ga0209633_10001968_pt1 | contig 20383 bp, 20 predicted proteins | sample Cruoilmetagenom1_FD_187290 | JGI IMG/M metagenome (GOLD analysis project Ga0209633, IMG submission 187290) | Oil polluted marine microbial communities from Coal Oil Point, Santa Barbara, California, USA - Sample 1 (SPAdes) (version 2) | ecosystem: Environmental > Aquatic > Marine > Oil seeps ... | reverse complement strand
AAATCTTCTCGAATACAATTACAACATCTTTGGACTAATGAAGATAAAAAAAATTGGTTAGCTTTTTCTTTAGAATATAATTTTTCAAATAAATTAACAATATATGCAGATGATATGTATAACTATGGTAATGATAATAAATTTGACAAAATACACTATTACAACTTAGGAAGCAGTTATAGTATGGGTAAAACAAGGATTAGTTTAAATTATGGGAGACAAAGAGGAGGTCTAGTTTGCATTGGTGGTATTTGTAGGTTTGTACCAAACTCTACTGGGTTATCAATTATTCTAAATATATCAATCTAGATAGTTTAGTTTTTTAAACTTATAAATCCCCCTATCTTTGCCCTATGGAAAATACTACTACTAAAATTTTTGGTTTAAGAGCAATTATTGAAGCAATTAATGCTGGCCAAGAAATCGAAAAAGTTTATATACAAAAAGAAATAAAAGGAGAATTAGCTAACGAATTAAACCAATTGATTAAAGAAAATAGGCTTTCTTCTAGCCATGTTCCAATTGAAAAATTAAACAGACTTGCAAAAAACCAAAACCACCAAGGCGCTGTAGCTAAAATATCATCCATTACTTTTTCAGATCTGGAAGAAGTAATTGAAAAAGTTATAGAACAAAAAAAGATTCCACTATTCTTATTACTAGACCAAATTAGCGATGTTCGTAATTTAGGTGCGATTATTCGTACTGCCGAATGTACAGGTGTTGATGCTATAATTATTCCAACACAAGGTAGTGCTCCTATTAATGCTGATGCGATAAAAACCTCTGCTGGAGCTGCATTTAAAATACCTATTTGTAAGGTAAATCATATACTAGATGCGGTTTATCAACTAAAAGCTGTTGCTATTCAAATTGTTGGCGTTACCGAAAAAACAAATACTTCATTATATGATATCGATTTCAAAAAACCAACTGCTTTAGTTATGGGCTCGGAACACAAAGGCATTTCAAATTCTGTCTTAAAAAATACGGATGCTAAAGGTAAATTACCGCTCTTGGGTGAAATTGAATCCCTTAATGTTTCCGTAGCTTGTGGAGTTACCCTTTATGAGATTGTAAGACAAAGACAAATCTAATTTGGAAATTTTTCAATTTGAAGATTTAAGTACATTTATCTTTATAAAATTTTCAAATCAAAATATTTTCAAATAATTTAACCTTTGCGAAACCCTGCGTAAATCTTTACGATACTTTGCGACACAATTTTATTTAACTATAGTTCAATGGATTTGCTCGATTAAAATTTTAAATCAATACACTTTCAAATTACCTCATCGTTCTCAACTGGTGGATTAAAATTACCTTCCTCATCAAACATTTGATCAAAATCATCTGGTTCATAACCTTCTTTTTCCCATGGATATTTAAATTTTTGAAGTCCACTTTTACGATAAATAAAAGCAAAAATTAATCCAACAAGAAAACCAAATAAATGTCCTTCCCATGAAACACCTTCTTTTACGGGTAAAATATACCAAATCATACTTCCATAAAGAAAAATAACTGCTAAAGCAACAGCAATCAATCTAGTATTTTTTCTAAATATCCCACTAAAAAATAAAAAACTAAATAATAGGTAAATAATTCCACTAGCTCCGATATGATAAGAACTTCTAGCAAAAATCCATGTCAAAAATCCACTAAGTATAGCGCCATAAATTACAATCTTTAAAGCAATATTTTTATAAAAATAAATTAATGCTAAAAGCAAAACAAAAAGTGGAATAGAATTGTGGTATAAGTGCTTAATATCTCCATGGATAAAAGGAGAGAAAACAATACCTCTTAAACCTTTAAAAGTTCTAGGGTAAATTCCAAATTCATTAAAATTATATCCATATTTCATTTCAAACCAAAAAACTATCCATAAAAGCAAGACAAAATATAATGGAATTGCTAATATAATTGGCGTAAATTTAAGTTGCTTTTGGTTATTCATTTAATATAATTGATTTTACTAAAATACAATATTTACTTTTGGTTAGTTAATGAATGTGTTATTTAGTGATTTAGGTAAATTAATTTTTTACTTTTCGATTTTTATCTAATCGCTACGAGCTATACACTAAGCTGTGTAGCATAGTTAAGCTAAGAATTACACAAAGACTTGTAAATATTTTTGCTTTTGTCTTTTCACTTGTCGCTAACTTTTAAACTTTTTGTATTATACTTTGTACTTTTAACTTTATACTTTTAACTTTGGAAAATGAATGAACCATTAGCTGAAAGAATTCGCCCAAAAAATCTTGATGAGTATATCAGTCAGCAACATTTGGTTGGTAAAAATGGAGCTTTAACAAATCATATCAAACAAGGCCTTATTCCATCACTAATTTTATGGGGCCCTCCAGGAATTGGCAAAACAACCCTTGCGAATATAATTGCTCAAGAATCTGGTCGACCATTTTATTCCCTAAGTGCCATCAATTCTGGCGTTAAAGATGTTCGTGATATTATTGAAAAGGCAAAAAATAGTGGTGGATTATTTACTAGTAAAAATCCCATATTATTTATTGATGAAATTCATCGTTTTAGTAAATCACAACAAGATTCTTTATTGGCAGCGGTTGAAAAAGGGTGGGTAACTTTAATTGGTGCAACAACCGAAAACCCTAGCTTTGAGGTCATCCCTGCCCTACTCTCTCGATGTCAGGTATATATTTTAAATGCTTTTGATAAAGATGATTTAATTGCTTTATTGAATCGTGCAATTGCTGAAGATATTTACATATCAAAAAAAGAGATATTCTTAAAAGAAACTGATGCATTGTTACAGCTTTCTGGTGGTGATGCACGTAAGCTCCTTAATATTTTTGAATTACTTGTTAGTGCACAAAATGATCCAATTGAAATAACCAATGATTTAGTTTTAGAAAAAGTACAAAAAAATGTGGTTCGTTATGACAAAACTGGCGAACAACATTACGATATTATTTCTGCTTTTATTAAATCTATCCGCGGAAGCGACCCCAATGCAGCAGTTTATTGGTTAGCTAGAATGATTGAAGGCGGTGAAGATGTGAAATTTATTGCTAGAAGATTATTAATCTTAGCTTCTGAAGATATTGGTAATGCAAATCCTACAGCTTTAATATTAGCAAATAATACTTTTCAAGCTGTTGCGGTAATTGGTAATCCTGAATCAAGAATTGTTTTAAGTCAATGTGTCATTTATTTAGCAAATTCTGCAAAAAGTAACGCATCGTATCAAGCTATCAATAATGCACAACAATTGGTTAGAAATACTGGAGATCTATCTATTCCGCTGCACTTAAGAAATGCTCCTACCAAATTGATGAAAGATTTAAATTATGGTAAAGATTATAAATATGCCCATAATTATGAAAATAATTTTGCCGAGCAAGAATTTTTACCCGATGAAATTGCAAATACAAAACTCTATGAACCAAGTAATAATGCTAGAGAAAATAGTTTTAGAGAATTTTTAAAAAAACGTTGGAAGAATAAATATGGATACTAAAAACATAAGTTAGAAGAACCGAATACATAAGTTCAATATTCTATTTCCTAGTTCCTTAATACCATCTCTTTTTTTTCTTCTTAGATGCTTCTGATTTTCTTCCTTTTTTATACTTACTACCTTGTTTTTTATGTACTTCTGGTTTCGCTTTTGGATCTAATGGATAAGCGTGGTTTTCTTCTACAAAAATATTTTTTTGCATTAATTTTTCAATATTTTTAACATAATCCTTTTCATCAGCCGAACAAAAAGAATACGATACACCTTCACTACCCGCCCTACCAGTTCTACCAATTCTATGCACATAAATTTCGGGTAAATTTGGCAAATCAAAATTAATTACCGCATCAACATTTTTTATATCAATTCCGCGAGCTGCTACATCGGTAGCGATTAAAATATTTACTTCTCTTTTCTTGAAGCTTTTTAATGCTTCTTGTCTTAATGTTTGTGATTTATCGCCATGAATACTACCAACTTGATACTTATTCTTTAACAAAGCATTTTCTAGTTTATCAACACCAAATTTGGTTCTTCTAAAAATGATTACGCTTCCGCGGATGGTATTTCTTAAAAGATGCAAACAGAGTTCTATTTTGTTAGGCTTAGGAACATAATATAAGGTTTGGTGTACTTTTTTAGTTACAACAGATGATGTAGTAACATCAACCACCTCAGGCTGGTTTAAAATTGTGTTTGCTAACTGCACAACTTTATTTGGCATCGTAGCCGAAAATAAAAGTATTTGCTTTTGTTTTGGGCAACTTTTTTCAATTTTTAAAACATCTTCAATAAAACCCATATCTAGCATCAAATCGGCCTCATCTAAAACAAGAGTTTCAATATTTGCCAAGTTGACTATATTTTGTTTAAAAAGGTCTAACAATCTACCAGGAGTTGCAATTAAAATATCAACCCCTTTTTTAAGTATTTCCATTTGAGCTTCAATCGATGTTCCTCCATACACAACTGCAGTTTTTAAATTGGTGTATTTACCGTATGTTTTAAAATTTTCGTCAATTTGTTGTGCTAATTCTCTTGTTGGACTTACAACCAAAGCTCTTATTTTTTTTCCTTTTTTAGAAGCATCTTGTTTGTCAAAAAGCAACTGTAAAATTGGCAATGCAAAAGCAGCTGTTTTCCCTGTACCGGTTTGTGCAGATGCTATTACATCTTTTTTTTCTAAAATTAAAGGAATAGTTTCTTTTTGAATTAGAGTTGGATTCTCGTAATTCTTATCAGCAACAGCTTTTAAAATAGGTTTATTTAATTGTAAATCTTTGAATTGCATAAAGGATAATCTTTTTGCAAAGATACCCTAATTTTACTTTTCTTTTAGTTGTCTAATTTTGATATTGAATGCTGCAAAAAGCAAGGTCATAAACGGACTTAAATAATTAAAAATGGCATATACAAAATAATCATAAACACTTACACCCAATACGGTAGACTGATAGGCTCCACAGGTATTCCAAGGAACTAAAACAGAAGTCACAGTACCTGAATCTTCAAGAGTTCTACTTAAATTTTCTGGTGCTAATCCTCTATCTTTATATGCTTTAGCAAACATTTTTCCTGGAATAACAATTGCCAAATATTGATCAGAAGCAATTGCATTTAACCCTAAACAACTAAATACAGTACTCGAAAACAATCCGAAAACTGAAGTAGCGAGTTTTAAAAGTTCCTTAGTAATTCTCGCTAAAGCGCCAATAGCATCCATAACACCTCCAAATACCATAGCACTAATAATTAATAAAATAGTCCAAATCATTCCTTTCATTCCTCCTGAAGAAAATAATTCATTTAGCTTTTCATTATCTGTTTTTATTTCAGTGTCAACAAAAATAGCATTCCAAATTGATTTTAAATTAGACGAAGATAATTCTTCTAATATTTCTATTTGAAATAGAAAAGCAAATACTGCTGCTAATAAAACACCTGTACCTAAAGCAATTAAAGGTTTCGTTTTAAATAAAATTAAGCCAATCACTACCATAGGAACAATAAATAAATATGGTGAAATATGAAATGTATTATTAATAGTATCTAATAAGCCACTTATATCAGCATTACCTGTTGTTTCAATATTTAAACTAATAATACTAAAAACAATTAGAGTTATGGTAATCGTAGGAATGGTTGTCATTGCCATATACCTAATATGCGTAAATAAATCGGTTCCTGCCATGGCTGGTGCAAGATTAGTCGTATCGCTTAGCGGAGACATTTTATCGCCAAAATAAGCTCCAGAAATTACTGCACCAGCAATCATTCCTGTTGGTATACCTAATGCACTTCCAATACCAACTAAAGCAATTCCAACGGTTGCTGAGGTAGTCCAAGAGCTACCTGTTGCAATGGAAATTATTGCTGTAATAACTACAGATGCTGGTAAAAATATTGTTGGATTTAGCACTTGTAATCCATAATATACCATTGCTGGAATTATACCACTTACCAACCATGTTCCTGCCAAAGCACCAACCAAAAACAAAATCATTATAGGAATAAATACACTTTTTATGTTTTCCCAAATTTCCAAAATCATTATTCTAAAAGATACTTTGTTAAAAAAACCAACAACAGCTGCTATAAACCCAGCAGTTAATAAAATATACTGATTGGAATATTCACCTAATAATTCACCTCCGGCAAAAAAAATATTGTAAGCAAGCATACACATTAATATAATCACGGGTATTAATGCTTCAACTAAACTTAATGCTCTGTTTTGAATTATTTTTTGATCATCTATCTTAATCTTTGATAGATTGTTTTGGTTTTTCATGAAGTGAAATTTGAAGTGTTTTTTTAAATTAAATATAAAAAGGAAATTTAATTGTTATTCGTTAAAAAATTAAGCTCTGTAATAATCTCCTTTCCAGTTTTTTATTGATTTTTTTATTTCGCTTTCGGTCATATTTTCTTTGATTGCCTTTTCAACTAAGTTTGGAAATTCTTCATCCGATGCAAATCGTAAACCAACAATTTGTCGAACAGTTAATTGATTTGGCAATATCTTTTTTGTCAACAAATAATATCTAAAATTTTCTTCTGCTTTTATGGCTCTATCTTGAGCTTTTAAAGCAAAAGCACGTGCATAAAATCCTACAAACATTAACAATAAAGAACTTAAAACAAGTAAAGATGCTGAGTACTTATTATCTTGAGAAGAACTTACTAAGTTAACGATAGACCCTATAAGTAAAATAATAATTCCTAACATTGTAAAATAATGATAGCCAGGAATAAATAGTCGATGATTAGAATAATTTTGATTTTTCATAATTAATATTTTTTAGTAATATAAGTTGTAAATATACTTTTTTAAATTTATAAAGCGATTAACCTTAACCAAAAGGTGTTATCGTTAACCTAAAAAAAGAACCAAAGTGAATTGGATGAAACTTTTGTTTTTGTTTTTGCGCCAAACTAGCCTAAGTTTAGTAATCAGCAAGGTATTTTATTTTTAAGAGACCCTATAACTCATCATCGTGGACAAGCAATCATTTATCTTAGAATGAAGGATGTAAAAGCGCCAAAGTACAGAGCATTTTGATTAAAATGAATATTTTTATATACTTACGCAACCTATTTATAAATTTTACATCTTTTAAAAGAATCACCCTTATAATGAAATTAGAATTAAAAATTTTAGAGTATCTCAACGATAATGACAATGGTAATTTTATCGATATCACTTTTATTGATGAAAATTATGATAGCTTAAATGTTACTTCTAGTTTATTAAATGAAAAAAACTTTATTCTTATTGAGGAAAATAGTGCAAGAGATTTTGAGGCATTTGGAATTTCGAATCAAAGAATAAAATGTGTTAAAGCTAAAATAAAAATGAATGGTAGAATATACCTTCATACTTTAAAAAATAAAAACGGGGAATTTGCAACAGATAAAAGAAAAAGCAAAGTATTATCTTATTTTTTTAATTTTTAAATAAGATTATTTATAAAAATTTACTCGAAATTAATCTTAGGATTAGCAAAATGGGGCTTGAATTAATTCAATCCCTTTTTTTGTACAACTTAATCAATAATAGCTGATACTATCGATAAGTAATATTTACTTACTAATTCTAAAATACTTTTATTGTCTTTTATTCTTTAATACTAAATTTCAATTACCATCGTTATTATATTGAATTGCTACCCCTCTTTAACCGTTTCGGTTATATATTTTAAAAATCGTTAAAATACATATTGCTATATATGAAAAAGTTAAATAATGATGCTCTAATCATTCATTCATTAGAGTTAAAAGTATTCCTATTAGAACTTGAAAAAAACTTACAAAAACTAAATATTGATAAAGAAAAAGTAAAAAAATAATTTACAAATTATATTTTATAGTAGTATCAAATGTGATTAAAAATAAAAAAACCGAATGAAAAGCTCATTCAGTTTTTTTACTACTACTAACTAAAAAAATCAAGTACAAAATTACAAACTATTTAAACACCTTATCATGATATTTGTCATATAGAATAATAATATTCGATTCTAGGTAATAATTTTATTAGATTAAAAAAAAATGAAAATGGAATTTAATACGCTGAACTAAAGAAGAGCCTATCGTAAATCAAAATATTTATTCTGTCAAAAAATAGATGAATGAGTTTTTTGATTAAAATCATTCTCAAAATATAAGCTTCGGGTGAAATTTTAAACAAAAAATCCACACAATTGTGTGGATTTTTAATGATGTGGGCAATGAGGGATTCGAACCCCCGACCCCCTCGGTGTAAACGAGGTGCTCTGAACCAACTGAGCTAATTGCCCTAAGCGGTTGCAAATATACTTGAGTTTTTTATTCTGGCAAACATTTTTAAATAAATATTTTATTTTTTTGCATAAAAAATTTCATTCAAAATACTTAAATGAAACTTTTTAGTTTGCTTTAAAAGCTATTTTTTGATAATGAAGGTACATTCACGTAAATCGCATTTGACCTGCTTAAAACTCCTTTTTCATATACCTCAACAAAACCTTTTCTTTTTTCATCATTTGGCACTAATTCTTTTAATAGCCTTTTATTATTTTCAATAACTTTTTTAATATCCTCAACAGAGTTTACAACAAATACTTCTACAAAGTCTCTACTATCAGATCCCCACAAATGTCTTTGAGGATAATATCCTTTAATCATTGGGTTCTTATGAAACACATTATTAACATATTTTATATAATCATTGTATGAATTTTCATCATTCTCATCAGATAGTGTACTTGTTTGAACAAAGTAAGCAAAAGATTTTTTTTGCGCTTTTTTCACTTCATCTTTAACTGTAAACCCAAATTTTGTTGAAGTATAAATTTCATCTGAATGATAATTGGTGTAAAAACTATTTTGCTTTTCAAAGAATTGATTCTTCGATTCTTCATCTGGCCAAGCTTGAGCAATTAATTCATCTCTTATTTGATTTACTTTTTGAATATCATCCCAAGATTTGAATACATTTACAACTTTAATATCACTAAAATCATTATAAATGTTACTAATTAAAACTTCATGAGCAACTAACAAATCAATTTTATTGGTTACTTTATCAAAAAACTCTTGCTCTGTTGCTTTCCATTCCTTAATATCTACACCACCAATACCATGTAATGTTGTTACAGTAATATATACAGGTTCAAATTCTTTTGGCTCTTCTTGGGCATTTGTAACAGAAGTTAAAAAGATAAAAGCAAATAAAACAATAAGTGAAGCTAATTTATTTTTCATAATATGGGTTTGAATAATTAATTTTAATTAAAAACATAATTTAACAAAGTTATAATTTTTTTTAGAGAATATAATTCTTTTAAAGAAGTTACTATAAGAAATTTTTAAAGTGGTAGCTCGGCGACAACAAATGTGCTCCCTCCAATATATATAACATCATCACTAGTTGCATTCTTCAATGCTGTTTGATATGCTATAATTACCGAGGAATAAATATCTCCATAAAGAAAATATTTATACGATTTTTGTTGAAGTATACTTGCAGATAATCCCCTAGGAACATTTGGTTTACAAAAATAATAAGTTGCTTTTTTAGGAAACAAAGGTAAAATATCGTCTAAACTTTTATCATCAACAACACCTAATATGATATGTAATTTTTTATATGTCTCTTTTTCTAATTGGTTCAAAACAATGCGCAACCCCTCTTTATTATGGGCTGTATCACAAATTACTTTTGGCTTATTACTTAAAATCTGCCAGCGCCCTTTAAGCCCTGTGTTTTTAACTACATTTTGTAATCCTCTTATAATATTATTTTCTGAAATTTCTATCTTTTTATCAGATAACATATGTAATGTTTGTATTGCCGTTTTTACATTTTTTAGTTGATAATCTCCTAATAGATCTGTTGTGTAACTATTTTTCACAAGATCTTCTACAAAATATAATGGTGCATTATTTTTAGCTGCAATTTCTTGGAAAACAGGTGTGGTTTTTTTTTGTTTTTCACCAATAATTACTGGAGTATTGGGCTTGATAATCCCAGCTTTTTCATAGGCTATTTCTTGTAAAGTTTCCCCTAAAAATTGGGTGTGATCAAAACCTATATTGGTAATCACTGAAACTAAAGGGTTTATAATATTTGTAGAATCTAATCTACCTCCCAACCCAACTTCAATAACTGCTATATCTACATTTTGATTCGCAAACACATCAAAAGCCAAACCCACAGTCATTTCAAAAAAAGACAATTGCTGTTGTCCTAAAAAAAATTTATTGTTTGCTATAAAGTCAATTACTATTTGCTCAGAGATTGGCTCTCCATTAACTCTTATACGCTCTCTAAAGTCTTTTAAATGTGGCGAGGTGTATAAACCAACCTTGTACCCAGCTTCTTGTAAAACTGAAGCTATCATATGACTTGTTGAACCTTTTCCGTTTGTGCCAGCGACATGTATTGATAAGAATTTCTTTTCAGGAAAATTTAATTGTTTTGATAAAACAATGGTATTGGTTAAATCTTTTTTAAAAGCTGTTGCACCTTGCCTTTGATACATTGGAAGTTTTGCAAACATCCAATTTAAAGTTTCTTTGTAGTCCAAAATTATTCTGATAAAGAAAAATTATAAATGATAGTCCCAATTTGTTTAGCAGGTGCCTTACTATCCGCATTAAATTTAGTTTTTAATGCAGCTTCCTTAGCTCTTTTTAACAAACATGAAGCAGTACTAGTTGAACCTTTTACTCCTGGCTCAGCACTAATTACTCGCCCAGATTTATCTACTGAAATACGAACAAATACTTTACCTTGTTCATTACAATCGTATGTAGGTTTAGGCTTTGCCAAGGCTTTTCTATTACCCAATTGATAATTTCCTCCGCTGCCACCACCACCATTTCCATAGTAACCACTAGCATTTGGATCGCCAGTAACTTTACCTTTGTCACCTGGTTTATTATCATCACCTTCACCTCCTGTAGCTTTTCCTTCTCCATTACTAAAACCACCCATCATGGCATCTAACTGCTTTCTTTTTGCCGCTTTTTCCTTTTTATCTTTTTCTATTCTTTCCTTTTCTGCTGCTATCTTTTGTCTTTCAACTTCTGCTTTTCTATCTATTTCCTTTTGTTTTCTATCTTCTTCTTTTTTCTTAGCTTCTTCTTGCTTTTTTATTGCAATTGCTTCTTCATTTTGCTGTGTGATTACATTTTCTGATTTTTCGCTTGAAGCGGATGGTATTTCTACTTGCTCTTCCACAATTTCTTCATCAACTACTTCTTCTTCTGGTTGAACTTCTTGTTTTGCAGGTTTTAAAGCTTCTTTTGGTTGTACATTACCACTACCAAAATCCGTAGTACCAAAATTTACTGCAATACCATATTCTTTTGGTGGGTCAAAATATCGCATGCCAAAATTAAAAATCAACAATAAAATAACAATCGCGATTATTGCGGTAAATGTTGCTGATCTTTTTTTATGTTTTGTATCTAAATAAGACATTATTCTTTTTAAAATAAGCTTAATCTATTTTGGACGAACTGCAAGTATTACTTTAAATTTGTTACGGTTAGCAATATCCATAATTTTTACTGCTTTTTCAATAGGCACCCCTTCTTCGGCACGAAGTACAATAGTTGGGTTCTCTATATTTGATAATTTATCTAATAAAATTTGTTCCAACTCGCCTTCATTTACTTTATTCTTATCAATATAAAAATTCAACTTTTTAGTTATACTAACCGCAGTCGATTTATTATTTTCTGTTTTTCCTTGAGCTTTTGGTAAAAGAATATCTAAAGCATTTACGGTAACTAAAGTTGAAGTTAGCATAAAAAATATCAATAGCAAAAAAACAATATCTGTCATTGACGACATATTGAAATTTGGATTTATTTTATTTCTTCCTCTAATTTCCACGTTTTTATTTTTTCTATTAGTCCAATTTCAGATTTACTTGATTATATAATTTCAAAAAAAGATAAAAAATTCGTAAATCAAAAAATTAGAGTGACTTAAACTGGTTCGTTTAACAAATCTAAAAATTCAACAGTATTTGCTTCCATGTGATAAACCACTTTATTGGTTCTAACGATTAAATGGTTATAAGCTATATAAGAAATTATCCCAACAATAAGTCCAGCAACGGTTGTTGTCATTGCTGTATACAATCCATCACTCAACATTTTAATATCAATTTGACCACCTGCATTTGCTATTTCATGAATGGCAACTATCATTCCAATCACTGTGCCCAAAAAACCAATCATTGGTGCTGCACCAGCAATGGTTGCCAAAACACTTACGTTTTTTTCTAACTTGTATATTTCAAGTTTTCCTGCATTTTCAATTGCTTTATTGATGTCTTCTAACGGTTTTCCAATACGGGAAATTCCTTTTTCAATCAATCTAGCAGTGGGTAAATTATTACTTTGACTTAAAATTTTTGCTGCTTCTATATTTCCGTTAAGGATGTTATCCTTAATTTGATTCATATAATTTTTATCAATTTTAGTTGCTGCTTTAATCGCCAAAAATCTTTCAAAATAAATATATAAAGCCATGAGAAGCAATACAAACAAAATTGCAACGATTACTTGACCTCCAACTCCTCCATCCATGATTAAATTAAAAATAGACAAAGTTTTTTCCTCTGATACAACTTCTTCAATACCTTCAGGTTTTGCTCCTGAATCTTGCAGTAAAACTAACGACATAAGATTTGATTAAAAACTAATAAAAATTTAACGGATGACACTAAGTAAAATTGCTTTAAAACTCTTAAAATTTACTTAAAAATTTATAAAATTGATCGTAATCCAATAAAAGCTATTGCACCAACAACAAATCCTACTGCAGCTAGCCAAGCGATTTTTTTAAAATACCAGAAAAAATCAATTTTTTCCATCCCCATTGCAACAACTCCTGCTGCCGAACCAATAATTAACATACTACCTCCGGTACCTGCAGAAAAAGCAACAAAATGCCATAAGGGACTATCCATAGGTTCTTGAAACATACCCATACTTGCTGCTACCAATGGCACATTATCAACAACTGCTGATCCTAAACCTAATAACATTACAACAATATCAGTATTTGGAATAATGGTTTTTAATGATTCCGCACCAATAAATAGTAACCCCAAGGATTCTAAAGCGGCTACCGCCATTAAAATACCAAAGAAAAATAAAACACTCGGCATTTCAATTTTTGAAAGTGAAGCATGCACTGGGCTATGGTGCCCTTGAGAATCATCACCTTCCCCATCTATTACTTTAGAAATGCTAAATTCTGACCTACTGTACAATTCTGCAAAAACCCCCACCACAGATAAAGATAACATCATACCAACATAAGGTGGTAAGTGTGTTATCGTTTTAAAAAATGGTACAAAAACAATAGCTCCCAAACCAATATACAACATGGTAGACCCATATTTGTTTACTGGTTTTTCTTCCTTCTCTTCAATTTCAATTTCACCCCTAAAAGGCTTCATATAAGTTGCAATAAATGTTGGCACAACCATACATAAAATTGAAGGAATAATTAAATGTTCAATCAAGCCAGCTGCAGTAACTTTTTTACCTATCCATAACATTGTAGTTGTTACATCACCAATTGGAGACCATGCTCCACCAGCATTAGCGGCGATAATTATTAAACCAGCAAACCACAAACGAGTTTCTTTGTCTTTAATAATTTTTTGAAGAATTGTAATTAATACAATAGTAGCGGTAAGGTTATCAATTATTGCTGAAAGTATAAATGCTAAAATGGTAAAAATCCATAATAATTTTTTTTTGCTTTTTGTTTTGATATAACCCTTAAAAGTAGAAAAACCGTCAAAATAATCAATAATTTCAACAATAGTCATTGCTCCCAATAAGAAAAATAAAATCTCAGCAGTTTTACCTAAATGGTGCAATAAGGTTTCTTCTAATAAGTGATGTTTTTCTTCTCCTGTAAAGCTAGGAAAGCCTTCAATTAATTTATGAGCTCCAGAATCAAACCAAGTTGGAAAATTATCTATTCCGAAAGCTACTAGAGCCCAAAGAACAGCCATCATTGCAAGAGCTGGTATTAGTTTATCTAGTTTTATACTATGTTCTAATGTAATTGCTAAATATCCTAATGCAAAAACAATGATTATTAATGATTCCATTTATATAAATTTAATTTGCCGATAAATATAGCAAAATATACAATCGAATAATTGTATTTTTTATTAAATCCATTAACAAAATTATTAAACCAATTCTTGAAGCGCAATTTCAAATGCTGTTTTACAAATATTCTTTTTATAAGGATGTAATCGATGTGCTTTTTCTAAGGCCTCTTTTATGGTTAATGAGGTATCATTAAATATAGCATCATCTTTCATTGGTAATTCAACTTTCGACTCCATTAAATAAGCAAACACTCTTGCAATTCCACAGTTGGAAATAAAATCAGGAATTAAACTTACCTTTTGATCTGTATATTCCATAATAGAACCAAAAAATATTTCAGAATCTGCAAAAGGAACATTCGCACCAGGAGAAATTACTTCTAATCCTGATGCTACCATTTTAACAACTTGCTGTTTGGTAACCAATCTAGATGCTGCAGCTGGAATAAATATCTCAGCAGAAAGTGACCATATTTTTTCATTTATCTCATCAAAGGGAATCATATCTTCTGAAACCAACATATTACCACGTTTATTCAAAAACATAGTTCTCACTTCTTCTAATGTAAAACCATCTTCCTTAATCACACCACCAGCTCTATCAATAATTCCTACAACCTTTGCACCCAATTGAGTTAAATAATAAGCAGCTGCAGAACCTACATTACCAAATCCTTGAACAATAGCTCTTTTACCCTCTATTTCCCCTCCATAAATATGATAATAATGCTTAACTGCTTCTGCAACTCCATACCCAGTTAGCATATCTGCAACGGTGTACTTTTTACTCAAATCAGGAGAATACTTTTTATCTTCAATCACCTTAATTACACCATGACGTAATTGCCCTATTCTGTTAATTTTTTGCGCTTCGGTTGGTTTAAAGTGTCCATTAAAAACCCCTTCCTGAGGGTGCCAAACTCCAGAATCTTCCGTTAACGGAATTACATCGTGAATTTCATCAACATTCAAATCCCCGCCTGTTCCATAATAATATTTTAACAAAGGGGTCACTGCTTTATACCAACGTTCTAAAACACCTCGCTTTCTCGGATCGTTTGGGTCAAAATTAATACCAGATTTTGCTCCTCCTATTGCTGGCCCTGAAACAGTAAACTTCACTTCCATTGTTTTAGCAAGAGATAAAACTTCGTTTTCATTTAAGCCTTTACGCATTCTTGTTCCTCCTCCAGCTGCACCTCCACGAAGAGAGTTTATTACTGTCCAACCCTCAGCATCAGTTTCTTTATCACGCCAATGAAAAACTATTTCTGGTGGTTTATTTTCGTATTTTTTGAGAAGTTCTTTCATTATTTTTATTTTAGTTTGAGAATTATATTTTTAAATATCATAAACAACACCACTGCTATGATCTTTGCTTGCACCTGTTACGCTTTTCAAGCAATTCATCTCATTTTCATCTTTGAGCAAGCCTAGAAAAGCAAAAATTAACGCTTCTTTAAAATCAATTATATCTTTATTAGGAATAATAATTTCCGCCTTAGCGTAATGAGAAATTCTAAGTATTAAATAATCGTTAAAAGCACCTCCACCAGTTACCAAAACATTATTAGATGTAGAAACGTTTTTATTTATTACTTTAGATATTTGATAAGCAGCATGTTCAATAAAAGTTTTTAATATGCTGTGCAAAGACAAGTTGTAAGTTTCTATTATAGGTATTACAACCTCTAACACAAACTCATAACCCAATGACTTTGGCTTATCACCTACATAAAAACTTAAGTTATTTAATTCGTTAAGTAAATCAGTGTTCAATTCGCCTTGTGTTGCTAACTTACCTTTGTCATCATATTCTAAACCAATTTTTCGTGTGTAATGATTTAAAACAATATTCACTGGGCAGATATCAAAAGCGATTCTTTCATTTTGTTTTTCAAACGAAATATTTGCAAAACCACCGAGATTTAAACAAAAATCAAACTCACTAAATAGCAATTTATCACCAATTGGCACCAAAGGGGCTCCTTGACCTCCAAAAGCTATATCTTGTACTCTAAAATCGCAAATTACTTTACAATTTGTAACAGCAGAAATTACTGCCCCATTTCCTATTTGGAAAGTATAATTTTGTTCTGGTTTATGAAAAATTGTATGACCATGTGAGGCAATAAAGTCAATATTATTTATCTTCTTTTTGATAATAAATTCATTGATTAATACCCCTAAAAAATTTCCGTAATCCACATCAAATTTAATTAATTTTTCACCAGAATAATGAAAAGCATCTTGTAGCTTATTTTTCCATATTTCGGAATAATTTACCGCTTCTTTTTCTAATATTTCAAAAGTGTAGTCATCTTCTCTACAAAATTTAACATATACCAAATCTACACCATCAAGTGAAGTTCCACTCATTAACCCAATTATGTGCCAAATTTTATTTTTCATATTTGTGTAAAAGTACAAATAGATTTTGAGATTTTCCTTATCTTTGAGCAATTCAAAAAAAATAAAAATCTCAAAATATTATTATGGATTTTACACTTACCGAAGAGCAAATAATGATTCGCGATGCAGCTCGTGATTTTGCAAATAATGAATTACTCCCAGGAGTGATTGAACGTGATGAAGCTCAAAAATTTCCACATGAACAAATAAAGAAAATGGGAGAACTTGGATTCTTAGGAATGATGGTTGACCCAAAATACGGTGGCGGTGGTATGGATACCGTTTCTTATGTTTTAGCAATGGAAGAAATATCTAAAATTGATGCATCTGCCTCAGTGGTAATGTCTGTTAACAATTCTTTGGTTTGTTGGGGACTAGAAACTTTTGGGACAGAAGAACAAAAACAAAAATATTTAATCCCATTAGCCACTGGTGAAATTATTGGTGCTTTTTGCCTAAGTGAGCCTGAAGCTGGTAGCGATGCCACTTCTCAAAGAACTACTGCTATTGACAAAGGAGATCATTATCTCGTTAATGGTACAAAAAATTGGATTACTAACGGAAACAGTGCAAGTGTTTATTTAGTTATTGCTCAAACTCATACCGAAAAAGGTCATAAAGGGATTAACGCTTTAATCATGACCAAGGATATGGAAGGTTTTGTTGTTGGCCCAAAAGAAAATAAATTAGGTATTCGTGGTTCTGATACACACTCTTTAATGTTCAATGATGTAAAAGTTCCTAAAGAAAATAGAATTGGTGATGATGGTTTTGGTTTTAAATTCGCCATGAAAACACTATCTGGAGGAAGAATTGGAATTGCTTCTCAAGCCTTAGGAATTGCATCTGGAGCTTATGAATTGGCTTTACAATACTCTAAAGAACGAAAAGCTTTTGGGAAAGAAATTAATCAACACCAAGCCATCGCATTTAAAATAGCCGACATGGCTACCGAGATCGAAGCTGCAAGAATGCTTTGTATAAAAGCTGCTTGGGATAAAGACCAATATAATAATTACGATTTATCTGGAGCTATGGCAAAATTATATGCTGCCGAAATGGCAATGCGAGTTACTGTTGAAGCTGTTCAAATTCATGGTGGTTATGGTTTTGTAAAAGAATATCATGTTGAACGTTTGATGCGTGATGCAAAAATAACACAGATCTATGAAGGAACTTCCGAAATCCAAAAAATAGTGATTTCAAGGTCGGTTTTAAAAGATTAATTATTTCAACCATAAATTATTAAAAACTCCTTTTAAAATTTGAAAGGAGTTTTTTTATATGTTTTGTTCCGTTTGAAAATATTACTTTTATAAAAAATTATCATGAAAAATCTGATTTTCTATCTATTTTTAAGCACAAGTATTTTTGCACAAGAAGTTGACACGGTAACTGTTTTTAGTATTGCCATGCAAAAAAATATTAAGAATGTAATAATCACACCCGATACTCAAAGTCAAAACAATAAATTTCCAGTACTTTATTTACTACATGGCGCTTATGGAAAATATAGTGATTGGATAACCAAGGTTCCCGAAATTAAGAATTATGCCAATCATTATAACATGATTATTGTTTGCCCTGACGGAGACCCTTTTAGCTGGTATTTTGATAGCCCAATTGATGAAAAATACCGCTATGAAACCTATATTTCGAAAGAATTGATAAATGAAATTGACAAAAGATACCCAACCATAAATTCTAAAGAAGGAAGAGCTATTACAGGCTTGAGCATGGGAGGTCATGGAGCATTTTATTTAGCTTTTAAACACCAAGACCTTTTTGGAGCAACTGGCAGCATGAGTGGCGGCATGGATTTGGTAAGGTTTGCAAATAATAAAAATTTAGAACTAACCAAACGCTTAGGTAATTTTAAAGAATTTCCAAATCATTGGATTAATAACACCATTATCAACATGACCGATTTAGTTGTAGGAAAGGATTTAAAAATCTATTTTGATTGTGGTATTGATGATTTTCTTTACGGAACAAATATAGATCTCCACAAAAAAATGCTTTTGCAAAATATTCCACATGATTATACCGAACGATCTGGAAAACATAGTTGGAATTATTGGAGAAATTCAATAAAATATCATATGATTTTTTTTGATTCCTTTTTTAAAAATTAAAAAACCCCTACAATTTCAATTTTGTTTTTCGAAAAAATCATTTACTAAACTTTCAAATTATTGAGTATATTTGAGTAACAAATCAAACAAGCATGTCGTTTATAGATTATTATAAAATTCTTGAAATACCAAAATCTGCTTCCGAAAAGGATATCAAAAAAGCTTACCGTAAATTAGCTAGAAAATATCATCCCGATGTAAATCCGAATGATGATATGGCTAAAAAAAAGTTCCAGCAAGTAAATGAAGCCAATGAAGTTTTAAGCAATTCTGAAAAAAGAAAAAAATACGACAAATATGGTAAGGATTGGGAGCATGGTGAAGCGTATGAAAAAGCAAAACAACAACAGTATGCAAATAGAGAGCAACAATATTCGAGTGCAACTGGTAATTATTCAGAAGGTGATTTTTCAGATTTTTTTGAATCTATGTTTGGTGGGGCTCGCCAAGGTAGTGGTAGAACCCAACAAAAATTTAGAGGTCAAGATTTTAATGCCACCTTACAATTAAACTTGTTAGATGTTTATAAAACTCAAAAACAAACCTTAACTATTAATGGTAAAAAAATAAGGTTAACTATTCCTGCAGGTGTTGAAAATAACCAAACCATTAAAATTAAAGGCCATGGAAGTAAAGGAATTAATGGCGGGCCTAATGGAGATCTTTATATCACTTTCCATATTTTGAATAATACCAATTATAAACGAGGTGGTAAAAATTTATATACCAAAATTGAATTGAATCTTTATACAGCCATACTTGGTGGAGAAATTACAATAGATACGCTTAGTGGAAAAGTAAAGTTAAAAATTAAACCCGAAACCCAAAACAACACCAAAGTAAAATTAAAAAGAAAAGGGTTTCCTGTTTATAAAAAAGAAGGAGCCTTTGGTGATTTGTTTGTAACATACCATGTAAAAAATCCTACAAACTTAACCAATAAAGAAAAAGAACTATTCAACGAACTTTCTAAATTGAGATAATATGAGTTCAAAAAAATTAATACCATTACAGCAAGTTTGTGAAAGATATGAGATAGAACTTTCATTTATTGATACTTTAAACGAATTTGGATTAATTGAAATAACATATGTAGAAAAAAACCAATTTATTGCCTTAGAAAAAATTCATGAAATTGAAAAAATGATAAGATTACATCACGAATTAGGAATCAATTTTGAAGGTATTGATGTAATTTACAATCTTTTAGAAAAAGTAAGTAATCTAACCGATGAGATAAATCACTTAAAAAACCAAATCGAATTTTATGAAGATTAAAATATAGCACTTTTAACCATGCAAACAAATTGCATTTAATGAACAATTAAACCCTATCTATCCGCAAAAACTTGCAATTAAATAATTTTATTTTCAATTTTTCAATATAAATTACACTAATTATTGATTATTTATTTTTTATTGCATTATTTTATTATCTATGCATTTCTTCTTTCTTTTAATAACTTTTATTAAATTATAGTTAAGTTTTATGCTATTTTTGTGAAAATTTCATAATTATGGCTTACAAAAAACAAGGGGTTTATTTACCTGAATTTGAACATGATAATTGCGGGGCAGGATTTATTTGTAGCCTTAATGGGGAAAAAACAAATGGCATAATTCATGATGCATTAGAGATTTTAATTAAACTAGAACATCGTGGTGCTGTAAGCTCTGATGGAAAAACCGGTGATGGT
>Ga0209633_10001967_pt1 | contig 20396 bp, 14 predicted proteins | sample Cruoilmetagenom1_FD_187290 | JGI IMG/M metagenome (GOLD analysis project Ga0209633, IMG submission 187290) | Oil polluted marine microbial communities from Coal Oil Point, Santa Barbara, California, USA - Sample 1 (SPAdes) (version 2) | ecosystem: Environmental > Aquatic > Marine > Oil seeps ... | reverse complement strand
GTGACAGAGACCAGCATGATGTTCATGATCCCGATGCCGCCAACCAACAGGCTGACACCGGCGACTGCGCCGAGTAATATCGTGAGAATCTTCGTTGTTGCTGTCTAGTAATATCGTGAGAATCTTCGTTGTTGCTGTTTGGGTTGCCGCAATCTGCTTCATATCAGCAACACCAAAATCATCATCTTTGCCCGCCAATATGCTGCGTCGCTGGCGCAGGAGGCGTTCTATATCGGCCTGCACCTTTGCTGTTTCTATGCCATCCAGCGCCGACACATAAATCGTATTGATATCTGTATTGCCTGCCAAGCGTCGATGAAAGGTACGCAACGGCATTAAGACAATATCATCCTGGTCACGGCCAAAGCTTGATTGACCCTTAGTTTCTAACAGCCCAATTACTTCGCAAGAGACCCTGTTTACGCGGATTTTACGGCCAAGGAATGAGGCAGAGCCAAACAGCTCTTCACGCACGGTCGCGCCAATGAGACAGACGGCTCTACCACTACGTAGTTCACCATCCAGAAACTGTCGTCCGACGGTCAAGTTCCAATCTTGCGTGATAAAATAGTTATTATCGGTTCCGGTTATGCTAACAGTCCGACTTTCTGAACCATAGACGACGGTGACGGATTTTTGCGCGACAGGTGCGACGGCACGAACATCCCGCAACTGACTGCGTAATGCAGTTAAATCGCGCGTGTTAAATGGCTTGGCTATGGCACTTGAGCGGCCAGGTCCGAATTGACCGGGGCGAACGAAGAGCAGGTTGGTGCCAAGCTTGGCCATATCGGCTGCAACTTTCGCGGTTGTGCCGTTGCCAATTGTCACCATAGCAATAACAGCGCCAACGCCAATAACAATACCTAGTAGTGTCAGAAATGAGCGTAACGCATTGCGCAGGATAGCTTGAATTGCGAGTTTCAATGTTTCAAAAAGCATCAGGCTGCTTCCTTGTTACGCACGTCTGTTGCAATTTTACCGTCGACGAAGCGCACCAATCTACCGGCGTATTCAGCCATGTTTAATTCATGGGTGACCATAATGATACTGATACCCTGATCGTGGTTGAGACTGGTTAGTAAATCCATAATCTCTCGGCTCGTCTTGGTGTCGACATTGCCTGTTGGTTCATCGGCGAGTAGCACATATGGCTCAGTCACGATCGCCCGCGCAATAGCGACACGCTGCTGTTGACCGCCGGACAGCTCACCGGGCGTATGGTTTGCGCGCTCCTTGAGCCCAACCCGATCAAGAGCCTTCATCGCAAGTCCCCGTCGTTCTTTGAGCCCCATGCCGCGATAGATCAGTGGCAACTCCACATTTTCGATGGCCGAGGTACGAGCAAGAAGATTGTAACCTTGAAAAACGAAGCCGAGGAAGTTGCGCCGGAGTAGCGCACGTTGGTTGCGTGATAAGGAAACGGCGTCTATGCCCTTGAACCTATACTCACCGCTGGTCGGTTGATCGAGACAACCTATCATATTCATCGCCGTTGATTTTCCCGAACCGGAAGGCCCCATGATCGCAACGAACTCGCCCTCGTCTATGCGCAAATCAACGCCGTCCAGGGCACGTATTTCAGCCTCCCCGGAACCATAAACCTTGGTGACATTCTTCAATTCTATCAGTGCAGGTGTTGGAGAACTTATCATCTGAATTGCGGTGACCTCCTATTTCTTAGCCGTGACTGTGTCTAAGATCACTGCTTGTCCAGGCTTTAGATCACCATTGACAATCTGGGTGTTTTTGCCGTCCGTTGCCCCAATAGTTACAGCTACTTCCTTTGCTTTACCGTCTACTAGGATCCAAATCTTGCGATCAGGACCAGCATCTGTTTGCGCACTTGGAGGGCGCAAGGCCGGCCTGAACGAAATAAGTTTTTGCAGAAAACCTCTATTGTCGGCGCTCGCATCGCTGATGGACGGTGAAAAGCGCAATGCTGCATTTGGGACTGTAAGGGCATCACTCACCCGTTGGACGGTAATTTCGGCGGTCGCGGTCATTCCTGGACGAAGCAGCAGATCTGGATTTGTGGTCGTCAAGACGGCCTTGTAAGTTACAACGCCTTGAACCACTTCCGAGCCAAAACGCAACTCACGGATTTTCGCGGTAAATTTTCTATCGGGATGAGCATCCACTGAAAAGATTGCAGTCTGCCCTTCCTTCACCTCTCCCACATCTGCCTCGTCAACATCCACCTGCACCTCCATTTGGGACAAATCTTCGGCAATGGAAAACAGCACCGGCGCTTGCAGTGACGTCGCTACCGTCTGGCCTGGCTCAACATTGCGTTTCAGGACGACACCATTGATTGGTGAACAAATACAGGTCTTCGCAAGATTGGTTTCGCTTAAATTAAGATCTGCAGCGGCCGCGACTACGTCAGCCTTGGCACTTTCAACGCTGGCTATCGCACGCTGATGCGCCGCTCTGGCGACTTCCAAGTCATGCGCAGAGCTAACCCTCTTGGCGTATAGAGCTTGTTTCCGACCAAAATCCAGCCTCTTTTCAACAACCGTGGCTTGCGCGTCCTTAACGCGTGCTTTGGCAGCAGCGACTTTCGCTCGCGAACTATCAACGCTGGCTTTGAGCTTGTCCGTATCAAGTTCTGCAAGCACCTGACCGACTTTTACTTTTGCATTATAATCAACCAGAACCTTTCTAATAATACCTGAAAGTTCGCTCGACACATCCACCTCATTGGTGGGTTGTACCGTGCCTGTGGCAGTTACAATTACAGTCAGGTTTTGGCGAGCTGCGGATTCCGTGACGTACTGGGGTGCGGTTTTTGAGCTGCCCGCTCCCCAAATGAGAATAAGCCCGAGCGCAGCCGCGATTACGGAAGCCACGATAATCTGTAGCCGCCATCTCCTGTAAAATGTCGACGGTTGGGATTTTCCCAAGCCGAGAACGTCCTTGATATCCGGTTGGACTCTTTGCGATTGTGTCGTGTCATTCATTGCTGAAAGCTCCATTGAACATGGTACCAGTATGCCTATGGACAAGGAAAAGGAATTGACCTGCGTCAATCCACAAACGCAGGGTTGGGCTCAACGCAAATGGTCTCTTCCTGGATCGCGTTTGCGGTTGCAACTGCACACGTTGGTACATTGGCTATAAACGGTGAAGCTAAAAGTCGAGCGCGGTGCTCCGCATGGCGAGATAAAAAATCCGTATACAGATGGAATCTCTAAAATGCAATTCGATAAAAGGCGAAAATGTCCATGAATCCAAAACAATGCCTATGCCAAGGCCCTGTACCGGCAATCAAATTAAAAATAGCGGACTCTTCTAGCCATTTCTTGACATTGCAGCATCTCGTCAAAAACTGCCATGACGATCATCGGCCGGATGGACAAACTCAACATCCTCATAATATCGTATTGTTTTTACGGGTAATTTTGAGACCCGGCTTGCAGCTTCTATATTCATGTTTCTTCTCCCAATTTGATGTTTCGTAATCGCAGCGCATTGCCAATCACTGAAACGGAGGAAAAACTCATGGCCGCGGCGGCAATCATCGGCGAGAGCAAGATTCCGAAAACGGGATAAAGAATACCCGCGGCAATTGGCACACCGATGCCGTTAAAAATAAATGCAAAGAAAAGGTTCTGTTTGATATTCCGCATGGTGGCTTCCGACAACCGCCTGGCCCGAACGATGCCGTTTAGGTCGCCTTTGATTAAAGTAAATCCCGCGCTTTCCATAGCGACATCTGCTCCAGTTCCCATGGCGATGCCAACATCAGCCTGGGCGAGAGCCGGCGCGTCATTAACCCCATCCCCGGCCATTGCCACTTTTGCGCCTCCCGACTGGAGGCGTTTCACAATATCGGCCTTGCCGTCGGGGAGCACGTCAGCCATGACTTCATCAATACCCAGGTCACTCGCAACCGCCTGCGCAGTACGGATATTATCCCCTGTGACCATGACAATTTTCATGCCTTCGGCTTTAAGTGCCTTAAGCGCCTGTTTGGTTGTTCTTTTTACTGGGTCGGCCACGGCTACGAACCCACCGACCTGACTATCTACCGCCACATACATCACGGTTTGACCTTTGGTTCTCAATTTATCCGCCTCCCCTGTTAAAGGTCCGGCAGACAGATTAAGCATATCCAGCATCTTGTCATTGCCGAGTGCAACCGATTGACCGGACACCTTACCACGCACGCCTTTGCCGGTTGTGGCCTCAAAATTTGTCGCCCTGGTCAATGTGAGCGCCCGAGATTTGGCACCTGCGACAATGGCCTCGGCCAAGGGGTGCTCACTCCCCTGCTCAAGTGAGCCCGCTAATGTCAGGATGTCGTCATCGCCGAATGTGCCCAGACTTGTAACATTGGTTAGTTTTGGCTTGCCCTCAGTAAGGGTACCTGTTTTATCGACGATTAATGTATCAACTGACGCAAATCGTTCAAGCGCCTCGGCGTTCTTAATGAGAACGCCCGCCTGTGCTCCACGACCGGTGGAGACCATGATCGACATGGGCGTTGCCAGACCTAGCGCACAGGGGCAGGCGATGATCAGAACCGATACGGCTGCGATTAGTGCATAAGCCATTGCGGGTGCTGGTCCCCATATTGACCATGCGATAAAGGCCACGATGGCACTCAGCACCACGGCGGGCACGAAATATCCCGCCACTACATCCGCCAGTTTCTGAATGGGAGCACGGGAGCGTTGCGCCTCTGCGACCATGTTTACGATTTGCGAAAGCATGGTATCGGCACCAACGCGCTCAGCCTCCATGAGGAACGATCCGGTGCCGTTTAACGTCCCACCGGTAACCGGTTCACCTTCAAACTTTTCAACCGGCAACGGTTCCCCCGTAAGCAGGGATTCATCCACGCTTGAACGCCCTTCCGTGACACTGCCGTCAACGGGTATATTTTCACCGGGGCGAACCCGCAATATGTCACCCTGCTTAACATGCTCAAGTGGGACTTCTACTTCATCGCCGTTCTCAACTATGACGCGCGCTGTTTTTGGGGCGAGTTCGAGAAGAGCACGGATGGCACCACCGGTTCGTTCGCGTGCCTGCAATTCAAGAACCTGGCCCAAAAGAACAAGCACGACGATGACGGCCGAGGCTTCAAAATAAACGGCGACAGTGCCATCCGCTGCCCGGAATGCATCTGGGAAAATATCAGGAAAAACAGTTGCTATTGTAGAGTAGGCAAAGGCCGTGCCAGTGCCTATGGCAATCAGGGTAAACATGTTCAAATTCATGGTTTGAATGGATTTCCATCCACGCACAAAGAATGGCCATCCCGCCCACAAGACTACAGGTGTAGCCAGGGCAAGCTCGAACCAGTTTGAAGTGGACTTTACAATCCAACGCTCAATCGGTAACCCAACCATTCCTCCCATAGCGAGAATGAGTAACGGAACGCTAAGCGCCGCGCCGATCCAAAATCGGTTTTTAAAATCCACCAGTCCAGGATTGGGACCTTCATCCCTGGCAGATATGCCTTTCGGTTCCAGAGCCATGCCGCATATAGGACATTCACCGGGCCCCACTTGCTCAATTTCAGGATGCATCGGGCAGGTATAAATTGTACCCTCGGGCATTGGCTCAGGGGGGGGCGCTTTCATCCAGACATTTCGATGGTTCGGTTTCGAATTTTACCTGACAGTCTGCGGAACAGAAATAATAATCTTGGCACTGATGGTCGCTCTGTAAGCTAGTGTGATGTTTGGCAGTGGCAGGGTCCACATCCATGCCGCAGACCGGATCTTTGTGGTTTTCTATGATCGGGTGTGCAGATCCATTTGAGAGTAAATGGTCCATATCACCAACCTTTATTGTTGATGCCGGAACAAAAATAAAATGCGCCTAGCTGTGCCGTAAAACACTCCATAATTGCATATGGTGATTACAGTTAGTGGAAGGTCAAGGACTCGCGTGAGAAAGATATTTTCTAAATTAGTAGAGGGTGAATCGTCCTTGGATTTCTAGACACTCCGGAGGTTCCATTTTTTTCATCCGCCAGCATTGAAGGAGAAGCAATTTTCCTCATTCGGCAGGGGCAGGTGCTTTTTTGTCCACCACTGGTTCCTTTATCATCTCTTCCAGAGGCTGCCCCTCACGGTGGAATAGTCGATAGAGCGCAGGCAATACGAGCAATGTGAGAATTGTCGACGAAATAATGCCGCCGATAACAACCGTTGCCAAGGGGCGCTGAACTTCAGCCCCAGCCCCTACATTAAGGGCCATGGGAACAAATCCGAGACTTGCTACCAGTGCGGTCATAAGAACAGGTCGCAGTCGTATCAAGGCTCCTTCGCGAATTGCATCATCGATAGGCAATCCCTTCTTTATCAAACCTCGAATGAAGGACACCATCACGACACCGTTCAATACCGCTACCCCGGACAAAGCGATAAAACCAACGGCGGCTGATATTGAAAAGGGCATTTCGCGCAAATAGAGCGCCGCAACCCCGCCCGTCAGTGCTAACGGCACACCCGTGAAGACGATCAACGAGTCTTTTACAGATCCAAATAACATAAACAACAGAGCGATGATGAACAGCAGTGCCAGAGGCACAACAATTTTTAATCGATTACTCGCTGAAATCAGTTGCTCAAATGTCCCGCCATATTCAACCCAGTAACCTGGAGGGATTTCAACATTTGTCGAGACGGCGTTTTGCACATCCTTGACAAATGAACCAAGGTCCCGGTCACGCACATTCGCGGTGACGACGACGCGGCGCTTGCCGTTCTCGCGGCTGATCTGATTGGGTCCGATGCTCAATTCCACCCTGGCGACTTCAGATAACGGAACAAGGATTGGAGCCGAACCTTCGTGTTTATCGACTGCTATTGGAAGCGATATTGGTAGGCGCCTGATCGCGGCCACATTGTCTCGTAAAGCGTCAGGCATACGCACAACAATATTAAAACGGCGGTCACCTTCAAATAACTGTCCTACGACCTGACCGCTTATTGACGCGGCAATCACTTTTTGAATGGCACTGATGCTCAGTCCAAAACGGGCAAGCGCTTCGCGGTCAGGCATGATCGACAGGAGCGGCAGTCCGGTCGCCTGCTCAACATTCACGTCAGAAGCGCCCGCAATCCCGCCTACCGCCTTTTCAATATCCTTTCCAAGTTCCAGAAGAACATCGAGATCATCGCCAAAAACTTTTACAGCAAGATCGCTCCGCACGCCTGCGATGAGTTCATTGAAACGCATTTCAATCGGTTGCAGGAATTCATATTTATTGCCGGGGATGGCGAGCATTGCCTGCTCGATTTCGGCAACGATCGTCTTTTTTGGTTTTCGCGGATCAGGCCATGCGCTTCGATCCTTCAGCATGATGAATGTATCAGCCACATTTGGCGGCATCGGATCTGTTGCAATGTCTGCAGTTCCAATTTTGGAAAAAACCTGCGCAACTTCTGGAAACTTTTGAAGCCGGGCTTCAAGTCCCCTTTGCATCTCGATTGCCTGGGTGAGGCTGGTACCGGGTATGCGCAAGGCGTGCATCGCGATGTCGCCTTCATCGAGCTGCGGCATGAATTCAGCTCCGAGCCTGGTTGCCGCAATGCCCGCCAACACGACAAGCGCCACCGCCATGGAGACGACGACAAGACGCCACTTTATGGCGATGTTTATTAGGGGGTTATAGAGAGCTCGCACCCCGGTAATAATTCGCGGCTCTTTCTCATTGACCTTGCCGCCAAGAAATATTGCCGTTGCCGCAGGTATGAATGTGAGGGAGAGTATCAGTGCCGACAGCAAAGCGATGACGACCGTAAACGCCATTGGATGGAACATTTTTCCTTCAACACCAGTGAGGGCAAAAATCGGGATATAGACGACCGTGATAATGAGGACGCCAAACAGGCTCGGCTTAATGACTTCGGCCGTGGCCGCGGAGGTTAATTCAAACCTTTCGTCCAATGACAATAAGCGGCCGATATCTTTTTGCTTTTCACTTAACCGGCGAATGCAGTTTTCGATAATGATGACGGCACCATCAACGATGAGACCAAAGTCAAGTGCACCCAGGCTCATCAGATTGCCGGAAACGCGGTTTTGTACCATGCCCGTGATCGTCATCAGCATGGCCAGCGGAATAACAGATGCTGTGATCAATGCCGCACGGATATTCCCAAGAAGAATGAAAAGAACGACAATGACGAGCAACGCACCTTCAACCAGATTTTTTGTCACCGTTTCAATCGTTCTGTCGACAAGTGCGGTACGATTATAAGCCGACCGGACGAAGGTTCCCTCAGGTAGACTGGCGTTTATATTCTCGAGCCTTTCCGCAACTGCGTTTGAAACGTTTCGGCTATTCTCGCCGATCAGCATAAAAACGGTACCGAGAACAACTTCCTTGCCGTCCTGGGTCGCGGCACCCGTCCGCAATTCGTTTCCAATTATGACATCAGCAACGTCTCCAACCCGAACGGAAACACCATGTCTCTGAGTAATAATAATCTGACGTAATTCTTCGAGTGTTTTTGCCTGACCGGGCACGCGTACGAGATATTGTTCCCCCGATCGCTCTATATAACCAGCTCCCGTATTGGCATTGTTCTCTTTAAGTGCCCCGATAATGTCAACAAGTCCAAGTTGATAGGCCTCCAGTTTGAGCGGCCAGGGTGTGATATGAAATTGCTTCTGATATCCGCCAATCGTGTTTACCTCGGTTACCCCCGGTACTGTGACGAGTTGCGGTCTGACAACCCAGTCATGCAGCGTACGCAAGTCCATCGCGGTCCATGACGTTCCATTATCTTTGAGCGCATCCGGTTTTGCCTCGACCGTGTACATAAAAATCTCGCCAAGCCCCGTCGCGATTGGCCCCATTTCGGGTTCAATACCGGTCGGTAATTTTCCCCGCACTGACAGGAGCCGTTCCGCGACCAGTTGACGGGCGAGATAGATATCGGAACCGTCCTTAAAAACAACGGTGATCTGACCAAGCGCATAGCGTGAGATCGAGCGGGTATAATCGATGTTAGGAAGACCGGAAACTGCTGTTTCGACAGGAAACGTAATACGCTGCTCAACCTCAAGGGGAGAAAAACCGGGGGCCTCGACATTGATTTGCACCTGGACATTGGTAATATCCGGCACTGCATCAATGTTCAGGCGGTTGAAATTGTAAATACCGAGCGCCGCCAGAGACATCGAAACCACGAGCACCAGCCAGCGGTGGAGAATTGCGAGATGTATTGCTTTTTCCAACATTGTTGTGCTCCTAGTGATCGTGCGATGCGCCGGACTTTTCAATGTCGGCTTTGATGAGAAAACTGTTCTGCGTTACGTATTCCTGACCGGGCGCGATCCCGCCAAGAACCTCGGTCCATTCAGGCGTTTTCCGCCCTAGTTCCAGCATTCTGACCTCATAGGTTTCGTCCACTTTTGCAAAGACGACTGTAAAGTCGCGAAAGCGCTGCAATGCCTCGGTTCGCACCCCCAGGGGTATTTTTTCTTCTTTGACGATGATGGCGCCACGGACGGTCATCCCCGGCATCCATTTCTTGTCCGGATTGGGAAGTAATGTCCGGACGGTTAGCGTTTGCGTCTCAGGGTTTGTCGTGGGAAGAATTGTTTTAATTTTCTTTTTGATCGTCAGGCGGTCATTGAGCGATATGATTTTTACGATCTGTCCCGGGGTGACACGGTGTTGATCTTTCGAAAAGACGCGAAAATCAACGTGTAGCCTGGTGAGATCGCCGACTGTAAACAGCACGTTTTTATCGGAAATGTCGCCAACATTGGTCCGTTGCTCAAGAACGACACCATTAATGGGTGAGGTAACGTAAAAATCTTTCAGACCGATATTGCTGTCAATGCGCGCCAAACGCTCACCAACGCTGACATTATCGCCGACCGTCTTGTAAATTTCAGCCACTTGCCCGGGAAAACGTCCACGCAATGTCGCCTTTGCACCAGGGCGCAAATCCACGCGTCCAAATACGTCGAGGGTCTCGTTTATCGTTGTCGGCCCGGCTCGCCCCACTTCTATGCCCGCTTCACGAGCAGTCTGTGTACTGATTATTGTCCTGCCTTCAAAGGACGGATATGTCCAGTCGTATCGCTGCTCTTTATAGGTCCCCGAAATGCGCACCTCAAACGAATGAGGTTCAACCACTTCCCCGTCTCCAACCAGATAATCACCTTCGGGTTTGAACGAAAAGTGATCGATCTTGCCGCCCAACCGAGCAAGATCTATCGTCAAACCGACTTTGGCCGGATCAACAGGGCGTCCGTCGACTGTGGGATATACGCGGAACTGGGGCGGCACGCCGGTTTCAAAAATCGTAATCTCGACGGCCAATGGGCCTTTTTTGAGCATGCGACCTCGATGGGGGCCGCGCTCATAATCGCTCTCTTGAGCAGCGTCTTTAACATTTTCAGTTTGAACAGCAGCTACGTCACACCCTGCAAATCCCCACATCACCAGAAGCGGCAATAATCGTATTAAATACGCTTTATTTTTAATCAAGCTTTCCCACATATCATTTTCACTTTTTTTCTTTCGACCCCGACGCTTCGTAAAGCGCGCTCAGGTCGTAATAATCGCCCATCACAGCAGCACTCCTTGACGATCCGGTCGACATCTTCGCATTTCTGCGCGAAGTTTCCGTAGCCGGCGGGAAAAGGGAGCTGAATTATATGAAGTATCGCCGAATAACCGGGCTCAACTTGGCATTTCATGCATAAACGCATATGACATGCCAAACAGGCCGTTCCCGATCCGGTAAACCAGACCGTTCAAGGCGATTTTCCAAGATGGATTATGAAAGGGGAGGGGGAACCGGAGGCGAGAGAGAAAGCCCCTGGAAAATATCCGGATCACGGGATGATAGCTTCGTTTCGACCAGATGTGTGGTGAGAAGCGTGGTGCCCGTAGGAAGCGTCGTGATTTGCAAATCATGCAATGCGTCGTGCAACGAAGCAAAACCATCATCATGATCTTCGTCGCTATGGGAATGATCATAATGGGAGTTGTGGTGGTGATGCGCTTCAGTGAGACCAATATCTTGAGGATTTTGGTGCGCATCAAAATTATCCAGAACAACCGCATGGATGAACTGGGTAAACAGCATAGAGAACGCAGCCAATATGACCGCAGATTTTACAAAGATTCTAATCTCTCATTTCCCAATAACCAATATACCGAGTTTTACAATTCACCAGAACTGTTTCGCATGTTCCTGCGGCGGCAAATTTAAAATCAGCCAACCGATTACTGTCGACCTTAGCCATGTTTGATCGCCAGATCAAGAGCCGGGCGGCTTCACACATAGTACTCGGTTAACAGCATTTTTGCCGTTTTGAGTTGTGAGGATCAATACACAAATAAATGTGCGTATGGGTATCGACTAGAATGTCATGCTACCATTTCCACCCATTTCCACCCATTTGCATTCAGATCTGCTTCGGCTATGGCCAATTCTTGGTCAAAGCAGAGATTATTTCTTCGCACCCTCCAATTGGCGCTTCAGAGTGGTAATCATTTTGGCTATTTCATCGGGCTCAAGGCGTCCATGCTTACCAAGAAACGCTTCAATGTCTCGTTGTGACCGGCGACCGATGAGTTTCCCGTCTACTATGGCGAGTTGCTTGCGAGCAAACTCAACTGCTCGACCATGGCAGCTGAAGCATTTTTTGTAAAACAAACTCCCTGATTTCTGGATAACCTTGAAATGGGCGACGATGGCCTCGATTTGCCAAGAGCCAAGCAAGCCGTGTCCAGCCTCAAGAAAGGTGCCTACCTCGCGCCCCGATTTGCGGCCAATGACTTCCCCATCCAGGTTGATTAAGTGATCATGCACGAAATCGCGGGCATGCTGGGTGTGACAGCCGGAGCAGCGAAGCTCATAGACCAGGTGCGGATCGACAACGGTCTGGGCCGCTACGCCAAGAAGCCCAAAACCGCCTGTCAAAAGAATTAACCACGCCAATACTGTCGATTTTATATAATTCAGCATGAGTACGATCTCCGTTTATATTGATCGCTGTTGTCGAACCGGCACCGTGGTCATTTCATTGGCTGACTTTGCATTTTTTATATTTATGACCCGACCCCACTGTTGGGCAATCTATTAGAGGGCGGGGGAGAGCTCGCTTCCAACTCAAACCGGAAAGGCTCTAGAACAGCATCCAAATTGATCTACCAAGAAAGTGTAGCATCGCAAGCTGAAACCAAGCTGAAAGCTTCCATGCCCCGGCCCCAGTCCGCGCTTACCCGTTATTTGCAACAATTTGTGCAGCTCAGTAGTTGATGTTGTGATGTACCAATCCTCGAAAATTGTGCCTATAATAATGAAACAATCCTCATCATGGTGGCAAATGGTCAGGTCACTGACCGGACCTCATTGCTGGCATTTTCATTAGGAAATTTAAAATGAAACGTTTTAAAAACGTTCTTTACGTGGCCCATTCATCCGGCGTGGTCCTGAAGGCATTTCAACAGGCCGTTGACCTGGCCGAAAGGAATAATGCCCGACTGACGGTGATATTCGTAATGGAAACGATACCATCTCATTCGACCGAGATAACGCCACAGATGCTTCGTCAGGTCAGGATGGAGGAGCTGGAAGCATCGCTGGAAAAACTGACCAAATGGGCGGCAGGTCGCATTGAAATTGAGGGTAAGATCCTGGACGGGAAGCCCTTTCTGGAGATCATTAGGGATGTCTTGCGTAATGGACGTGATTTGGTAATCAAAGCAGCAGGTGGAGACAGTGGCGCGAGTGATTGGCTTTTTGGTACGACGGATATGCACCTGCTCCGCAAATGTCCGTGCCCAGTCTGGCTCATCAAGTCGACTGAACACACACCGATCCAATCCATCATGGCTGCAGTAGATTTCAACGCTTTCGATGAGCCAGGGCAGGACACAGCTGAACCCCTGAATCGAATAATCCTGGAGTTGGCAGGGTCACTCTCATTTCTGGAACGCAGCGAGCTTCATGTCGTGCATGCCTGGAGTGCGATCGGCGAGAGCATGATGAGCGGCCAGCGCACAGGGTTCAGCAAAAAAGAAGTGGATTCCTACGTAGATGAGTTGCGTCTTCAAAATCATTCTTTGCTCAGCCAACTATTAGGCAAGGCGAGAAAATGGATCGGTCCTGAGACATATGACGCCGTTGATCTAAAGACACATGTGCCAAAAGGGGCCGCCAGTGAAATCATTCCGGAATTAGTTCGCAAGCTGAACATTGATCTTATTATAATGGGAACTGTGGCGCGCACCGGTATTTCAGGCTTTCTCATCGGCAATACGGCCGAGACCATCCTGCGCCAAATAGATTGTTCCGTGCTGGCTGTTAAACCTCCAGGCTTTGTAACTCCGGTGACGTTGGAGCAGTAGTCGTGGCTGACGCATTTCTCGCCGTCCTGATCGCGATAGAAATTTTCATCAATATCACGGGCTATCTTCGTGATGATGTGATTCATGTAAAACTAGTCATCGAGTGATAAATACGTAGGGAGCAATGGTCATGATCAAAAAGATGATTACGACTATTCCAACAATATCAAGGATTATCCCGGCCTTCAGCATGTCCCGCACCTTTATCGCGCCGCTACCGAAGACGATGGCATTAGGGGGCGTCGCTACGGGCAACATGAAACCGAGTGTAGCGGCAAATGCAATCGGCAGTGTCAATGTAATCGGATCCATACCAAGACCAACCGCCGTCGCCCCTGCAATAGGCAGGAATATGGCGGCGACCGCCGTATTGCTCGCAAATTCTCCAAGCGCAACGATGACAACGAAGATCCCCAGCAGGAAAAGGAAGGTGGGTAGAATAGCGAGCGATGAAGCCGCACCACCAATCCATACAGCCAGGCCGCTTTTGCTGATGCCGTCTGCTAACGCAAGTCCTCCGCCGAACAGGATCAGAACGTCCCATCTGATCGACTTTGCATCGTCCCAGGTTAAAAGTCTTTGCCTATCCGGTTGAGAAGACGGCAGAATGAACAATACAAGTGCGCCCCCTATGGCAATAGCCGCATCACTCAAATGCAACTGAGGAAAAAAGCCCGATAACAGGCTACGGAATATCCACAAGAATGCCACGGTACAAAGAACGAGCGAGACAAGGCGTTCACCTCGTGTCATCTGACCAAGCTTTTTCATCTCGCGAGCGATAAAATCACCTTTCAGGAAATCGCGGGAGACATTACATCTGAAAGAAACCCGTGTGATTTGCAACCAGGCCAGGGGAAGAAGGACGAGGACAGCGGGAACGCCAACCATCATCCAGCGCCAGAATTCGATTTCGATCCCATAGGTCTTGTTCATGAAGGCCGCAAACAGCGCATTTGGCGGGGTTCCAATCAAGGTGCCCATGCCGCCGATTGTTGCCGAATAGGCAATTGCGAGCATTAGACCCGTGGTGAATTTTGCTATCTCGGATTTCTTCTCTGGATTGCCGCTCATATCAATCGCCACGATGATCGATTGTCCTATGGGCAGCATAATCATGGTGGTTGCCGTGTTGCTTAGCCACATACTCAGAAAAGCTGTGACCGCCATCATGCTGCCAATGATACCAGAAAGGCTCAGGCTTCCCCGTGAAAGAAGACCAAAAGCCAGGCGTCTGCTTAGTTTCTGCCTGACCATCGCAATAGCCATGAGAAATCCACCAAGAAAGAGAAAGATTAGCGGATTGCCGTAGGACGAAGCCGTTTCATTAATCGACCCTACACCCAGAACGGGAAAAAAAACGAGAGGCAATAACGCGGTGGCTGCGAGAGGGATGGCTTCGGTCATCCACCATAGTCCCATGAGAACACAAACCGCTGCGACAGCCCAGCCCTCAGGGCTAAGTCCGGCCGGCGGTGAAAACATAAACATTGTGAGAGCGATCGCTGGAGCGATGATTAATGCGATCTGCCTGATTGTTCTTTCTGGATCGGCGTTAAATGCAGCCCTGAAGATTTTAATCATTCCGCATACCCATCACTCGATAATCCATACCATGGTCGACATGTATCATAGATCGACCTATATCGTGATCGTAGCAACAGCATTTCTTAGTCGCTCCGTAGCAATCAGATAGGCTGCCTGCCTAAAACTGCATTCCTTGCCTGTGGCGACTGCAAAAACATGCTCTGAAGCCTTGGTCAGTTTGCGGGTAAGCTGCTCATCAATCTGATCTCTCTCCCACGGCATCTGTTGCATATTCTGCACCCATTCAAAATAACTGACAATGGCGCCACCAGCATTGACCAGAATATCCGGCAGAACCGTTATCCCCCGCTTCATCAATACTGCATCACCCGCAAAAGAGGTTGGACCATTCGCGGCTTCCACGACCACCCTGGCACTGATGCCCTTGGCTGTAATCTCGTCAATCACGCCGCCTAAAGCCGCAGGCACTAGATAATCGCAGGGCAGTTTTAAAAGCTCCTCATTCGATATTGCTGTACCGTCCTGATAAGCCGATATATGCTCTCCTGTCTCGTGATGTTTGCAAAGCGCCTCCACATCGAGCCCGTTTTTATCGAACACACCACCTTTGCTGTCACTCGCCGCAATGATTTTCATGCCATATCCGTGCATGGCCTTGGCCGTATGGAGACCGACATTGCCAAAGCCTTGTATTACGACTGTCTTTTCTTCAAGGCTCTCTGCATGGTGACGGGCGTGCTCTTTGACGACGATGGCAACGCCTTCACCGGTCGCCGCCTCTCGGCCCTCCGATCCACCAATCAGGATCGGTTTACCCGTGACTACACCAGGAGAATATCCATAAATCTTTGAATATTCGTCGAGGATCCAGGCCATAACCTGAGCATTTGTGCCTATATCTGGGGCTGGAATATCATGATTTGGGCCAATCACGCGGTGAATTTTTTCGACAAATGCACGGGTCAGGCTCTCAAGTTCACGGCGGCTCAAACTGCGAGGATTGCAATCAATGCCGCCCTTTGCGCCACCAAACGGCACTTTGACCAGCGCGGTTTTCAAAGACATTAATGTGGCAAGTTTGCGCGTATCATCCATATTGACAGAAGGATGGAATCTGAGCCCGCCTTTATAGGGACCGAGCGCGTTGTGATGCTGGACCCGGTAGCCATAAAATATCTGCAAGTGGCCGTCATCGCGCAGCAGTGGAATTTGCACGCGGAACTCCCGGCTTGCGCCCGACAGCAATTCGAAAACCGCCCCCGTAAAGCCGAGCGTCTCGCAGGCCTCTTGCAAAAACAGCGAATTAGCCTGAAGCGTCTTATTTTTCTTTTCTGTTTTCTTGTCCATAAATATCAATTCTGTTCGGTTTCAACAGTCTGGTTGTAATTCCGCAAAAAGCCGTCAAAATTTTGTTGCCCGTATTGTCTGTGTCATAACAATTTACGCATACATTTAACCCGTTGAATAACGATAGTGGGCAATTTCTAAATATCCAAACTGCGGGCGATAATATTGCGTTGAATTTCGCTCGTTCCCTCGCCGATTACATAAACAAGAGCGTCGCGGTGATAACGCCCGACTGGATATTCGCGCATAATGCCCGCACCTCCATGAATGCGAATGGCCTGCTCTGTCACCCGAACCGCCATCTCGGACGCTATTAGCTTCACCTTGGCTGCCATGGTGGAACCAAGCGTTCCCTGATCCACATGCCACGCACCTTGCATGACCAAAGCGCGCGCCGCCTCAATATCGGCGGCCATGTCGGCAAGCTTGTGACGGATGGCCTGAAAGTCACTGACTTTACGGCTTCCTATCTGGCGCTCGCGGGCATAGGCCACCGATGCATCAAGGGCGGCGCGGGCTATGCCAACTGCGTTTGCTGCAACGCCGACCCGGTTTTCAGAAAGGGATTCGAGAATAACCGGATAAGTGCCGGTGCGGTGACCAAGGAGACAATCATCAGGGACGAAGGCATTATCAATATGAATGAGTGCGGTTTCGGACGCGCGAATGCCCTCCTTTTTCAGTTTGTTGATCTCAAATCCGTCATTTGGCATTTCGACAATAAACAGGCTGATAGCATCCGCTGTTTCAGCCTTGTCGGTACGGGCGGCAATGAGGATAAAGTCTGCAATGGGCGCATTGGTGATATAGAGTTTTGCACCATTAAGCCGCCAGCCGCCATCGACTTTGTCTGCTCGGGTGGCAAGAGCGCGTATGTTTGAGCCGACCCCCGGCTCGCTGAGGCCGAACGCTGCTATTTTCTTCCCCTTGATGCCCGGTTTAAAAAAACGTTCCTTTTGATCCATTGTGCCCGCGCGCCATATGGGCCAGATGCCAAGATGAGAGTGCGCCGACCAACTTGATGCAAAGGCCTGACAGATGTAAGACAACTCCTCGCGGATCAGACAATCGGTAACCTTGTCCATGCCACCACCGCCATCCTCAGAGGGATAGCGTGCGCCAATAAGGCCAAGCGCCCCCCATTTCGGGAAAAGCTCACGAGGAAATGTCTCCGTCTCCTCCGCGTCCATCACCAATGGCGCCATTTCAGTGGCGGAAAAGCGCCGCACGCTATCGCGGGTCAGGAGCTGTTCTTCGGAAAGAGAAAAATCCATTATTTATGTCTCCTCTCCCACCGCGCTATCAATTACAACCAGAGTATCACCCCTTGCCACCTGATCGCCGATATTGACTTTGAGCTCCGTTACCGATCCAGCAATGGGTGCGCGAATACGGTGCTCCATCTTCATGGCTTCAAGGACGAGTAACATTGTATCGGCTGCAACATCATCACCCACGCTAATTTCGCTTGCGACAATTTTTCCGTCCATGGGAGCAAATACAGTCCCTTCCGCTTGCGCCTGCTTTGGACCAGAATGAGAGACGATCAATGGAGTCAGAGACAGGAGGCGGTCGCGGAAATCAAAGATCAATTCATCACCATCCCACCAGTAATCAAAATGGATGGTAACGTTCGCATAAGTGGCGGCCGCGATATAATTGTCTTTGACCTCAAACGTGAGCGCCATCTCCTCGTCACAGATATCGCCTTTTTGAATTGCAACTCTATTGCTCGCGACGCGCATACCACATCTGATATTCTCGCCATCAATCATGGCTGAAATCCTACGAAAGGGTGAGCCCAGGGATGACCAGTCGTCCGGCGTATTTGACCATTGACGGCAGCGCAGCCAATAATCAGCGCCGAGCGCAATCATCTTATAGGCGACGGGCGCTGGGGTTTCCGGCTCAGTCAGTTGTTGCGCGATAAACTGGGTGTCAATTTCACCCGCCGTGAAAAGAGGATGCTCGATTAGGTTTACAAGGAAACTTCGGTTGGTTTTTAATCCCGAAAGCTCAAGTTGTCGGAGCGCCCAGGCAAGCTTTTGGCGCGCGGCCTCCCGCGAGTTCCCATAAGCGATGATTTTGGCGAGCATCGGATCATAACGCGACCCAACGCTGTTTCCCTCTGCCACGCCGAGGTCAAATCGCAGTCCATCCATCTCAGGCAACATCATGTGCGCAATCTCACCGGTTTGCGGCATGAAGTTCGAACCTGGATCTTCGGCATAAAGGCGCACCTCCATGGCCGCCCCCTTGAGCGAAATTTGATTTTGCGAGCATGGGAGCGCGCCCCCCTCGGCGATTTGAAACTGCCAATCGACCAGATCAAAACCTGTGATCATTTCAGTTACCGGATGCTCGACCTGAAGCCGGGTGTTCATTTCAATGAAATAAAACTCCCTGTCGGGTGTCATCAGAAATTCAAGTGTGCCGACGCCGGTATAATTGATGGCGGTTGCTGCCTGACAGGCGATCTCACCCATCTCGGCCCTCAATTTCTCATCGACAACTGGCGATGGTGCTTCCTCAACGACTTTCTGATTGCGGCGCTGTGCCGAGCAGTCGCGCTCAAAGAGATGTACGACATTTCCTAAACTGTCTGCGGCAATTTGAATCTCGATGTGGCGGACCTGATCAAGAGCGCGTTCCAGAATAACGTCGCCGGAGCCAAACGCGCTCAATGCTTCTGACCGCGCGGACCCAAGCGCTTCATCAAATTCGTTGAGATCGTCGACGCGGCGCATTCCCCGTCCGCCCCCGCCAGCAACGGCCTTGACAAGGAGAGGCGTACCAAGCTCCTTCGCTTCCGCGCGTAATTTTTGCTCGCTTTGGTCTTTACCGTCATAGCCCGGCACACACGGCACACCGGCATCCCGCATGATGCGTTTGGCAAGTGCCTTGTCGCCCATCTGACTTATGGCATCGGGAGAGGGGCCGACAAATATGAGATCAGCGTCCTCACACCTTTTCGAAAACTCGGCGTTTTCTGACAAGAACCCATAGCCGGGATGTATTGCCTCCACGCCATTCTCCAGCGCCGCGGATATTATGCGTTCAATATCGAGATAAGGTTCAGGCGCACCATCAATGTCACCCAAATAAATGGCGTGATCGGACATTTCAACATGAGGTGCGGTGCGGTCTGGTTCGGTGAAAATCGCTATTGTCCGGTATCCGCGCGCGCGGGCCGAACGGATGATGCGACAGGCAATTTCTCCACGATTGGCGATAAGAACCGTATTGATCGTCATGAGCTGGCTTTCAGGTTGTTGATTTTAGCTGCAAGCTCACTGGGCACTTTCACCTTCATGGTCAAGATCTGTTGAGCGTAAGTCTTGGCCTGACTGTCGAGATGCATGGAGGACGTGCCGCCGCCGCCAAGAGAGTTTTTGAGATAGAAATTCAGGGCATGAAGACCGGGCAAATCGTAGCGAAGACACTCGCCTTCGACAAAATGATCAAACCAGTTGCGGACTTTCTCTTCCGTCAGTGCAGCCTTGATCCATGGCAAATATTCTGGTGCGCGGGCGATAACCCCTATATTCGCGTCATTGCCCTTGTCGCCACTGCGGGCAACCGCCAGTTCAATGAGTTCAACATCGACCGCATCAGCCGGAATAGCGACAGATTCTTCCTCATCCCCATCCCCATCACCCACCACAATGCTGGCTTCAACCACTTTCCCAAGATCAACGGGTTTCATGTCAATCGCCGTGCCATCGATCGAAACAGCAGGCGTTGTAAATGTCTTCGGCACAAGAAAGGCATATTGCGCAACCACCGGCGTAATCTTCGGTCGACCAGTGACGCCAGCAGTGCAGCGGCCAGTTGTCATGGCCAGCACGGAGCCGGTTGTTTCTTTTGAGAAAATATCCAGGGCCTTGCGGTCCTTGTGGCGCACATCAAGTTGCAAGACGACCTCGCGGGCTTTCCGCGCTTGTGATCCCCCGTTCGCCCCCCACAAGGTATCGGCACCAATGATGTGTGTGGCAGTTGACGTGTAATCAGAAAATCCCCGGTCCTTCATGATGCGCCGGGTCCGCTTCAGGATTGCATCCGCATTGGCCCGCGCCTTTTCCACCGCATCAAAACCAGTGACAACCATGATATAGGTCGCGCGATAACCATCCCCATAAGTCGCGGACACTTTATA
>Ga0209633_10001966_pt1 | contig 20396 bp, 20 predicted proteins | sample Cruoilmetagenom1_FD_187290 | JGI IMG/M metagenome (GOLD analysis project Ga0209633, IMG submission 187290) | Oil polluted marine microbial communities from Coal Oil Point, Santa Barbara, California, USA - Sample 1 (SPAdes) (version 2) | ecosystem: Environmental > Aquatic > Marine > Oil seeps ... | reverse complement strand
CAGAAGTAGATGGTTCTGTTAGCAATGAATTACAAACCATTTCAAAAACAGGAAATACGGTAACATTATCAAATGGCGGTGGCTCTTTTACAGATACCGATACCAACACGCAACTCACGGAAACACAGGTGGATGGTTTTGTAAGTAACAATGGTTATATCACCACAGAAGTAGACGGTTCTGTTAGCAATGAATTACAGACCTTATCTATTTCGGGTGATCAATTGACTATTTCTGATGGAAACGTTGTAACATTACCTTCAGGTTCAGGAAGTTCAGATACAGATTTTTATGAAGTTGGAACAACATCCGCACCAGACGATATTAATGACGATATTTTTCATTTAGGAGCAATGGCAGTTGGGAAGAGTACAACCACTTTAGGAAAACTAGACATTGAGCTAACGGGTTCAGAAACAACAGACATTACAACGAAAGCAATTAATGTTGTTAATTCTAATGATTCAAATGCTGCTTTATACGCTATGAAAAATAAAATTGATGGTACTGGTAGTGGGGCTCATATAGGTGTAAGTAATGAAATATCAGGTCTTGGTTCTGGGAACCAAGTAGGATTTACGAACTATATCCATAATGCAGGAGGTGGTTTGCATTCAGGAGTAGCAACTTTAATAGATGGTAGTGGTTCTGGAGAGCATAGGGCTGTTGATAATGCACTTTCTGGAACAGGAACAGGTAAACAATATGGTGTGTATAACGAAATTGATAATGCAGGAAATGCATTGCAATATGGAAGTTACTCTATATTATATGGTCAAGGTAGTGGTATTCATTACGGTGCTTACAATTGGTTAACTGGAGGAGGTTCTGGAGAACAAGTAGGTGTAAGAAATTTAATTGATAACCAAAATTTAGGAGATCATTATGGCGTAAGTAATGTGTTGACTGGAGATGCAGGTGGTGTGCAATATGGAACACATAACTTAGTTGACAATGTAGGTGCTGGTACACATTATGGTGTAAGTAATCTTTTGACAGGAGATGCAAGTGGTGTACAATACGGAATACATAACTTAGTTGATAATACGGGTGCAGGAATACATTATGCTACAAGTAATGTGCTATCAGGTGCCGGAACTGGCAAGCAATATGCAAATTATAACTTAATTGATAATTCTGGAGATGATTTTCATTATGGTGTATATTCTGAATTGTCTGGTAGTGGAAGTGCTTCTCATCGTGGTGCTTTTAATTTATTGAGCGGAGTGGGAGCAGGATCTCAAACAGGAGTATTTAATCAAATACTAAACAGCGGATCGGGAGTTCATTATGGTATTTTTTCTCTACTTAATAATGCAGGAAGTGGTGTGCATTATGGATTGTACAATAAATTAATAGGAAGTAGTGAAGGAATCCAGTATGGTGTAAATAATCTAATAACAACTTCAGGTGATGCAGATCATTATGCAAACTATAATGAGTTATCTGGTAGTGGTAGTGGTGTACATTATGCCAATTACAACTTATTAACGGGAACAGGTACGGGAGATCAATATGGTATAAATACCCTTATAGATAATACGCAAAATGGAAAACATTATGCATATAATGCAACTGTATCAGGTGCTGGAGCAGGCAGACATTATGGTATATCAAATAGACTTACTGGCGATGGAACGGGCATGCAGTATGGTACAGTTAGTACTATTGACAATACAGGAAATAGCTCTCATTATGGTACTTATAATGCTATGTCAGGATCTGGCTCAGGGACACATTATGGAGTTTATACTTCATTATTAGGTTCAGGTACTGGCACACAAATAGGGATGCATGTTCAATTAGGAAATTCAGGAAACGGAGTCCATTATGGAAGCTATGCTTATCTTTATGGAGCTGGTGCTGGTTCTAAATATGGTTCTTATAACAAAGTGGTTTCTACTGCAGGTGGTACACATTATGCCGTTTATGGAGAAGCAGAAAAAGCAGGTAGTTATGCTGGATATTTTAAAGGTGATGTGGAGGTTACAGAAAAAGTGACCGCACCTGATTCTGGAGATTCAGATATGAAAGCCTATATATATGGTGCTATTCGAAATGATGGAGTTGCGCTTCCTGCAGGATCATCTGAAGGTTTTAATGCTACTTACGATGGCACAGGGCATTATAGGATACATTTCGTAGAATCTCAAACAAACACACAATCTTATATAGTTGTTGCTACTATAAAATATGGAAGTGGTATTGGTTTTATTCAGGTTCAGAATTCTGATAATGATTGGTTTGATATATATACTTATAACAAGAACGGTTATTCCGAAGATAGAGATTTAACATTTGTTGTTTATGCAAAATAAAGTTATGAAAAAACAACTAATAGTACTTACTGCATTATTTATGAGTTTGTTTAGCTTTAGTCAAACAATACTTGAAAAAAGCAGTATAGATAGTGGTGGCGATAGCGCTACTGTAGGATCTACAACTTTACTTTACACCTTAGGTGAAGTGGTTGTACACGAAACGACTAATGGAAACATTCATATTTCAGAAGGTTTTATTAGTGCTAGCATTTTAGATATGTTAGAAATAAGTGATTATGCAGAATTAGTAGGCGTGTCTATGTATCCAAATCCAACAATAGATTATGTGAAAATTAATTTTTCAACTAATAAGATACATTTAATCACACTTTTTGATTATTCAGGAAAACAATTAGGCGTTTTTCAATCAGGAAATGATTTCTCATTCTCATTAGATATGCGAAAATATAGCATTGGTGTATATGTAGTTGTAGTGCAAAATAAACATCGACAATACAAAACCTTTAAACTTGTTAAAAAATAAAATATAGATTTATCTAAATTACCAATTTTCGACACAAAAGATATTTTGTGTTGAAAGTTGGTAATTTTTGTTATAGTAAGTTTGTTTAAAATCCCGTTTTTGTGGCTTTTTGCCCATATTCGGGGTTTTATGTTGAATAATATCAATTAAATTCCAAAATGCGCTATATAGATTCAAAATATTTTTTTGTTTTTCAATCTTCAAATTTGAAGCATCCCGCACGTGCGGGACGGTAAAATTTTTAAGTGAAGAAAAACGGATAAAGATACAGAATTTATCGGGTGTTTTGGTGTTTAATTGGTATAAGATATACATATATTTAAGGCACTCCTAAAAATGTCTATTTATATGTTTTTATCCGGCGCATCAAAATAAACTTTTTCACTTTCTGAGGCATCAAATTCTTTAGATAATTTGTCAGCATAAGGTCTCGCCATCAGTATGGCTAATACCAAAATGGCAGAAAAAACCATAAAGAGTTTGTTGGCGGTGAAATAATAAAAAATGCTATTTGTAATGCCACTTACCCATAAAAATATAAGTTTGATTATAAAGCTATTGTAATACAAATTTAGCTTCTCAGATAAGTTATGCTGTTTTTTAATCGTTTTTTTAGTCGATTTAAATATATATAGCATCACAGACAAACTGATGATGGTCAAAATAAACCCTGTTACAAGTAAAATAGGAGAATTGTCAAGGCTAAAAAATGATTTTTGATTATGATAATAAGCCAATGTCATCGCAAACAAAAGACTGAGTAAAATACCCAAATATATATGATTGGTTTGCTTGTCAAATTGATTAAAATTTTTGAATCGGTGTTTCATTTTGATGTTTTGAGTATAAAATATATTTTAAGTTTAGTTTGTAAAAGATTGATTTCAAGTAAATTGATAGAAATAATTCTGTTTATTTTTGATTTTTTTTATGTTTTTAACCAATTTCATTGCCAATTATTTAATAAAACTAGTCAATTACAGCAGAATGTATTTTTTGCTGAAAAGTTATTAACAAAGTGGTGTGAAGTGGTAAAAAGTGCAATTTTTTTTGTATTTTTGGTTTATAATTATTTCACAAATATATGAAACGATTATGACTAATATATAAATGAATTAGTCAAATTTTAATTAATTGGGTAATATTTAATTGTCAAATGAAAATCTTAAACGGAACATATTATTGCAAATTAGACGCCAAGGGTAGGGTGATGCTTCCTTCGGAGTTGCGTAAGCAATTTGCTGATTTGCAATTGGATAGCTTTATATTAAAAAAAGCTGTTTTTGAGAAGAATTTAGAAATGTACCCAAAGGACGAATGGGATAAATTGATGCAAAAATTGAATGGATTGAATCGTTTCAAGAAAAAGAATGTAGATTTTTTAACGAGATTTTTAGTAGGTGTAAGAAATGTAAACGTAGATGCCACTGGAAGATTACAAGTTCCCAAAGATTTGGTCAGTTTGGCAGGCTTAAAAAAAGAAATAGTGATTGCGTCATCGATTAATATTTTGCAGATTTGGGATAAAGATACGTATGAAGACTTTTTAAAAGCCAATGTTGATGGTTTTTCTGAATTGGCAGAGGATGTAATGGGAGATATAAGTTTTGACGATGGGCAATAAAGATGAAACATATCACATACCGGTCTTGTTACAAGAGACAGTTGCAGGTTTAAATATCCATCCCGACGGAGTTTATGTCGATGTAACCTATGGTGGCGGTGGTCATTCCAAAGAGATTTTAAAAAATTTGGATGAAAATGCTGTGTTGTATGCTTTTGATCAAGATGAAGATGCTATCAAAAATAAAATCGATGATGATAGATTGATATTGATAGAAGGAAATTTTGCAAACATGAAAAATTATTTGCGAATGGAAGGTGTGAAACAAGTCGATGGTATTTTGGCAGATTTGGGTATTTCATCGCATCAAATTAATATTCCAAAACGTGGATTTTCAACCCGTTATGATGAAAAGTTAGACATGCGAATGGATCAAAACGCTGAAACCTCAGCTTTTGATGTAATTAATAAGTATGAAGAACGCGATTTGAAAATCATTTTTTCACAATATGGCGATTTAAGAAATTCCACCACTTTAGCAAGAGCAATTGTAGCAGCAAGAAGTGAAAACGCTATAAATACAACAGGAGAATTGATTGAAATAGTCAGTAAGCATTTTCCTAAACTAAAGTTGAATAAATTTTTGGCAAAGTTGTTTCAAGCCATTCGTATTGAAGTAAATGGTGAAATGGATGCGCTAAAATCAATGTTAATGCAATCTGCAATTTTGATTAAACCAGGCGGTAGATTAAGTGTGATTTCATATCATTCATTAGAGGATAGATTGGTAAAGAGGTTTATTAGAGATGGCTTATTTGAAGGCGAAGCAGAAAAAGATTTGTATGGAAATGTAGATGTGCCTTTCAAAAAAGTTGGAAAACTAATCGTGCCTGACGAAGCAGAAATAAAAAGAAATCCTAGAGCGAGAAGTGCAAAATTGCGCATCGCCCAAAAAATATAAATATGACGATTTGGAGTATCATAAAAGCGGAATACCTCGTTAATGAGAATGCTACAAAAAATTGGCTTTTTGTGGTAGTGCTGGTATTTATGGGGATTGTAATCATCAATATGTCTCACGATGCCGATGCCAAGGTTAAGGAAATCGTAAGTTTAAAAAAAGAAGTGAAAGGATTGCGGTCGGAGTTTGTCGAACTTAAAGCCCAAGTGATGAAAAAAAAAATGGCAACAGATGTTTATGTCAAATTAAAAGATGACGGATACTTTTTTCCAAAAGTGCCACCGGTCAAAATTGTGGTAGATAAGCATTAGGAACAACAACAATAACAACAATAACAACAACAACATATTTTTTTTAAAGTTTAGTAAAAGGGAAAAATGAGCCATAACAACAACGTAAATATAACCAAAAGAAGCCTATTAGTATATGGGTCGATGTTGTTTTTTGCATTGTTAATCATTGTGAAGTTGTTTACAATACAATACGTAAATGGTAATAAATATAGGGCTTTAGCACAAAAAAACACTGTAAAAGAATTTAATATAAAAGCAACCAGAGGCAATATCTACGCAGATGATGGAAGTGTGCTCGCAACCTCTGTACCCAATTATGATATATATTTTGATCCAACGGTAGTTTCAAGCAAAGTTTTTTTTGAACAAATTGATGTATTGGCAGCACAGGTAGCCCGTTTTACAGGTCAGTCAAAAGATGATTTAAAACATCGATTAATTACAGCTCGCAAGATGAACAAAAAATATATCCGTATTGTCCGTGGGTTGAATTTTTCAGATTTTACTAAGATTAAAAATTTTCCTATTTTTAAATTAGGCTTGCATAAAGGGGGATTTATTCCTGAATTTCAAACGGTTAGAGCATACCCTTTTGGTGATATTTTAAAACGTACCATTGGTTTTGACCGCGGTGAAGGAAATAGAGCGGGATTAGAAGGTGCTTATGCCGATGTGCTATCCGGTAAAGATGGAATGCAGAAAAAACAAAAGATAAAGTATGATGTATGGAAACCTCTAAGCGATATCGATGATGTAGAGCCAAAAGATGGTAATGATATTTGGACAAATATTAATGTGGATTTTCAAGATGTAGCACATCATGCTTTAAAACAACAATTGATCAATTTTGAAGCAGATCATGGTAGTTTGGTTGTTATGGAAGTACAAACAGGTGCCATAAAAACAATGGTGAATTTAGGAAAAAATAAATCGGGTAATTATACCGAATTGCGAAATTATGCCGTTTTTGAAACCCACGAACCCGGTTCGACTTTTAAATTGTTTTCTATAATGGCTTTGTTGGAAGATGAATTGGTAGATGAAAATACCAAAATCAATACAGGTAATGGCATTTATGAAATTTATAATAAAACGGTTAGAGATTCACATAAGGGTGGTATGGGTGTGCTGACTTTGAATCAGGTGTTTGAGAAAAGTTCTAATGTTGGTGTAACAAAAATGGTATATGAGAATTATAAAGATAATTCCAAAAAGTTTGTCAATCGTATGTATAATTTTGGCATTCACCAAAAAACGGATATTGATCTTAAAGGGGAGGGAATCCCGATTATTCCAGATCCCAAAGATAAAAATTGGAGCGGTATATCCTTGCCTTGGATGTCTTATGGGTATGGAGTTGAATTAACTGATTTGCAAATACTTACGTATTACAATGCTATTGCAAATCAAGGTAAAGTGATGCAACCTTATATCGTAAATAAAATAAAATCTTTTAATAAAAATGTAAAAGAAATAAAACCCCAAACGCTTAATAATTCAATCGCATCTTTGCAAACTGTAAAAAAAATGCAGGAAATGTTAAAAGGGGTTGTTTTGAGAGGGACAGCCACAAATATAAAAAATGATTATGTCGCAATAGCAGGCAAAACCGGAACAGCGCAAACAGAATATTGGAAAGGTAAAGGGCAATATGTAGCTTCTTTTGTGGGGTATTTTCCGGCAGATAATCCTAAGTATTCTATGATAGTAGTTGTTCACAAACCCAATCCTGAAAAAGGATATTATGGCAATATTGTAGCAGCGCCTGTGTTTGAAAAAGTAGCACAATATATCAATGGAAAATTAGCCGATGAGCAAAAAATAGTCCTTAATACTATAAAAGTTTCTGATAAAACTGAAAAAGTATTAGAAAAATACAAAACAGTTATGCCTGATTTAAGAGGTATGTCGTCTAAAGAAGCTTTATATATTCTCGAAAATATGGGTTTAAAAGTTAAAATGAACGGAAATGGTGCGGTCAAAAAACAATCCATTGCGAGAGGAGAGAGAATCAAAAAAAATCAATTGATAGAATTAAAATTATCGTGAAAGAATTAAAAAACATATTAGAAAATATTTCAATTATTAAGACATCTATAAAAATAGATGTTAAAATTCATGCTATACAATTTGATTCTAGAAAAATAATAGAAAACGATGTGTTTGTTGCCATTAAAGGCGTATTGACAGATGGTCATAAATTTATACAACAGGCAATACAAAATGGTTCTTCCATTGTGGTTGTGTCGCAATGGCAAGTAGATTTGCCTAAAAATATTATCCAAATACAAGTAGAAGACACGCATGCTGCATTGGCTGTAATGGCGGCAAATTATTATGGCAATCCTTCAAGAAATTTAAAACTTGTAGGGGTAACTGGCACCAATGGCAAAACAACAATAGCAACGCTTTTATACCAATTATTTATCCAAGCAGGATATAAAGCGGGTTTGTTGTCAACCGTTAAAATAATGATTGCAGATCAAGTTTTTGAAGCAACCCATACAACGCCCGACCCTTTGATGATTCAGTATTATTTGTCAAAAATGCTTCAAGATAATGTAACGCACGTTTTTATGGAAGTGAGTTCACATGGAATAGATCAAAAAAGAACCAAAGCATTGGATTTCGATGGCGCTATTTTTACCAATTTAAGTCATGATCATTTAGATTATCACGATACTTTTATTAATTATAGAGATACTAAAAAAATATTTTTTGATGAATTAAAAAAAGAAGCTTTTGCACTGGTAAATGTAGATGATAAGAATGGTGCTTTTATGTTGCAAAATACAAAGGCAAATAAATATTCGTACGCACTCAAAAAACCAGCAGATTTCAAGGTGAAGATTTTAGAACAAAATTTTACCGGAATGGAATTGCTCATTAATAATATGGATGTTTGGGTTAAATTAATAGGACAGTTTAATGCTTATAATTTATTGTCGGTATATGCAAGTGCTACATTGCTTGGCTTAGATAGTTTTGAAGTTTTGAAGATTATTAGCAATATGAATAGTGTAGATGGACGCTTCGAAATTATTTTATCTCCCGAAGGAAAAGTAGCCATTGTAGATTATGCGCATACACCTGATGCACTGGAAAATGTGTTGAAAACCATCAATAGTATAAGACCAAGAAATACTGAAAAACTAATTGCTGTAGTAGGTGCCGGTGGAAACAGAGATAAAACAAAGCGACCCGAAATGGCAGCTGTGGCGGCAAAATTGAGCGATCAAATTATTTTTACTTCTGACAATCCAAGGAATGAAAATCCAGATGACATCATAGACGATATGGAAGCAGGTGTGCCAGGAGAATTTTATAGAAAAACTTTGCGAATTACCGATCGTAGTCAAGCTATTAAAGCAGCGGAGCAAATGGCAGACGTCGGAGATATTATTCTTATTGCTGGAAAAGGACATGAGGATTATCAAATCATTAAAGGTGTAAAACATCATTTTGATGATAAAGAAGAAATTAAACGTGTATTTGGATTAACAATCCAATAAATTTTAAAAAAATAGCATTATGTTGTATTACTTTTTTGCACATATTTTAGAAAATGTACCAGGCGCCGGATTGTTTAACTATCTGTCTTTTAGATCGGTTATGTCATTTTTGACGGCCTTGATTTTTTCATTGATAGCCGGTAAAAAAATCATCGGGTACTTGCGTAGATTGCAAATAGGTGAGACCGTGAGAGATTTGGGTTTAGAAGGTCAAAAATCAAAAGAGGGTACGCCTACAATGGGTGGTATCATTATAATATTGGCAACCTTAATTCCAGTTTTATTATTTAATGATTTGTCAAATATTTATATTCAAGTTTTATTGTTTACGTTACTTTGGATGGGATTTATAGGATTTGGAGACGATTATATCAAGGTGATAAAAAAGGAAAAAGAAGGCTTAGCTGGTAAGTTTAAAATTTTGGGTCAAGTGGTTTTGGGAATTGTAGTAGCAACCGTTATGTTGAGCAATGACAATGTAACAATTCGTACTAAAAAAGTCAACCCTGATGTAACACAAACAAATGTTTCACAGCATTTTAATGCGCCCGAAAAAACATTGAAAACAACCATTCCAATGGTGAAAAATAACGAGTTTGATTATGCTGATGTAATGAGAATAATCAGCCCATCTTGGGAAAAATTCGCTTGGATATTTTTTATTTTAGTGGTTATTTTTATCATTACAGCTGTTTCAAATGCTGCCAATCTTACCGATGGAATAGATGGATTAGCAGCTGGAACATCCGCCATAATTGTACTGGCTTTGGCGCTTTTGGCTTGGGTTTCTGGGAATATAATTATTTCCAATTACCTAAACATTATGTTTATACCCAAAATTGGTGAACTATCGGTGTTTATCAGTGCATTTACAGGTGCCTTGGTTGGTTTTTTATGGTTTAACGCGTTTCCGGCGCAGGTTTTTATGGGCGACACAGGCAGTTTAACCATCGGTGCTATTATTGCTGTTGTGGCTATTTTTATTAGAAAGGAATTATTGATTCCTGTTTTGGCAGGTATTTTTGTGATGGAAAACGCGTCAGTTGTGATGCAACGGTTTTGGTTTAAATATACAAAAAGTCGGTATGGTGAAGGTAGGCGCATTTTTTTAATGTCACCGATTCATCATCATTTTCAAAAATTGGGTTGGCACGAAAATAAAATAGTAATTCGGTTTTGGATTGTTGGAATTATTCTGGCAGCCATTAGTATTGTAAGTTTAAAAATAAGATAGTAAAATTAGAAGGAGAAATGAGATCAGATATATCAAATCACGATAAAATTATAGCACAAATGTCTGCTAAGCTAATAGCAAAACGTAAAAAAGTATTTCGAAATTCTTTTGACCATATTAGCCCTGGTAGTAGAATGAAAGAAATTAGAGTGTTAAACGATGTCATTTTTATTGACGATGCCAAAGCAGAAAATGTAAACGCTTGTTATTTTGCTTTGCAAAGTATTCGCAAACCTATTGTATGGATTGCAGGCGGTGATGATAGCCAAACAAATTATTGGGATTTGATGTCTTTGGTGAGACAAAAAGTAGAAGCAATTATTATGATTGGTGAATATAACGAAAAGTTGTTTCAAACTTTTTCACCGGTTATTACTAAACTTTTTCAAGCGAATAATATGACAGAAGCGGTAGAGATTGCATACAAAATTAGTGAGGCACATACCAGTGTTTTATTATCTCCGGCAGCAAAAGCAGATGGTAAATTTGCGGATGATGAAGATAGAAGCAAACAATTTGTGCAAGCAGTAATGAAATTATAATTTGATAAAATTGATAATGTTAAAGATACAAAACTTAAAGAAAATATCAGGAGATAGGCAGCTATGGGTATATACCATTTTGCTAATGTTGTTCTCTTTTTGGGCCGTATATAGTGCCAGTAGTAATTTGGCAAATATATATGGCAAAATTACCCCATTGAGTTTTGTTGTCAAACATTTTATACATGTGTCTATGGGTTTGTTGATAATATTTTTAACCTATAAATCTAAACCCAATTTGTTTTCCTTGATGTCAAATGTGGCAATGCCGATTATGGTTTTATTATTGTTATATACACTTACAAGAGGCGTAACAATGGGCGGTGCCAATGCAAGTAGATGGATTCATATTCCTATGTTTGGTAGTTTGCAACCTTCTACCATTGCATTTTTTATGTTGATGATGTTTGCAGCGCGTTTCTTTGGAAAAAATGATTTTACCAAGATGACATTTTCTGCTCAATTTAGACGATTTTGGATTTGGGTTTTTGCTATTGTCGCCTTGATATTACCGGCAAACTTATCTACAGCTGCCTTGTTGTTTGCTATGATTATTATGATTGCAATTATAGCCGGATATCCATTTAAAGAATTGTCAAAAGTTTTTGCAATTGGTTTATTTGGGTTGCTTTTAACAATATTAATTTTTAAGGCTTTTCCCAATAAGTTATCCAATAGGATAGATACTTGGCAAAGCAGAATTGAAAGTTATTTTGAAACTAAAAAACAAGGGGATGAAATTCGTTTAGACGATGATCATTATCAAAGTGTTCAAGCAAAAATAGCCATTGCCAAAGGTGGATTATTTGGTTTTAGACCTGGAAAAAGCGTACAAAAAAACTTTTTGCCACAGTCGGTTTCTGATTTTATTTATGCCATAATAATTGAAGAATACAGTCTTTCAGGTGGTTTAATATTGCTTTTGGTGTATTTGTTATTAGGCTTGCGAATATTTATTATTTCAAAAAAAGCCCAGAATAATTATGAGAAATTATTAGTGTTAGCGGTAGGCTTTCCCTTGATTTTTCAAGCGCTTATCAATATGGCGGTAGCGGTAGGACTTATTCCTGTAACTGGTCAGCCTTTGCCTTTGGTTAGTTCTGGTGGCACAGCCATTTGGATGACTTGTTTTGCTATTGGTGTAATATTGAGTATCAGTAGGATAAATGAGGAAAGAGAAAAACATGATTTAGAAGAATTTGTAACAGAGTGATGAAAGAAAACAAAAAACATAGCAAAATTATAATTAGTGGTGGTGGAACCGGAGGGCATATTTTTCCCGCGTTGGCAATTGCAGATCAAATCAAGAAGGTATTGCCCAATGCAGAAATTTTGTTTGTAGGTTCAAAGGACCGAATGGAAATGGAAAAAGTGCCTGCAGCCGGATATCCAATTAAGGGATTGTGGATTGCTGGAATCAATAGGGCAAAGCTTTGGAAAAACTATGCTTTTCCATTTCAGTTAATATCCAGTTTGTTTAAAGCTAGCAGTATTATCAAAAAATTTAAACCAGCTGCAGTAATTGGTACAGGCGGATTTGCGAGTGGTCCTATCTTATATATGGCTCAAAAAAGTAATATCCCGACATTTATTCAAGAACAAAATTCTTATCCCGGAATTACAAATAAGCTATTATCCAAAAATGCTCGTAAAATATATACAGCTTATGATGGATTGGATAAATTTTTTAATAAAGAAAAGATTGTTAAAACAGGCAACCCTATTCGAAAAGAGCTATATAATATAAATGTAAACAAACAAGAAGCAGCCGCGAAATTTGGTTTGGATGACAAACACAAAACAATCTTAATTGTAGGTGGCAGTTTGGGTGCGCGTCCTATCAATGAAGCAATAGAAAGTATTTTGTCCGATTTGATCAAGCGCCAATACCAAGTTTTATGGCAAACTGGAAAAAATGGATTTGAAAATTATAAAAAACACCAACAAGAATTGGTAAAAGTAGTGCCGTTTATTCCCAATATGAAGGACGCTTATGCTTTGGCAGATATTATTATTTCCAGAGCAGGTGCCGGTACAATTTCTGAATTGAGTCTTATTGGCAAGCCTGTCATTTTGGTGCCATCGCCTTATGTTGCCGAAGACCATCAAACCAAAAATGCACAAGCACTCGCCAAGGTAAACGCCGCTGTATTAATAAATGAAAAAGATATAGAAAAAGAATTGTTGCCCAGTATTATAAATTTGTTCTCTGATAAGGATGTCTATCAAAAAATGTGTGATAATATCAAAGAAATGGCGCAAGCTAATGCAACTGAAGACATTGTAAATAGTATATTACAAGAAATAAATAAAAAATAACACCTTAAAGCAAATATTTAGTGCCAATATAAAATATGGAATAATACATTTATGAAAAACAGTTTTTTAATCATATTGGGTATATTATTGTTCATCGGAACGCTTTTCTTAGGAAGTTTTTTTAGTTTCAAGCTGAAAAAAGAAAAACTAAGCAAACAAATTGTACATGTGTTTCCGGTAGATAAACATTTTATAGAAAGTGATGAAGTACAAAAAATACTGCAAGTTAAGGATAGTATAAACGGATTGAATGATGTATCATATTTTGAAAAAAAATTGATGCAAAACAAATACATTGCCCATGCTGATGTATATAAAGATTTGAATGGGCGATTGATTGCAGATGTAACACAATATCATCCAGTTGCAAGAGTGATGGGCAATAAATCGTATTATATCGATTTAGAGGGAAAAAACAGACCTTTATCAAAACACTATACCGAAAATGTGATGTTGATTTATGGCGATGTGCATAAAGAAAATGAAAAAGAGGTACTGTTTTTAGTACAAAAAATTACCAATGACAAACTATTGCGCAAAGCGGTAACAGAAATTCATATAAAATCTAATGCTTATCGGTTGGCATTAAAAGATGTTTCTACTGTATTTGTTATGAATAATATCGATCAATTGTTTAAATTAAAAGCGATGTATGCGTATCTCAAAAAAAATACTTTAGATAATAAATATCAGCAAATTGACTTGCGATTTAAGAAGCAGGCCGTGTGTAAATAAATACCCAAATTATATACTATGGAAACAACAAAGAAAGAAATAAATAGAGTAACGGAAAATATGGGATTAAAAAATCAAAATTTAAAATCCGAAGTAGTCGGTTTGGATATTGGTACGACCAAAGTGGTTGCCATAGTAGGACGAAAAAATCAATTTGGAAAGATAGAAATTCTTGGTTATGGTAATGCGCCTAATAAAGGCGTAAAAAAAGGCGTTGTTATTAACCTGTCTGAAACAGTAAAAGCCATAAATGAAGCTGTGCAAAAAGCCGAATACAATGCTAAAATTAAAATTACAAAAGTGGTAGTTGGTATAGCCGGACAACATATTCGTAGTATTCAGACCAGCGAATATATTATGCGTGAAAATCCTGAAGATATTATTACTGAAGAAGAGATTGAACAACTCACCAATCAAGTAAAACGAATCAATGTAAATCCCGGTGAAAAAATTATCCATGCTTTACCACAAGAGTTTAAAGTAGATGACGAAGGAAATATTTCCAATACGCCTATTGGGATGGCAGGTACACGCTTAGAAGCTAATTTTCATGTAGTGGTTGGCAAGGTTGCATCTATTCAAAATTTGGTTAGATGTGTAGATATGGCAGGATTGGAAGTAGAAGCGGTTACTTTAGAGCCTTTGGCTTCTTCAGAAGCGGTGGTTTATGATCAAGAAAAAGAAGGCGGTGTTGCCCTTATTGATATAGGTGGTGGCACAACAGATGTGGCCATTTTTAAGGACGATATTATTCGTCATACAGCTATAATTCCGCACGGTGGTAATATTATCACCAATGATTTGGCAAATGGTATTCACGTTTTACGAAGAAATGCCGAAAATATTAAAATAAAATTTGGATCTACTTGGCCTGCCGAGAATAGCGATATGGAAGTTGTAGCCATACAAGGTTTACCCGGACGTCCTCCTGTAGAAATTAGTTTAAAAAATATTTCAAAAATTATTAAAGCGAGGGTAGAGCAAATAATCAGAATAGCAGATTCCGAAATTAAACGTTATACTGAATTGAGCAATAATAACGTGCTTTTGGGTGGTGTTGTGTTGACCGGAGGGGGTGCAGAGCTAAAGCACTTGCCACAATTGGTCGATTTGATTACAGGTTTATATACGCGTGTAGGATTTCCCGATCAAAATCTGGCATCCGGAACAGAGCCCGAACTCAAAAGTCCTATTTATGCTACCGCTGTTGGTTTGTTGATGAAAGGATTGGCAAACAAAAAAAATTACGAAGAATACGAGTATGATGATGTAGAAGAAGACGAAGAAAAAAATGAAGTAGAAAATACTGAAAAACGCGATAACGATATTGAAGAGGTTGAAAAACAACCCAAAAAAACAATAATGGATTCCATTATGGGTCTTATAAAAAAAATGGAATAATTATCCAACAGTAATCAATGGTAAAACAAAAGCAATAACAATAAAATATAATATTATGAACGACTTTAATTTAAACCTAGAATTTGATTTAGAAAAAAATATATCAAGTGTTATAAAAGTCATTGGTGTAGGTGGTGGCGGTAGTAATGCGGTGAATTATATGTACCAAAGAGGTATTCAAGATGTAGATTTTGTAGTGGTTAATACCGATTCGCAAGATTTATCTAAAAGTCCAGTGCCGACTAAAATTCAAATAGGAAAAAATATTACCGAAGGTTTGGGTGCTGGCGCAAACCCTGAAATTGGCGAAAAAGCGGCGAATGAAGACTTGCAAGCGGTTAAAAATATTTTGGAACAAAATACCAAAATGATTTTTATTACAGCAGGTATGGGCGGCGGAACCGGTACAGGTGCAGCACCTATAATTGCCAAATTAGCCAAGGAAATGGGTATTCTTACCGTAGCAATTGTAACCAGCCCTTTTGCTTTTGAAGGCGGAAAAAGAACAAAGTATGCCCAAAAAGGTATAGATAATTTAAGAGAATATGTCGATTCTTTAATTATTATCAATAATGATAAATTAAGAGACATATATGGCAATCTTAAACGCAGCGAAGCTTTTGCAAAATCTGATGAGATATTGGCATCTGCCGCATCGAGTATCGCGCAGGTTATTACGCATAATTATACGGTTAATATAGATTTTAGAGATGTGAATACCGTATTGGAAAATAGCGGTACAGCCATTATGGGCTCTGCACGTGCCAGTGGTGAAAATAGGGCTAATCAAGTAATTGAAAGCGCTTTAGATTCTCCTTTGTTAAACGATAATAGAATTAAAGGTGCCAAAAATGTGTTGTTGCTAATCGTGTCCGGTTCCGAAGAAATTACCATAGATGAAATAAGTGAAATAAGTGATCATATCCAAATGCAGGCAGGTAATAATGCCGATGTTATTATGGGAATTGGTGAAGATGAGTCTTTAGGGGATGCTGTTTCGGTTACGGTTGTTGCTACCGGATTTAATGAAAACCAACAAGATCTTATCACCAATGCCGAACCTGATAGAATTGTTCATGTGTTAAGTGACGATGCGGTATCATTACCTACGCAAGTGGCAGAACAAGCGATTTTTTATCACGATGAAACAGAAGTAGAAACGGAACAACCAAAATCTTATATCGATAATTATGGCAATAGACAATTTACAATGGATTTGGATGCTGAAGAAGTTTTGCAAACAACAAATGATATAAGTTCGTCTCAAGAGCAAGAAACGGTTTCTACTAATGAAGATACAGATGAAATTGTCTATATTGACAAAAGAGAATTAGAAACGAAAGATAAAACTAAAACAGTAGAAAAACAGGCGCAAAAAGAACAGGTCTCGCAAGCTTTGTTGTTTAATATCAATGAAGAAGAATCTATTTCTATACCAGAAAACGAAGTAGATGATTTATCTGAATTGCCTATTGCAAAAGCATTGCAGTTAAGAAAAAAACGCAAAGAGTATATGAAGGGATATATCAGCAAAATTAATATGCCGGATGAGATGGAAGAACCCGCTTTTAAAAAACAAGGTATCGATATTGATTTAAACCCAAAATCAAAAGAAAATGTACATAAAATCGAAATGGATTTGGAGGGTAATTTTACCTTAAGCGAAAGCAATTCGTTTTTAAATGACAATGTAGATTAGCTTGCTTAATCCAAGTATAATATGGGTTAAAGCTTTTTGATTATTTTCTTGTTTCTTTTATTTTGTTTTTAATGCAATCAAATGCTTGATATAGCAGCAGTATTTGGGGTTTAATGTCAAATATGGATTTAGTACAAATCTTTTATAAGTGTACAAATCTTGGCATTAAACCCCAAATTTTATTATAGTCGGTTATGTAAAAACGATTACTGCTACATCTTTATGGCGTAATACCAAACTGCACACCAATTGTTGAAGCGCCTTCACCTCTAATAAAATCATGTGCACCTGCACTAATTCCAATAAAATAATTTTTGGAAAAATGATAATTGTAAAAAAGCCTTACGGATAAAGAATTTCTTATACCGTTTTTTAAAATAACGCCAATTAATTGATCTACTTTAAAATTATAATAGTTTTCTGAATAAATACTAATGCCATATCCAGTGCTGATGCCCATATCAATGGTCGATTTACTATTGATTAATTGAAAAGGCTTTAGTACAACATGCATTTCCATTAAGGTAGCCATCTTAGAACCTTTTGTTCTATTTTCATAAATAATAAAATGCTCATTTGTTTTATGCCAATAATAATTCATATTATTATATTTGGCGTTAGACATAAAGGTAAAGTTTGGGGCTATGTCAATTCCTTTTATGATGGGCGTAGCCAAATTAAAAGAAACATAATACCCATCAACAGGATTGCCATAACCTGCAAAACCGGCACTTGTAGTTATGGATATGTCCTGTGCATAAAACACGCCGGGAATTAATAGTAAAATTAAAACTAATTTTTTCATATAAGTAACATTTTAAAAATTTAAAGTTTATTTAATTTGTATTTTAAGGACAGCATCATTGGATGTTGTCAATATTATTTTAAAACCAATAATGCCATCCTTTAATATTATTTAATTGGTCTATTATACCTATATATTTAATAGTACGATGAATCTGGTAATTATTAATCCATAGATATGCCAAATTGCAAACCCATTAATGAATTGCTACCTGACATATAAGCATCTATACCCATAACAATTCCAAAATAATAATTATGGATATGGTAGTTGTAAATAACTCGTGCAGCATATGAAGTATTAAGACCATATTCGCTGCCAGCAGTAATATTATCATTTGTATCAGTACGATAAAAAGATTTTGTATGATTGCCTATACCAAAACCTGCTCCCAGTTTTAAATCTGTTTTTTTATGAAATAACACCAATGGTTTAAAGTAAATGAATAATTCTGCGGTTCCTACTTGTTCGCCACTGTTATCATTTATTTCTTTTTGTCGCAATAATTGATCAACGGATCTATAATAAAATTCTCCGCTTTTAAAAGTAATATTAGAATAATATGAAAAGGTAGGCGCAATTTCAATGGATTTTGAAATAGGAAATGCTATATCAAATGAAAAATAATATCCATTAATTGGATTGTTAAATCCTGCTATTCCAATGCTTGAATTAATAGATTGCGCATTTATCATCAAGGGAATAAATAGTATAGAATAAATTATATGTTTCATTGTTTATGATTTTATTAATGATCAGAAATATCTATTGTAGTGCTACTTTTATCGGTATAAATTAACTGCGTATCGATAGGGTCTGTATATTTAAGTTTTGTTTCATTATTTTTTAAATTCGATGTTTTCATGAATTGCAGTACTTACAATTATTGCAAGATTATTGAAATCTTTGTCTTGTTTAACTTTGTTAGAATTAGACAAATTTTCCATAATAGGTTTATTTATTTTGCAACTTTGTAACATCGAAATTCCCAAAATTGTTAGTATTATTAAACTTATTTTTTTCATAATAAATGTTTTAAAATATTGCCTACTCCTGCTCACTTTTAAATCGGCTTTTCGGCTTATGCCCGATTATTAGCAGTTCATCTAATTATTTTGGTCGGCGGTGGGGGTCTAAATCTTTTTTGTTTTTTTAATTCCGAATAAGTCGGTGCGCTTTTGATTTTGTTGCCTTTTATCGTCGGCTTCCATTCTTAAATGCTTGCCAATTTATGTATATACAATTGTATATATATCTGTATTGTGTGCAAGTTACAAATAAAAATTTAAATATTACAAATAAATGTTATTTTTATTTATTTAATAATAGATTCAACCAAATTCCACTCGTAATGCTTGTTGTGTATCTGTTTGGTGATTATTATCTGTAATTAAGGAAGCATTTATGAAGCCATAAGTATTTTTAATTTTTATTTTGTAAATTAGTAGATATAATAAGAAAGTTGTTTATTTTGTAAACGCATTAACCTGCAATATTTATAAATTTTGAGTATTTACTTATATGGTATTTTACTTTCGTAGAGATACGAGTGTTATTAAATGACACTGTTTACGAAATGTTAATTTAGGTTTATATACAATGCCAAACAATTTTTTTAAAATGAAAACATATTTAGTGTAAATTTGAACATTATAAAAAAATGAAATTATGAGTTTAGAAAATGAAATAATGACGCAAATCAAAGCAGCTATGAAATCCAAAGATGCTACGGCATTAGAAGCTTTGAGAGCTGTAAAGTCAGCTATTTTGCTAGAGAAAACCAAGCAAAAAGGTGTTGAATTGTCTGAAGCAGATGAATTGAAAATATTGCAAAAGTTGGTGAAACAACGAAAAGATAGTGCCGAGATTTATATTTCGCAAAACCGATCAGATTTGGCGGAAACAGAGTTAAATCAAGTTAAAGTCATCGAAGTGTTTTTGCCCAAGCAAATGTCTTATGAAGAAATAGAAAAAAATGTATTGAATATTATTGGTAAACTCGGAGCAACCGGTATGAAAGATATGGGCAAGGTTATGGGTGCAGCTTCTAAACAAATGGCTGGAAAGGCTGATGGAAAAACAATTTCCGGCATTGTCAAAGAAAAATTAGCATAGACACTTGTGTTTTAAGTAAAGAAATAATATTTTTGCCAAATAATTTTTGCCCGCGTGGCGCAACTGAATAGCGCATCGGATTTCGGCTCCGAGGGTTGGGGGTTTGAATCCCTTCGCGGGTACAAATGCCCTTATAATCACAAGATTGTAAGGGTTTTTTTGTTAAAATTTATTTTGCTTTGTAATAATTAATCTTTTTTTAATAACTTCGACAATATTTTGAAATTAATATAAAGTAAACATCTTATGAAGTATTTTAACATTCTTTTTTTATCATTAATATTGGTGGTAACAGCTTGTTCTACAGACAATAAAATTATAGATCAAAGAGCCAATCACACCAATTTTTTGGCACATTCTCCTTTTGCAATTTCTAAAAATTTGTCGCGTGAGGCACGAAAAGATTTAGGT
>Ga0209633_10001965_pt1 | contig 20397 bp, 18 predicted proteins | sample Cruoilmetagenom1_FD_187290 | JGI IMG/M metagenome (GOLD analysis project Ga0209633, IMG submission 187290) | Oil polluted marine microbial communities from Coal Oil Point, Santa Barbara, California, USA - Sample 1 (SPAdes) (version 2) | ecosystem: Environmental > Aquatic > Marine > Oil seeps ... | reverse complement strand
TAGGAATGGCTTTTTAGCAATGTAGAGTCGGTGATGCGCTCAAATACTTCACCGCATCTATCGCATTCAAACCTGATCTCAGTCGGGGGATGGCTGATGCCTGTTCCAACAAGAATCCAGCCCCAGAATGAGTAACTCGGTTTAGGAACTATCCAAGCATGGTCTCTTGTGTATCCACAACGGCATGTCTTTTGACTGTTGTTATCTGTGCTCATAGCAAATTTGAAGTTGGTATTGTACCAGCCCAGATACCCTTATCAAATTTAAGCTTAATCATCTGACAGCGGTACTGTACGGCGCATCTTTTTTATTTCGCCTTTACGTTTTTTTGATTCAATTCGCTTACGTTTGGATGCAAAAGTCGGTTTTGTCTTACGCCTTGGTTTAGGTTCTATAGAAGCTTTACGGATGAGCTCAACAAGTCGAGAAATGGCATCACTACGGTTTTTCTCCTGAGATCTAAAAGCCGATGCTTCAATAAGAATTTTATTATCTTTAGTTACCTTGCTTCCCGCCAGATTAATCAACCGCTCCCTGAGTTTTGTTGGAAGATTAACACAGGCATCTATATCAAACTTAAGCTGAACAGCGGTTGAGACTTTATTTACGTTTTGACCGCCGGGGCCAGAGGACCTGATAAACTCTAGTTCTATTTGATCTTCATCAATAAATATCTCGGGAGTAACCTTAATCATAATGTTCAATCATAGGTTGAATATTGTATTTTTCAAGTTTTTCTAACAGGTAAAAATCTAAATGGTTGTAAAAATTCTCAGGCTGAGCAGTATATTCTTCTACCCAGCCTGAGTTTATAAATTAGTCTAATTTTAAAATCTCAATACTATAAGTCGTATCCTGACTCACCATGATCGGAGTAGTCAAGACCTTGAACTTCTTGTTCCTCATTAACCCTAAGTCCGATAGAAACATCAATGAGTTTGAGAATAATGAATGAAACAACTCCGGTGTAAACAATAGTAAAAAATGCTGCTAAGGCTTGAACTTTAAGCTGGTTTGGCATATCCAGATCCACAACAGTTCCACCTAACGAAACTGCAGCGAAGAAAGAGACCATTATGATACCAACAAATCCGCCCACCCCATGCACTCCTACGACATCAAGCGCATCATCATATTTAAAATGATACTTCAGCCATGTAGCAGCAACATAGGCTAGCAATGCAGAAACAAAACCTATGGCAATTGCTCCCATTGGACCAACTGAACCAGAGGCAGGAGTAATAGCTGCAAGTCCTGCTATAGCACCAGTCGCAAAACCTAGAGCACTTGGTTTTCCATTCTTTATCCACTCAATTGCAATCCAAGTAAGTGCGGCTACACATGGGGAAATCTGAGTTACAACTATGGCCATTGCCGCTGTACCATCTGCAGCAAGAGCACTGCCACCATTAAAACCAAACCACCCTACCCAGAGCATTGCAGTTCCAGTGAGTGTCATTGTCATATTATGGGGAGGAGTAGGCATTGGATAACCCCTTCTTCTTCCAACCATTATAGCGGCTACCAAGGCTGCAACACCGGCTGTGATATGAACTACAATACCGCCTGCAAAATCAATAACACCCATATCACCAAAGAATGACCCTTCGCCACCCCATACCATATGAGCAATTGGGAAATAAACCAGAATTACCCAAATTGCGACAAACCACATAATTGCTGAGAATTTCATTCGCTCAGCAAAAGCACCTATAAATAGGCCAGGGGTAATAATGGCAAATGTCAGTTGAAAGGCAAAGAATGAAAGTTCAGGAATACTCCCTGACAATGTATCAGGTGTAATACCATGTAAAAAGGCCTTGTCTAAGCCACCGACAAAAGCATGAAAATTCCACCCCCCGGCAACCATACCGGCGGTATCAAAAGTAAGGCTATAGCCAACAATAGTCCATATTATTGTCACAATTGCAGTTACTGCAAAACACTGCATCAATATTGAAAGAACGTTCTTTTTGGCCACCAAACCGCCGTAGAACAAAGCCAAGCCTGGAATCATCATGAATAGTACAAGTGCCGTAGATACCATAATCCATGTCGTATCTCCGGTGTCTAAACCTTCTTGGGCAAATGCAATTCCGGGAATAAATAGACAAATCAATAAAAAGGGTAGAAAAATCCCTTTTAGGGCTAATTTAGACATATCTCCATACCTCCGTATCTTTGTGTGTATGTATAATAATTGCAATAGTAATGCCAAATAAGGAGAAAATTTAATTGAATATATTTAATAAATATAACTATGGATAAAAATCAATAATTAGGAGAGGTTGAATAGTAAAATGATCAATTTATCTACACACAGATAAATACAAAATATTATTTTCAGCAACCACAAGAACTTACGGAGCGCAAAGTTTAAGCACGGCAAGCTTAATTTTTGTGCAGGATCGGGACTTTAAGTACTAGCACTATTACGCCAAATTTACCAAGACCCTGCCTTTTTGTTTACCTTGCAATATGAGTTCTATATTACTATCAAGTTCTTGAAGCGTAATTTCGGTAGTCAATTGTTCAAGGTTATCAAGTTTCCAGTCAGTCGAGATTCTATCCCAAATTTCTTGTCTTAGATTCATTGGGGAGTCTTGAGAATCAATTCCTACTAATGAAACACCTCTTAATATAAAGGGATAAACATTAATTGGAAGATCGGCTGAAGCCACATTCCCACAACAAGTAACCACACCCCGAGGATTGGTTGATTTAATGGCTGTTGCCAGTATTTCGCCACCCACTGTATCAACCACGCCGGCCCATCTGCCCCTTAATAAAGGTTTTCCTGATTGGTCATGTGAATCTTCTCTGCTAATTACTTCTTTAGCGCCCAAATCAAGCAAGAACTGCGCTTGGTCTGTTTTACCGGTTGATGCGACTACCTGATATCCCAATTTAGCCAGAATTGCTACAGCCACACTTCCAACACCACCTGTAGCGCCTGTAACAAGTAATTCGCCATTCTCAGGTTTAACCCCGTATTCTTCCAGCCTAAGAACAGAGTAAGCAGCCGTATATCCGGCCGTGCCGTAAATCATGCTTTCTCTCATAGATAAACCCTTGGGAAGAGTAACAACCCAATCAGCAGGGACTCTTATATACTCTCCAAAACCGCCCCAAGTATTACATCCTAGATCATATCCATGCACGATAACTTCTTGCCCAGCGGTAAATCTTTCATCACCGCTTTCTTCTACTACTCCTGCAGCATCAACTCCAGGTGTGTGAGGAAATTTTCTTGTTACTCCTTTATTTCCTGTGGCAGACAGTGCGTCTTTATAATTGAGTGAAGAGTAATGGACCTTAACAAGCACATCACCTTCAGGCAAATCATCAATAGAGTTTTCACTGATATTTCTTTCAAAAACATTTTGGTCGGTTTCATTAACTACATATGCTTTGTATATTTGGTCGCTCATTTAGATTTCTCCTTGATATTTTGTCACAATATTAATACAGAGCCAGACATAATATAATATGAAAATTCGCATAATAAAAACTTGTTGCTTGAGCAATCTACGTATGATAGCGTTGAATTAAGGCGGAAGACTCAACTTAAGATAGCAGATAATTGAATACCCGAATGAAGTTTTATACTGGAGGAACTATATATAAATTTAACTCAATTATAATATTAATTCTTGTTCTTATTGCTCCTATTATGCCAAATTCCCGGGCAATTAAAACAGAAAGAATAGCAAGTGGTTTCTCAAGCCGTTGATTTAAGCTCATGTACTAAAAGTAATTTGGGAATGGTCTATAGAGACGGGTAAAGAATCTATGATTTACGGTGCCTTCTGAGTATCTACATAAATCTTTCCGCCCGCATCAGCAAATTCTTTTGATTTCTGGTCCATGCCCTGATCAATAGCATCGCTATCCGTAAGGCCATGTTCTGCGGCATAATCCCTAACGTCTTGAGTTATTTTCATAGAACAAAATTTGGGCCCGCACATTGAGCAAAAATGTGCAACTTTTGCACCATCAGCAGGAAGTGTTTCATCATGGAATTCTTTGGCTGTGTCCGGATCTAAAGACAGATTAAACTGATCGTTCCATCTGAACTCAAATCTGGCTTTGCTTAAAGCATTATCTCTTACCTGAGCTGCAGGATGCCCCTTAGCAAGATCTGCGGCATGAGCCGCTATTTTGTAAGTAATCACGCCTTCTTTAACGTCTGTTCTGTTAGGAAGACCAAGGTGCTCTTTTGGAGTAACATAGCAGAGCATTGCTGTGCCGTACCAACCTATCATTGCAGCGCCAATTCCTGAGGTGATGTGGTCATACCCTGGGGCGATATCAGTCGTTAGAGGTCCTAAAGTATAAAAAGGCGCCTCATGACAATACTCAAGCTGTTTGTCCATATTTTCTTTTATCATATGCATTGGGACATGCCCCGGTCCCTCTATCATTACCTGCACGTCATGTTTCCAAGCAATCTCGGTTAATTCGCCTATGGTTTTTAACTCTGCAAACTGCGCTTCATCGTTAGCATCGGCTATTGAACCCGGCCTAAGTCCGTCGCCTAATGAGAACGCAACATCGTATTCCTTCATTAACTCGCACATCTCTTCAAAATGAGTATAGAGGAAGCTCTCTTTATGATGAGCCAGACACCACTTGGCCATAATGGACCCACCCCTAGAAACAATGCCCGTAAGCCTGTTAACCGTAAGCGGTACATATCTTAAAAGCACTCCAGCATGAATAGTAAAGTAATCGACCCCTTGTTCTGCTTGTTCAATTAGCGTATCTCTAAAGATTTCCCAAGTAAGGTCCTCAGGGCTTCCGTCTACCTTCTCAAGTGCCTGATAAATAGGAACTGTGCCTATAGGTACCGGGGAATTTCTTATAATCCATTCTCTGGTTTCGTGAATGTTTTTGCCGGTGGATAAGTCCATTATCGTATCCGCACCCCACCTGCAGGACCATACTGCTTTTTCAACCTCTTCTTCAATGCTTGAAGTAACAGCAGAATTCCCAATATTGGCGTTAATTTTAACAAGAAAGTTACGACCTATAATCATAGGCTCACTTTCGGGGTGATTGATATTGTTTGGTATTATTGCCCTTCCCTCTGCAACTTCTTTCATTACAAACTCAGGAGTAATTGCACAATCTGCAATATTAGCGCCAAAATTCTCACCCTTGTGATATTTCCCTAATTCCCCAAGCTGTTCTTTAAGCTCATCTATTCTCTGATTTTCCCTAATTGCAATAAACTCCATTTCAGCAGTAACGACACCTTTTCTAGCATAGTGCATCTGCGACACATTGGAGCCTGGTTTTGCCCTAAGAGGTTTTCTAATATGTTTAAATCTAATGCCTTTAATTTTAGAATCAGCTTCACTTTTCCGGGAAAATTCTGAGGAGAAGTTTTCTAGCTCCATAACATCGCCGCGGTCTTTTATCCATTTCATTCTAAGGGGGTTAAGCCCTAAGTTCACATCAATATCAATATTCTGGTCTGTATAAGGCCCACTTGTATCGTAAACTGTAATTGAAGTATTCTTAGGCGATTGTCCATTTACCGCAAATGAATCATTTGAATCTTCAAGCTCAATTTCCCTCATGGGAACTTCAATATCGTGGATATTGCCTTTTACATATATTTTTTTAGATTTTGGGAAAGGGTCCCGGGTTATCACGCTTTTATCTGGAATCCTTTCGATTTTAGCTCTTGTTCCCATTAAATGAACTCCTTCAGAAAGTTAGCTTGCCAAACCCATTATTGGTTCATAAACAACTTAACAAAAGATAGTATAAAAGTATTGAGAGAAAATCGCAATTATATCTTTGAGTTGTGAATGTGAAAGAGTCTAGTAAAATAGATAGAATGTCATCCAATTTACTGGCTATAGAGTCCTCATGTGATGAAACCTCGGCTGCTGTAATACAAGACGGTGTAAAGGTGCTGTCAAATGTAGTTGCTTCCCAGATTGATATTCACAAAGAATACGGGGGAGTTGTGCCGGAGATAGCTTCAAGAAAGCATGTTGAGCTAATAATGCCAGTAGTAGATAAAGCTATTAAAGAATCAGGAATTAAAAAGGAAGATATTGATGGGGTTGCCGTTACGCATGGCCCGGGACTGATAGGGGCTTTGATGGTTGGGCTATCAACTGCGAAGGCTATTGCCTTTGGACTGAATATCCCACTAATTGGGGTTAACCATCTTGAAGCTCATATGTCCGCTGTTCATCTGGAAAACAAAGTTCCATTCCCTTTTGTTGGACTGGTTGTTTCAGGAGGGCATACAAGCCTTTATCTTGTGAAGAACCATACAGAATTTGAGATGCTTGGAAAAACAAGAGACGACGCTGCAGGAGAGGCATTTGATAAAGCAGCTAAAATCATGGGCCTACCATACCCTGGTGGTATAGAAATCGACAAGCTGGCAAAAGAAGGTAATAGGGAAGCAATCCCTTTCCCACGACCTTTTATGAGCACGTCTACTTTTGATTTCAGCTTTAGCGGTGTTAAAACCTCAGTCCTCTATTATTTAAGAAAGCACCCGGACCCAAACGACAAAGAATTAAAAGACATATGCGCAAGCTACCAGGAAGCCATCGTAGAAACGCTTGTTGATAAGACACTGCTCGCAGCCAAAGAAAACCATGTGAAAAGTGTTGTTATTGCAGGTGGGGTAGCATGTAATTCAAGGTTAAGAGAGCTATCTAAAGAGAAGCTCGAGAAAGAAGGCATTTCGGTATATATCCCATCTCCGAAATACTGTACAGATAACGCTGCCATGATAGGGTCTCTCGGGGGATTTATGTTTAAAAACAAAACTACTTCTAAACTTAGTCTTACACCTTTCTCGACCTCAAGACCTAAATACGGAAGAGCAAGGGGCACTCAGACTAAGACAGCCTAATTGTGTAATTCCTTAATCTTCATAATCTACAACTGCTCTATCTGTTCTAATCTCTCCTACAAAATCTGCTATCTTTACATGCTCTGGATGATTCTGATATGCGTTAAGACCTTCTTGATCCTCAAACTCTGAATATAAAACCACATCGAATGCTACGGGTGAGGGGTTGAAATTAAGACCTACCTCAGCAGCTTTTAATGATGGAATTTTATCTGTCAGAGATTCAAGAGAGTCTTTTAATTTAAGAGCATTTTCCTCTTTTGTAGCTCCTGCGGCTTCGTCCTTTAGTCTCCACATTACGATATGTTTAATCATAAACAACTCCTTATATAGTTATGCTATAAATTTATTTTCGTCAGCTTATAATATTTTTGATTTTTTACTAGTAGCAAATAAACTTAATATTATCTTATACCTAAAATCTACACAATTCTTATAAAAGATTATACTAATAAGATCCAAAGATTAATCAGACAATTATATAAGGAATATAGGAGCATTTAGAAATTGGCATTAATGGATAACGAGGAAGCTAAAAAGGGCAAAAAAACTTATGACCTAAAACTCATAAGATGGCTATTCGGATATACCGGACCGTATAGGACAGCTATGTTTTTAGCGCTTGTCTTTATGATTATTACAGCTTCCCTCGAGCTAACTGTACCCTATATCGCTAAACTGGCTGTGGATAAATACATCTACCCCTCATGGAGGATTGCAGATTTAGGCGATAAGCAAACAGACAGAAAATTAGTCTTAGATATAAAAGATAAGTACCCGAGCCTAGTAGTACCTCTTGATCAAAGTTCATATTTAATCGACATGTCCGAGATTGACAATGAGGACCGCCACAATTTGGAAAAGCTGGGTCTAGTCTCAGAGGAAAGGTACCTGGCAATTAATCAAAATGATTTAAGCACTGAGGACAATAAAGAGTTAACTAACATTGTTGCTAACAACCAAGACCTATTTGATGAGGTAGGTCCTTATAACTACATAAGTTATACCTCAATGTCTAAGTTAAAAAAAAGTGAGATTATAGTTTTAAGAAGTGACGAAATAAAACACGTGATAAAACTTGCAGCACTATTGTTCCTCTGTCTACTGGGAATTTTCATATTTAGCTCACTTTTCACCTACCTTCTAAATTACTCAGGGCATAAAATTATGCACAGAATGAGGGTTCAGGTCTTTTCCCATATAATGCGTCTTCCGCAAACCTTCTTTGATAAAAGTCCTGTTGGGAGACTCACTACGCGAGTAACAAACGATGTAAATGCGATAAATGAAATGTATACATCAGTAATGGTTCAGTTCTTTAAGGATATTCTAGTAGTTATTGGTGTTTTTGTTGTGATGTTTTTTATGAATAGAACTCTCACTGTTTATGTATTTATTCTAACTATGCTGATGCTGATTTTCGCAAGTCTTTTCAGAATGAAATTAAAAACGGTTTATAGAGATGTCCGAATATCGATTGCAAAGTTAAATGCTTTTGTTCAAGAGAGTGTAAAAGGAATTATCCTGATCAAACTATATAACAAAGAGATAGAAAACTTTGAGAAGTTTAAGGGGGTAAACAGTGAAAACTACAGAGCTAATATGGATCAGCTCTGGGTCTATGCCACGTTCAGACCATTTATAGAATTTACAAGTGTTTTCACAGTTGCCTTTATACTATGGTATGGCGGGCTTGAGGTACTAAGTCTAGACTTAACTCTAGGTGCTCTAATTGCTTATTTGTACTATGTGAGATTATTATTCAGACCGATAATGGAGCTTGCAGAAAAATACAATCTCTTTCAGTCCGCAGCTGCAGCTACGGAAAACTTATACGAACTTTCTAATGCTGCTCCCGAGGCTAACTCAGGAATAAACGAGGGAGATATTAACGGAGAAATTGAATTTAAGAATGTGTGGTTCTCATATGACGATAAAGAATGGGTTCTAAAAAACGTTTCATTTAAATTAAACCCTGGTGAAACAGTTGCTCTTGTCGGATTGACAGGGTCAGGCAAAACTACTATTGTAAATTTGATCCTAAGATTCTATGAAGCCCAAAAGGGAGAAATATTATTAGATGGGATCAATATATTAGATTACAACCCTGATTTCTTAAGAGAGAACATTTCTGCAGTATTTCAAGACTTGTTTTTATTCGACAAAAATGTTTCAGAGGACCATGAGACAGGAACTAATCGTCTTCCGTCAATAAAAAATATTGCACAGCTTTCCAGTAGTAATAGAAATTCTATCTCCTCTGGAGAGAAACAACTAGTATCTATAAGTCAGGCATTTTCAAAACACGCCAAACTTATGATCCTAGATGAGGCGACCTCAAATATTGACGCCAATATTGAAAAACGAATCCAAGAAACAATAAAAAAGAATGGAAACGGTACTACAACTTTAATTATCGCACACAGATTATCAAATGTTAGGGAAGCGGATAGAATACTTGTTATTCATAAAGGTGAGATTTCAGAATCTGGGACTCACACTTCACTGCTAGCTAAAAAAGGTATTTATTTTAATCTATACAATCTACAAAATGAGATACGTCAGTTTTCCACTTTAACAAGCTGATATAGGAATTTAGAAGATATGGAATTCCCAGCCCTACAAGATCAAGTTGAGACACTGACAGAATATATAAGGATACGGGAAAAGTTTGCCTATTCTGAATTAAATATTGTAGCTTCCCCATACCGTATTTCACCACTGGGTGCACACATAGATCATCAGGGCGGTCCAGTATTGGGCATGACTATTAACGCTAGAACACTCTTTGCATTTACTCCAAACCATGAGGGAAGAATTCGTTTGTATAGTACGAACTATCCGGGAATTGTAGAGTTTAGTTTAGACAACATTCGAACTCCTAGAAGAGATGACTGGGGAAGATATGCAATGGGGGCAGCTAAAATCATTCAAGAACACATGGCGATTGAAGTAGGGTTCACGGGAGCAATAACCGGGTCATTGCCCGCAAGCGGTTTAAGCTCTTCAGCCTCAGTGGGTCTAGCTTATCTTAACGCACTCTCTCACTTAAATAATTGCAATCTCACACCTGATCAATATGTTTCTCTCGACTCAGGAATAGAGAATAAATATCTGAAATTGCAAAACGGCATTTTAGATCAGAGCTCAATTATCTATGGTAAAAAAGATCAATTGTTACAGATCGACACTAAATCTAAAAAGGTTATCGAACATCCGAGACCAGAATCTGGAGAGGACTTTAAGATTCTCATATTATATACTGGCATTAGCCGTGAGTTAACGTCATCAGGTTTTAACGAGAGAGTTGAGGCATGTAAAAGAACAGCAGGCTTGTTAGGACTTATGGGAGGATTAAAATCTCCGAGTTTATTATCAGATATACCATTTGAAGTTTACGAGGCTCAGAAAAAAAGACTGCCCGAGGATGTAAAAAATTGGGCGGCTCATTATTTCTCAGAAGTCGAGCGTGTAGAGCAAGGAATAGAGGCTTGGAATATCGGAGATCCCGAGAAATTTGGCAAATTGATGAATGAATCTTCTATTAGTACCATAAAAAATTATGATAGAGGCAGCCCGGAAGCTAAAAGACTGTTTGAATTAACCAGCTCATGTGAGGGAGTTTACGGTGCGGCGATTAATGGCGGCGGATATGGGGGATGTGTCGTTGCGTTTGTTAGAAATGAGATTACAGAGGACTCGGCATCAGAAATAATTAACAAATACACAAATGAGTATCCCAACTTAAAAGAAAAAGCCACAGCGTATTTCGCAGAACCGGATAACGGACTTGAGCTACTGTAATTTCTTCTACTCTACTGTATTAACTAAGATCTATTAGGTATCCTAAATAAAGGTGCCCAATGTCTATCTTCGACCCACTTTACCGTCAAAATAATTTAGGCGGTCAGATAACTAGAACCTTCTTTAGTATAAGCCAGGCTGTAAGGAATATATTCTGGGATAAGAGTAAGATTGAACACCTTACACCGGTTCAAATCAAAACACTCCTATTTATTAATTATACAAGAAAAGAAACCATCACAGTTGGTAATATTGCGAAAAATCTTTCATGCGCTCCCGCGACAGCAAGCGGAATTATAGATTCTTTGGAAAAGAAAAAGCTCATCTTAAGAAGCCGTGACCTGGAGGATCGAAGAAAAGTCCACTTAGACTTGACTCAAAGTGGCATTAGTGCAGTGAACTTACTTGAAGACATAGGAATACAACTTGAAGAAATAGTTTCAGAATTCACAGAGAAAGAACAAGAGATACTTGAGAATCTACTTCATAGAATAACAGAGAGACTTACTGAAAAAGGACTTATTTTCAGTAGTGATATTTGTACAGATTGTTGTTATTTTAGTAGAGATAGATTTATAGGTGATCCTAAACCCCACTATTGTGAGCAACTCCACACACTCCTAAGTGAAGATGAAATATGTAAAGAATGTCCTCACTACAAAAAACATTGATTTGATTTCTTAAAAAATTTTACTATACTTATTTAGGGTTCCTAAACATTAGTTACCCTAAATTAAATTCTTCTGAGGGTTAAAGAATATGGCATTTAAACAGATAGAGGGGAATGAATTATTAACCAACGCTTTTGAGTACTCAGAGATCATTGCATCAGAAGATTCCGAGCAAAATTATTCTGCAAATGAAATCGATTTTGATACCGACAATAATGTAGATGAACGCACGGAATCAGAAACTGATGAAGCAGGCATTGATACAGGAACAATTAACAAGAACTATAGGCTGCTCTTCGCATATTATAAGGATTTAAACGGCGAGGGGCTCCTTAGCAGACGAGATGAAGTCGTTCTCTCGGCACAGATAAAGATTTGCAAAGAAAGGGCTAAAGAAATACTTGAACAACTAAACACAATAAATAGCAAAAAGACTTATACAAAGAAAACAAACGTAGCATATCTTCAAGCTAAGCAGAAACTATTTAATGATAGAGCACTTAAAATCAGAGAAAAATTCATCAAATCCAATTTGAGATTTGTAATTGATCTAGCCAATAGGTATCAAACCAGAGGCTTGCCACTCTCTGACTTGATACAAGAAGGAAATATAGGACTCATGAAAGCAGTTGAAAAATTTGATCATACAAAGGGATTTAAATTCTCAACTTACAGTGCTTGGTGGATACATCAGTCATTATCTAGAGCAATCATGGAACAAACGAAGGTAATTTCCATTCCAGTCTATTTACAGGAGCAAGCATCTGTAGTTTTTAAAGCAAAAGCCAAGCTAGAATATAATCGAGATAAAGCAGCTGATAGCGAAGAAATAGCCCTAGAAACAGGTCTCTCCAAAGATGTGGTAAATACTATTCTAAGGGGAAGAAATCTAACTGTTCCTTTAGAAGTATCAGGAGTGGATGAAGACACTAAGAGCTATCTAGACATAATTTCTGACCCTAACAGCAAGAAAGCTGATTATTATATTGCTGAGAACTCTATGACGAAAAGAGTCAAGAGATCACTTAGACAATTATCTGATAGAGAAAGAGATGTAATTAAAATGAGGTTTGGAATTGATTATGAAAACCCTTATAAGCTCGAACAAATAGCAGTTAAATATAGCTTGAGCAGGGAACGTATAAGACAAATTGAAACTATAGCACTTAAAAAAATAGCGGATTCAGAAGAAGGATATATATTAAAAGAGTTCTTGACTTAAGCCTACTATCGCACTAATAATAGTTATCAAAATTAATAGCCAACTTGCAGAATTAGGAGGAAGAGTTAATGAGTGATAACATCGACCATATACTTTCAGCTAACAGGAAATACTCTAAGGAGTTTGGCAACAAATCGGACTTAGAAGCCTCACCTAAAAGGCGATTGGCCGTATTAACATGTATGGACACACGCCTGGAGCCTTTGAAATTCCTTGGATTAGAGCTAGGAGAAGCCCACATAATAAGAAATGGAGGAGGTCGAGCAAGCGACGACGCCATACGCTCACTTGTAGCCTCTTATACCCATCTTGGCACAAATGAGTTTTTAGTAATTCACCATTCAGAGTGTGGTTTTGAAACATTTACTCAGGAAGGAATGGGAAAGCTATTAAAAGAGAAACTTGATACATCAGAAGGCGAGTTTGTTAACTGGTTATCTATTTCCGACAGAATTGAAAGTATTAAAAACGATGTAATGCATATAAGAAACCACCCGCTCGTTGCTCAGGACATTAAAATATCAGGACTCTTGTTTAATACTAAAACCGGAGAACTGACTCAAATAATCACAGTTTAAGTATTACTGATTAAGAACTGGATGCAGATGCAAACTGAATAGTTTCCGGAAATGGGAATCTGGTATGCTCTTCTTTTCCATCAAGCTCTTCTACGCTGTCTGCCCCAAACTCTTTTAGCCTGTCTATGACTTCAAGCACTACGGTCTCAGGAGTTGAAGCGCCTGAGCTTAGCCCAATTACCATATCACTTGTAAACAAGTGCCCGTCAAGATTGTCAGCGCCTTCGATTAGATAAGCTTTCTCCACACCATTTGCTTTTGCAACTTCAACAAGCCTGTTTGAGTTTGAACTCTCAGGTGAGCCCATAATAAAAATCATGTCTGCTTCTTTGGCCAAAGCTTTTACAGCGTCCTGTCTGTTTTGGGTAGCATAGCAAATGTCTAGTTTTGAAGGGCTTACGATGTTAGGAAATCTTTCTTTCAGAGCTGCAAGTATATCCCTCGTATCATCCACGCTCAAGGTAGTTTGAGTGACATAAGCAATTTTATCGGGATCAGGTACTGCAAGTTTTTGAGCTTCTTCAACAGACTCAACAATTATAACCTTCTGAGGTGCATGACCACTAGTGCCAATAACTTCTACATGATTTCTATGACCGATTAAGATGATTGTATAACCGAGATCAGCGTAGTGTTTAACTTCATTGTGAACTTTGGTAACTAATGGACATACCGCATCAACTACTTCAAGGTTATTATGACTTGCTTCGTTCCATACAGCGGGGCTCACACCGTGAGCGCTGAATATTACCTTTGCCCCTTCGTCCTCTATCTCTTCAAGATCCTCTACAAACTTAACACCCTTCTCTATAAGAGATTCGACAACTCTTTTGTTGTGCACTATGGCATGGCGAACATATATAGGAGCTCCGTAAGTCTCAAGAGCTCTCTCTACTATCTCGATAGCTCTGTCTACTCCTGCGCAAAATCCTCTGGGCTTGGCAACTATTACTCGCATAAATTACTCCTAGATTGGAGACTATACTCTAATTGCATTTTATACACTATCTTTGTATGATGTAATTCTATCATGAAAAATGCTTGATGGGTTAATTTATATAGTGATATTGATAAAATTGAAACCATTTCAATAGGAGAATAACCATCAAATGAGGCTAAAAGATAAAGTTGCAATAATAACAGGTGGGTCATCTGGAATAGGAAGAGCTATAACACTGGGATTTGTGAAAGAAGGAGCAAAAGTAGTTATTGCGGCTCTTCATGATGATAAATGCATCGAAGTAGTTCAAGAAGTGAAAGATATGGGTGGAGACGCTATATACGATACTCTTGATGTAGGAGATGTAGACGCTCATCCAAAGTTGATTCATAAAGCTATTGATGCATTTGGTAAAGTAGACATTCTAGTAAATGACGCGGCTTATGCAAGAAGAGAAACGGTTTTTGAAGTAACTCCCGATAGCTGGGATAAACAGATCGATATTAGTCTCAAAGGTCTATTCTTTTTATCCCAACATTTTTCACAACATGTTATAGAACAAGAATCTACAGGGCGTATTATTAATATTGGCTCAGTCGCAGGGGTCATGGATTTTCATCCAATATCAATTGCCTACCACGCTGCTAAAGCAGGGGTAATGATTATTACAAAAGTGATGGCTGTTGATCTTGCGCCCAATGGAATCACCGTAAACTGCATAGCTCCCGGATCGATAGTGACACCAATGTCTTCCTCATCTGATTCTGAATATGACGAATATATGACAAAAGGAATACCCGAAGGCAGAAGAGGTAAACCTGATGACATAGTCCCACCCGCAGTAATGTTTGCTTCTGATGAGGCTCAGTACATAACTGGGCAGACTATATTCGTTGAGGGAGGAGCTCTCTCGGTTTACCTTGGAAGAGACGAGCCCGAGTTTAAAGACTAAGTTAATCTGGATCTAGTATTACATCTGCTCTATCTTTATGAGATTCTAAATAAGGAAGGTAGTGGTCATAAAAAATATCTTTTTTTTGAAGCCAGCTATCATGGTCAAGATGCCTTACGGTTTCGTCACGTACGTGTGCCCTACTTAATGCCACTTCCTCTGGCACATCTAGGAAAACTCGTAGATCAACAAAATCATCCAAATCTTCATGGCATGAGAACAGACCCTCTAGAATCAAGTAGTCACAATCAGTAGCATCAACTTCCAGTTCATCATCAAATTGCCCGTTAGATAAATTATATAGCCCATCAACTGTAAAGCATTCTTTTTTCTTTACTAACTCAAGTGCCTGTTTTATTTTTTGAAGGTCATACCAAGACTCAAGATTCACATCATGAATCTCGAGTCTCTTTGGCCATTCAGACCTTGGCACACTCACAAACAAGTCAGTAGATACTTGCTGAGCTTTGCCGCCTAATTGCTCTTTCAGCAAATTGGCTTCATAACTCTTCCCGCTGCCTATCATACCTTCAAAGGCTATAACATAGGGGTGCTTCTTTTCTTTCTTTAGTATAGTTTCAACTAATTCATCTAAATTCATACCGCACTCTAAGAATATTAAAACCGATTTTGAGCAAAAAATATATGATAGCCGGCCTCCTTGTTTTATTGACTTAATTATTCTGTAGTGATATAAATGAATATATCACCTTGTGGAGGGTGAGTATGCCAACTAAAACAGTATCTGAACATAGGGCAAAGAATGTAATTGCGGGTTGTGTTGGAAATGTACTGGAATGGTACGATTTTGCGCTTTATGGCTTTTTCGCCCCTGTAATTGCCAAACTCTTTTTTCCCTCTGACGATCAGTTAACAGGCCTATTAGCCACTTTTGGAATATTTGCTGTAGGATTCCTAATGCGACCCATCGGCTCGGTAGTATTTGGCATTCTGGGCGATAAAGTCGGCAGGAAGAAAGCTCTTGAAGTATCAGTTGTGATGATGGCGATCCCTACTACTTTAATCGGAGTGCTGCCGACCTATGAGACCGCAGGTATATGGGCGCCAATTTTTCTTACCATAATTAGACTGATTCAAGGGGTTTCAGTAGGCGGTGAGTTCACCGGTTCTATTTCATATGTAGTTGAAAATGCCCCCCACCCTCCACCACAAAGAGGTTTTTATAGTAGCTGGACGGTATTTAGCTTGCTGGGAGGAATCCTCCTGGGATCGGCAATTGCTTCAGTAATAACCAATGTATTTACCGAAGCGCAGGTACTAAGCTTTGGGTGGAGAATTCCGTTTTTACTTGGATTAGTTATAGGAATAATCGGTCTTTTCCTTAGATCGGGACTGGATGAATCACCTGCATTTAAGAAGATGAAGGAAGCAGGCCAATTAGCCAAAACCCCTATATTAGATTCATTTAAATATCACTGGAGGGAAATACTGACAGTAGTCGGTGCTACCTGTGTAGGGTCAATAAATTTCTATTTAATTTTTGTATACCTTACTACATATCTATCAACCGAAACTCACCTACTCTTATCTTCTGCTCTCGAGATTAATACTATAAGCATGATCGTATTGATGGTATTAACTCCTGTAATGGGTTATCTGTCCGATAAAGTCGGCAGGCGACCAATATTAATCAGTGGCTGTCTAATATTGGCTATATTTGCATACCCGCTTTTTGTGGTTCTTACATGGGATAACTTTACTTATGATTTGCTTTCACAATTTGTCTTTGCTCTAGGATTATCTATGGTGTTTGGTCCGTTCGGGGCTATGATGGTAGAGCTTTTCCCTGCTAGGATCCGTATGAGTGCCCTGTCCATAGGATATAACATTGGTTTTGCAATTTTTGGAGGAACCGCACCTTTCGTAGCTACATACCTCATAGAGGCCACTGGTAATAAGCTTGCGCCTAGTTTTTACCTAATCGCAGCGTCAGTTGTTTCTCTTATAGTCTTTTTTATAATTCGCGAGACTTATAATGATGATGTCGGTTAATCATTTTAAATAAAATTTGCAAGGAGGATATCTAATGAATCAAATCAAATATGGTGATTTATCGCTACTAAGAATATTATCATTATTTATTTGTTCTACTTTAATTCTGGGTCTTTGTGTATCGTGTGACAATGATAGCAATGCGCAAGATAACGAAATAGGATTCACTGAGTCTTATTCAGGAAGTTTTGAGACAGCGCCTGCTGCAACGGACACAAATGACGACGGCAGGCCTGCAAACATAGGTCAGTTTATGGGAACCAGCACATTTGGTAGCGTATCAATACAAAGCTTAAACGAATTTGAAATCGTTCTTGAAAATGCTAATTGCAATCTTGAGGAAGATGAATTCTCGCTAGTGCAGGGGAATTTTGTAAAACGTTTTTCAAACGGCGAGCTTATTTTCGGCACATGGAATAGCGGAGTAAGCTGTTTTGACCCGCTTACAAATATTTCGACTACTACGCAAGTAGGCACTTTCTCAGGAGGGACAGGACAGTTTGAAAATGCAACCGGACCCATACAGATAGATTACACATCGAATTTTCTCGCTACACCTCCTGTAGACGGATTTACTTTTGGTGGCTCAAGCGGAACAGGGTTTGGGACTATAATCTTTAACGGGAACTAGATAATCAAGTTATTAAAATAGCCCCAGCAATTTGAGCGCTATTATAAAAATTGCTACGATCATTATATAGCGGATAACTTTTTCTCCGCCTTTAACAGAAATATGCGCTGCCCACCAGCCTCCGAGTCCATTACCAGCTGCCAGGACAAGTCCTAATATCCAGTCCACATTGTCAGTCCAGATAAATATAAGAAGGGCCGGAATTGTAAATATGAGTGTTATAAAAACCTTGTGCATATTTACAAACACAAGGTTCATTCTCATTATGTGATATAGCGCAGCCATAATGAGAAATCCTACCCCGACTTGGATAAATCCGCCGTAAAACCCGATTGCGAACATTGCTGGATAAACAAGCCATGTTTTCTGTCCTTGATCAGAAGTAACGAAATTCTTACTCTGTGGCACGAGCATCGAGATAATTACACCAATCATGACTATACCGAGAACAATCTGAAACCATTTATCACTCATTCTGACAGCAATTAATGCACCTATGATAGCACCTGGGATAGTAAAAGCCGCCAGTCTGAGACTAAGATTTAATCCAGTTATTTTTTCTTTACGAAAAGATAGAGTAGCAAAAATACTCTGAATCAGAATCCCGACTCTATTAGTCCCGTTAGCAGTAGCACTGTCCAGTCCAAGAAAAATAAGTGTTGGCAAAGTGAGACTTGAGCCGCCGCCTGCCATTATATTGATCACGCCGGTTAAGAGCCCGACTCCAAAAAGTATCAAAAGTTCATAGTATTCAGGCATATGTATTCCGTTCTTAAAAAACTTAAGTGATAAAAAGTTACTCTGAAATGGGTAATTAGTATAGATTCCTCAATTAATTGATAGTACATTAGTGTTCGTAAGGTTTTCAGAATCCAATTTCCTAACATACTTTGACGAAACAATGCTAGAGCGTTTATTCAATCTAAAAGAACATAACACAAACCCTAGAACAGAAATAATGGCGGGGATTACGACATTTATGACCATGTCATACATTATTTTTGTTCAACCGACTGTATTAGGTGCGGCCGGAATGGATCCGGGAGCGGTGATGGTTGCAACATGTATATCTGCAGCTCTGGGAACAGTTCTCATGGCACTAATGGCTAATTATCCCATAGCGCTTGCCCCTGGTATGGGAGAGAATTTTTACTTCACTTATATAGTAGTCCTTACTTTAGGTTACAGTTGGCAGATAACACTGGGGGCGGTTTTTATCTCGGGTGTGGCATTTATCTTACTTTCAACTGTAGGATTGAGAGAAAAGCTGATTACTATATTGCCCGATTGTCTCAAAAACAGCATACCTGTGGGATTAGGACTGTTAATTGCACTGGTTGGACTTGAATGGTCAGGAATTGTAGTGGGCCACCCGGTTACATACGTCACATTAGGGGACATCACTTCAACACCCACGTTGTTGTCAATTTTGGGCTTGATTGTTATGGCTATTCTCTTTGCGCTTAGACTAAAAGGAGCCATATTAATTGGATTCATCATTACAGCAGCCGTCGGACTAATAATCGGTCTAGTAGAATTTAAAGGAGTGTTTGCTTCTCCGCCTTCGCTTGAGCCGACACTCTTTCAACTTGAGATTCCAAATATTTTTACGAATCCCGAACTCCTAACAGTAATTTTCATCTTTTTGTTCCTCGACCTATTTGATACAGTTGGGACCTTAGTAGGGGTAAGCCAGTCTGCCGGGTATATGAAGAATGGAAAACTTCCCAGGGCTCGCGGGGCATTGCTGTCGGACGCGATTTCGACAACTACAGGAGCGCTATTGGGAACTTCCACTGTTACTGCATATATAGAAAGCACCACAGGAATATCCGCAGGAGGAAAAACCGGATTAACAAGTATTGTAGTTGCGCTGCTTTTTATACTAGCCATATTCATAAATCCTTTAGTTCAACTAATTGGAGCGGGCTATGATGTTAATGGCATTACACTTTATCCAGTTATTGCTCCTGCATTAATTATGATTGGAGCTATGATGTTCAAAAATATAGTTAATATAGATTGGGAAGATTATACGGAGTCTATTCCAGCATTCCTTACACTGCTTATTATGCCTCTCGCTTTTAGCATCACACAGGGGATCTCCTTTGGAGTTATTTCATATGTGCTTTTAAAAACTATAAGTGGTAAGGGCAAAAAAATTCACTGGCTGTTGTACCTTTTCGCAGCTCTTTTTATTGCGAAATATATATGGCTTTGAGAGCATGCCTATTTAAAGACCAAGACACTTGTAAATAGAATGTTTGCAATGATGCAGTCAACTTGTAGAATATCGTAAAAGCGAAAAGATACTCCAATGATAACAATCACAATAGCTCTAATTCAAACCAAAGTTTCAGAGAACATACGCTCAAATGTTTCAAATACCCTAAAGATGATTGAAAGAGCAGCCAATAAAGGGGCTCAGATAATTGCATTGCAAGAACTATTTCAGACCCCTTATTTTCCTCAGTGGGAGAATGTGAACAAAGATGATTACGCCGAAACACTCAAGGGTTATACTGTCAGCGAAATGAAGAAAGCATCTAAGAGATTAGCTGTAACTATAGTTGTGCCCATTTATGAACAAAAAAATGGGAAATATTTCAACACCGCAGTAGTTATTGGCAAATATGGAAAACTATTAGGACAGTATAATAAAACCCATATACCACACGACCCGGGATTTTATGAAAA
>Ga0209633_10001963_pt1 | contig 20401 bp, 34 predicted proteins | sample Cruoilmetagenom1_FD_187290 | JGI IMG/M metagenome (GOLD analysis project Ga0209633, IMG submission 187290) | Oil polluted marine microbial communities from Coal Oil Point, Santa Barbara, California, USA - Sample 1 (SPAdes) (version 2) | ecosystem: Environmental > Aquatic > Marine > Oil seeps ... | reverse complement strand
CACTGCCTCTATATTGCCCTCATGAGCAAGCCACTGACCAAGCCTCGATGGTGGAACCCTCTAGAGCGTCCCAACTGGTGGGGGTCGGCGCTTTTCCTGTCCTGCATCGTCTTGTTGCCTATCAGTGAGCCCCTTGCCATAGCAGTCGGCGTTGCTGGTGGTGCGCTCTTGCTTCGCGAGCGCGCCAGAGAGGTGGGCGGATACCTCAACTTCGTTTATGTGGCCGCTGCGGCCATTTCTATCGTGTTGGCTTACCGATATTTCGCCTATGGGGAAATTCCGTTCCCCTAGTTATCTGACCGCCGCCGTCCCTCAGACCGGCCCCCAGCTTCAGAAATAGAGCCTGTCACCGCGATGCTTCCAGTCGCGCGGTTCCGCTGCGATCGCTTAAGCTGTGTCTGAGCCTTCGAAACCTCATTGATCAAGTCGCGCAGTTCTTTGGGCCGCGCCTCCAAAAGCAGATCAACCACCTCTTCAGCGTTCCTTTTGTTTATGCCGCGCGCCGTTCTGGTGGCGATGCTTTGCAGAGCGCTGAGGGGACGGGCAAGCAGAACGTTTGCGGCCAGTTCCGCATTCTCACGGCCTTCCGCTAACTCTTCGGCCAGTGGCGTTGTGCGCGAACCCTGAGTGGCGCCAGCGCCTATACGAGAGCGGGTCAATGATTGCTGGTTCAGGACGCGGGCTTGCTCAATAAGCGTCTCTGCCGCTTCTCTCGGAAGGACACGGCGAAGGGTCGACTGCGCACCTTCCGTTACTAGCTTGCGGGCTATGTTGGTGCCGGGACCGGATGCATTGCCTATCTGATCCTTCAGGGCCCTCGCGAGGCCAAGCCTGAAAAGCTCCTGCTGCGGTTTGTCCATCTTCTCGAACTTGGCAATGACCTGCCGTTGGTTTGATCCAAGCCGAAGAGAAAACTTCTCACCAAGCTCCAGGGCCTCCTGCGCGGCTTTTCCGTCGGCATAGCGTGTGCGAACTTCACGGAAGCCCGGCACTCGCTCATCGATGACCGGCAACACTCTTTGGCGGAGCTTGCCGAAAGCAACCGTGTTTGTGCTGGGTGCGCCAAGTGTCTTGGTTCTGAGTGCCCGTTGCAGGTAGTCAAGAGTTTTCACCTCAACAAAGTCGTCTTTCAGGACGTTGGGAACCTTGAGAACATCACCATCGGCCAGAGCAAGTTTGCGGGCGGCGAGAAGGGCCTTTTTGACAAGACCATTCTTTAAAACCGTCTTCAGTTCGCCCGCTATGGAGACTGGCGGGAGGGCATGCAGTCCCTGATATTCGATCTTCGAATTTGTGCTTAGCTCATCGGAGAGGCGCCGGGACGTAGATTCAAAATCATCAGCGCCGAGCGCATCATCGATGAAACCACTTAGCTCACCTGACTGCGCTGCCTGCCTGTCTTCCAGAACCTTGGACGCCTTGACCTGTCCAGGGCCCGGAATGTTAGCCGCCGCGCGCCCGGTTCCCGTCAAACCTCTGGAGGCTCCGGGCTGGGCAATCTCCACCGCTTCAATCAGGTTCGGGTTGACGCCGGTGGCCTGTGACTCGCTTGCACGGCTCGCCACCGCTGTCGGGTTTACGTCCGCGCGGTTCAGATCGGTGGCGACACGTTCAACGGCCTCCTTACGCGCGCCGGGACGTGAAAGCGCCCGACCGGCAAGTTGTACTCCTTTTGCGGCACCCTGAACGAGCGGCGTTCCCACTGCCCCTAGACCAACACCAAGACCGGCGCCAACGGCACCAGACTCCAAACGCTGCCCTGCACCGCCCTCACCAGCACCAAACCCGGCAACACCACCAGACGCGCCGCCAATCGCTGCACCTCGTGCCGCAACACGGCCAAGTGTTGCGCCGCCCCTCAACGTGGCCGCTGCTGCACCACCGGGAAGGAACAGGCCCCCGACGATTTCTGATCCGATAGCCAGTCCGGGATTGCGCTGCCGAAAGCCCTCAATTTCGCCCCTGACGGTTTTCAACTCATCATCAAACGAAGAGCCGTTGACCTTGGAGCGGATGAACGCCTCTATTTCGTCTCCAAATCCAAGAGCAAAGCCTTGTCCGACAGTCGATCTGGCAAGGTCAACCGAGATCGATCCGCTATTGCTTGGATCAAGCTCTTTCTGCGTCAGTGAAGCAATCTGGCTGTCAAGATCTTCATCGCTCAAGGTCGAGACATCCACAGCACCTGAACTTGGCGGAGCAGGCGCGGCATTGTCCTGCCTCACTGGTTGCGCCGGCTCACCCGAAAGGGCCGCTATCTGGCGGTCTAGGTCTTGATCGCTTAGTTGTGAGAGATCTGGCATCTAGAACCCCACTACGTCTGCCTGCTGAGACCGTGAGGACCTGCGTTGCTTCTCAAGCAGAAGTTCGCGGAGTTGTGACTGCGAACCACCACCCGCATCGGCGTCCTGAATTGTTAGCGATGGGAATGGGACAGCCCTTTGCGCTTCCTGCTGTATTTGGTTCAAGACTGAAGCGTTGAACTGTCCGGCCCCCAGCTTGCTGACACCCTGCGCAATATGTCGCTCGCGTTCAGCCACAGCCCGCATGACGCGCAACATTACCTCGTTACCGGCGCGGCTGTTCTGCAGGCCCGGTGACGCATTCGCAAACGTGTCCATTTCCCGTTCTGATATGGCGCCCTTTGTCTGGGCAATAAAATCCAGCACCACGTTCAGGCTTTGGCTGTTCATAAACTCGCTGGCTGGCAGGTTGGGATTGATGCCGAACGTCCCCGGATCAACACCAAAAGCATTCAACACGCGGCCAGCGGTAAGACGGCCACCAGAGAATGCACCTGTTGTTGCCTTCTGGTTGGCTTTCTCCAGCGCCTCAATGGTGAAAAGACGTTTCTGCGCGCGTTGGCCGGATTCCTGAATTTTGTTCCGTTGTTTGGCAAAGCCCGTGCCCAGCGCTTGGGCTTCCGCGCGATTGGAAACAGCGCGAGGGGAGTTTTGCTCGGCATCCATGAGCAGCTTCGCGGCTCCACTTACATCGCCGGATGCGAGACTCAATGCTGCTGCCTCCTGTGCGCTGGAAGGTGCGCTCGATTGGGATATTGTACCGGTGACACTGACGCCCTGCTTCCGACCGTCCATCAACTTCCCAAGGAAGAAATCTGTAACTTTGCGCTTTCGGTCGGCTGCGGTTTCTTTCAACTTCAGCCCGCGCTCGGCCAGGTTAAAACTCCGATCTGTGTTTGACTGCGCCCGCACGGCCTCTGATTGTCTGAAGGTCCGGTTCGCTTCAGCTTCCGACTTCCGAAACTCCCGGTCCGCGACCTCATTTTCTTGCTGCCTTTGCAGCAAGGCATTGCGCTGCCCAATCTGCCGCTGTTCGCTAAACGCCTTCAATGCGTTTCCGATATTCGGCCCTCTGGCTTGCAGGGGAATGTTGGTGTTGAGGACGTTGGGCATCAGGAACCCTCCTGCTTAGGCTTTGTGGAATATCCATCACGCGCCAGCCGATCTGCGACGGCCCACCTGATGTACGCACTCGCTGAGAGGTATTTTTCCGCTGCTGCTACTTGCACTGCTGCAGCAAGGTCCTCGGGCACTCGCGCCCTGATAATGTCGTTACATTGCATCAAAGTCGGCCTCGTTCGTTGTTCGCGCAACCAATTTCGTTCACGGTTTGTCCAGTTGTGGTTCAAGGTGCCACGAGGCCCAATTTATGTCAATGAATCTGACCTATTTAAGTCAGCAATTCTGACCTGAATTTTGGCTGATTCCTATGCGCGCGCACGCGCGCGTACTGGTCTCTTTGCCCCTTTTTGTGGACACCGAAATCCATACGCTCGCGCGTAGGTGGCGTCCAAAAATTGTTGCTGAGCGACAGCAAAAAAAGAACGCTCCAATGGTTTGAACGGGTACTGCTCACGCTGTTCCTTCCTTGCATTTCACCGGACTCGGAGAACAATAGGTGCGCGGCTCGACTGGGTGGCCATAAGCGCGTAGTCGATCGCCTGTCTGTAAGGGGCACTTAGCGCGCGTGACGCTGCGGTGTCCCGGGTGCTATTTAGAGGTCAAAATGCCAGAGAGAACCAACGACATTGTTGATTTCAACGAATTGCTTACCGGATTAAGAAATCATACTCGACCGGACGAGACACTGAACCGTCTGTTTCGCAAGCACCTGGACGGCCGAAAGCCCAAGATCGCTTGCTTCCCGCCATACTTGAAGAAAAGCAACACCATCGTGACAAAGGTATCTAGGCCAAAGCAGGAGATTTTGAAGCTTGCATCGAATCTTACAGATCTGAGAGAGTCGGATTCGAAAAAACCGGTTACAATTGTGAGATATCGCGGTGAGGAATGCCTGCTCGATGGGAACAGCCGATGCCGTTATTGGCATCGAAATCCAAACCTGGCGCTAGGCGAGCACGATGTTTATTTGATTGAGTTAATCGACGACGCATAACTGATTTTCGTCGAGCAACATTCGTAAGAATTCGACAAAACGTAGGCGCAAGAAACGCGACTGGCTGAGCTTTGCCAATGATACGTGACCCAAATCGCTGCTCCACCCATCCGGGCGTCTTCTTGCGTGAAGTAGTGATTCCGAGCGTTGACTTTTCCGCGGCCGACATTGCGGGTCAGCTTCAAATATCAACGCAACAGTTAGCTGCCATCCTGGACGGGAAGCGACCTATCGAAGCCGACACCACGGTGCATCTTGAGGCCCTGTTTGGACGTTCAGCAGAGGCATGGCTGAAAATGCAGAATGCACACGACATTTGGCGCGCTCAACGCGCGGTCGATTGACCTTGCCGAAGAGCCGGCATTTCAAATCTCCAAATCGACTCCCCACTGAATCAGATTTGTGGCAGGTCGGCTAAAGTAATTTTGATTTTGTTGGCACCGGGGTCATATGCGACTTCTGACGCTCGCCGTATGATTGTTGTCATTGCCGATTGAAGAAACTGTGACTCCGCTGCCGTATACTTATTTTCGATGCCTTTGGCTTTTCGTGCGGTCAATCCACCCTTTTCGCCAGTCAATTTCCCAATGTTAATCAGCACGTTTTTATCAATCCCAAAATGCTGAGCGGCAGCCTTCCTCGTATCTTTCGCGCCTCTGAATCGGCGCTCAAGAACAGTGAGAGACAGATAGGCTGCATCAGAGAGCGTCCGCGTTCCCTGACGAAACATTTGGTATATCGCAAACAGAAATTCTACGTCAGCATCCACTGCCATGTCTGTTGGCGGCGGTGGAAAGCTAGTCAGATTCATCCGGAAGCTTACGTCCCCTCCTTGTATGGCCACTTGCGCCGCTTCAGCATACAACACCACAACGCCCGGTTCCGGATTTCGGTCAATCATGTCTGCCCGCTCGTAGGTAAATTGCAAGCTATCCTGTCCTGACTCCAAAGCGGACTTTAGCTCCCAAGCAGATAGAAATCCTTCAACGGCCTCGCGCGCTGACTCTCGAGAGGGGTGGTGATCCTTCATTTCGATGACCGCTCGGGAATCTTCCAATTGAACGGTAAACCCAGCCTCTTCGTGTCGGAGAGGCTTCGGACTTTCATACATCACGGTCTCGGCGTGTTCGATCCTATAATGCAGAGCCTTAACGTGCGGGTCGCGCACTGTATTGCCCTCGTCGTTAAACTCTTCGATTGCTTCGTCGGTCGCAACCTTGATGGCTGCTCCCATTGCATTGCCAGGGCGTTTTTGGCCTTTAGGCTTTCTGACCATCCTTCTTTCGAGGTGGCCATTTCCCGGCCTCTTTCAACTGTTCCACAATGTAGGGATCGGGGTCACGCCCTTTCAGAATTTGCGTCTCGCGCCACGCTTTTTCCATGTCGTTCAGCAAGTGAAGCCACGGTGCGCTTGGAATGATGTCGCCCATGCTAATCCCTGATGCTTTCCGCAAAGCGTAAAGGAATTGCCGGTCAGATTCTACTAATGTCAAGAGGGTGAGATTTCAAACTGAGACACTACCTCAGCAAAGTCACTCGAATTACCCCCCTGCGGTAACATAAAACCACACACCCCCTGAACGCCCCAACAGAAGGCCTGCCAGGACTCGAAATATGCCCGCGTGTGCGTGTTGGTCGTTTGGCGGGTATATGCGTACCCAGAAACGCTGTTTCGGGCTTCCTGAGAGTCGGGCCGTATTTTGGCGCCTGTCAGCCTCGCGTAGTGACTTCACCAAAACCTTCAAAGGCAGGGTGCCGCGCACACAAAAAAGGGGCCAGCACGATACCGGCCCCTTCTGTGTGCTCAGCCTATCTCACAATGTGCCGGCGTCCTTGTCCGCGACAATGGCAAGCCGTTCATCAGATGTTTTCCACGGATCGATATGCGAACCCATAAATCGTTCGAAGACCGCTGAGAGTGAGCCCAAGTCCGCGTCGCTACGCAAGAAATCGATAGCCGAATATGCGAGGCGGTTAAAGCTGTGTTTGCATCGCTTCTGAACGTGGTTGGCCAACTCATTGTCAACTACCAAATCGAAGAACGTAGTTGCGAGAGCCAGTTGTACGATCGCGCCTTCAACCGTCTTGGGCCGTTGGGTGGCGATGTACTCAGCCAGCGCGTCGGTGCGCAAATAGAGGTCATCCTCTTCATCCTTGCGATAAATCTCCTCACTGGCGCCTTTGGCTTCCAGGTCTTCAAGCGCGTTCCCGCGAGCAATCATTACTGCCATCTGCTCAGCAGCGGCGATGACAGGATCATTCAAAGCCAGATGCAAAACGTTCTGCCCGTCCGTTTGCTGCCCACTATCTTGAGGGTTATGGGCTGGGCGAACTTCGTCCGCAGCAATAAAGTTTGCATTCATTTCCATGTCTTTACTCCTCATGGATTGGGTTACTGACCCTTCGACCATGGAGTCTGTTTGTGTCGGATTTTTCGTGCTCATACCTACCCCGCCTGTTTGTCTTCATGCGGCCAAAGTCTTTCCCGGACCTGCTTCGCATGCCCGGATGCCGAGCAAGCGAGATACACAAGGATGCCTTGCCTCATGTTGTCGTCTACCGCCGCATCTTCATGGGCAATCGCCTTGATTGCCTCGATACACAACTCCAGATCGATCAGCGGAAACTCCGACTCGACAATTCGGTTCTTGAGATCTGTGGCATCGTTCCACACGTCTGCTGATTTTGATGTACGATCTACCCCGCTCATAACTTCTCCTTTCGGGTTGAGTGTTGAGCATTGGGCCGAACGGTGCGCCTAACACCTCAGTCCCGCCGTTGCCTCTACCGTCTCCTTGCCTTGGCACCCCCTTTCGCTCTTGCCGTCCGTGCTATTCGCCGGGCTGTGCCTTGCCAGATGTCCATGAATTGATTGCGGGTCATTCGGGCGCTTCCGCCAGTGCTGGGGCATCTGAGAGACACCCATTTTGAGCCGACTTTGATGTTGACCAAGCGACGGCCTGAGCCGATGCGCTTTGCCTCATCGTTGAAATGAAGGGCATGCGTTCCCGTGTATCCGCGTATGGGGGTTTTGAGATTCATGCCGCCACCGCGGCGCGTGCCTGGTCCAGTTGCTTCCAACCAGAGACACCCAGACGGGTCCGGCCTTCGAGGTCCGCAACGCGCTGTTGTTCGGGGGTCTGTGCTTGATATTCGGAGATCATGTGCAAGTCGCAGATGTATGCCCGCGCTTCGCTCCAAGCCTGTTTCAGGAAGTAACCAAACGGGTCAGGCTTGCCAGCGTCCAAGCCCTTCGCGGTCATCTTCTCAATGATGATGCGATCGCGGCGGAAGAGCGACCATGCGCGTGTCATGATGTTGGCAACCAGATAGACCGGCTTGCCGTTATCGAGGATTGCGAGGTGGGTTTTTAGGGCCGTCATGGTTGTCATCCCTAGGCTACCTAGTTACCATACCTACTTATATAGTGATGATATAGTTATAGTCAAGGGAAACGTAGTTATTAAAACTACATAATGAGGTGAAAATGTCTCTGACGACCGGCAACCAACTGCGCGCCGCCCGCGCGCTTATAGGGCAGGATCAAACAGTAACCGCCGAACTGGCAGGCGTTGATGTGAACACAATCCGAAGCATGGAAGCGAGCAACGCGGGACCGCTGAAGGGAAGGTTTGAAACAGTAGCCAAGGTGCAGGCTGCGCTTGAGAAGGCCGGAATTGAGTTTCTAAACAGCGATGCGCCGGGCGTTCGGCTGAGAGGTAAAACATGACGGCGCTGAAAGACCAGTCATGTTTGGTTTTTGAAGGCCATGTGTCGGCCAAGTGGCTGGCAGAATAGCCTCCCTGTTCCACGTCCTAATTCGTCAAAGTGCATTTCAAAGCTTTTTTGCAAGAATTTCTCAAACAGGGCTCTCTACGCTTGCACCATTTGGATGCCCAACCTACGCATATTCCAATATGCCTTATTTCCTGTGGGCTGCATTTATTTGTTTCCCCCACCAAGCTGGAGATAACCTCAGAATAAGGTCTATTGTCGGGATCCGCTGCAAACGGCCTGTCTCGAGCATCGCCTGGCCTTTCGCCACTACCGATTGGCCTATTTGCAGGTCTATTGCCAATATTGCCTTTGGCTTTTTCTCTGTCGGCCCTAGCACCGTCTTCATGACGCTTTTTTTCGCGGGCTGCCTTGGCCTTTTTATACGCTTCCCACGCTATTTTTGCCGCCTCCAGCGCAACTGCGGTCGGCCCACCACTTGGTGTACGAGGCCTCAATCTACGCTGAAATTCCTCATGCTCAAAGTCTCTTATTCTTTCTCTTTCTGCCTTTTCGTTGTCTGCCTTTGCTTTTGCATGAGCTTTTGCTTGTGCATCGCGTCTATCACGAAGTTCGCCGCGATCGATATCGCTGAGACCTTGCCCATACCCGTGTGACGACAATGCCAAGCTGCTGATGGTCGTCAGTAAGGCGACGATTGCAAAAGAAGTAATTTTCCTCATCTTCCTATACATTTTTGTTTGGTTGCTTGGCGCTGCTCTAACAACCTGTAATAGCATGAATGTTATCACGATCGTGAGAATTGCAATCGTCATCGGCACGTTTGTGGCTAGTCTCTTCCAGATCAGGCTCGTATTCTTGCTTTTCGTAAGCTCGCCAGACAGCCAATTCTCCATCGCATTCTTTGAGCGGTTCGCAGTTTCCCTCAATGTAGAATTTGCTGACCAGCATCTGGATGGAAAGTGATGCAGTGATGAGCGTGCATGTTCTACCGCCGTCACCCCCACCGACAATGCCGTCCCAATACCTCGACTCAAGGTCTATCCACGCTAAATGAATCAATACCCTGGCAACCCATGGTCTCTGCAATCAAACGGACCTCGCGTCCCGTCGCGCTTGCTTCTGATATTGGCGTTGTAGAACCGGCCAGCAGAGTCAGCGGTCAGCAGGCCGTGCACTACCCCAGCATCGACCCCGCAATAGGGGTACCACGTGGACTTCAGCTTGATAGCCATGAACCGCTTCGAGGTGTCGTAACAGACACGGCGGATGAAGCTGCTGCGGGGTGTGTCGGTGCATTCAAATCCGGAGAGATCGAGTGGGCACGGACCGTATTTGACGCAGACGGTCTCAGGGCGAGCCTGCGCACTGGTCAAAACAGAAAGAGCCAGAACCAATAGTAGCTTGTGCACCGTCTAGGTCCCAATAGTATCAGTGGGCAAAATCTCAATGAACCAGCTATCGATTTGGTTTGTGCAGCCGTCTTCACCGATTTTTCGAACCTGCTGCCATACCGCGCTGAAGACCGATTATGTAACCACGTTCAGAATCACTATCCGGGTCGTTGAGTTTCTTTAGAGGCTTTAGGGGGCACAGCGGCGGAAAGGGATTGAGAGAGCTTCCTGAAGCTTGCTTGTAGCCGGTGGTGTAGCCCTTCTTGAATCCATCACAAAAGCTATCGGCGTATGATGCACTGCTAAAAAATATTAACGACGAAACTAATGCCAGAGCCGGCATCATGTTCAGTTTCATGGTCAAGCCCTCTAGTGGCAGTGAACCCTTCCTCTGCTGTTGTCCATATGACAGCATCGACCCGGTGGTGAGCTTTTACGGCAGCCACCGCCGTGCTCAACAACCGCATTCTCTAGGTTTGTGCTTCGGTCGCTGTCGAACGACACCGCATAAGCCGGAATGCTGATGAGACAGAAAGTAGTCGTAAGAATAAGGATTGATTTCATGACGTGCCCCCGTAATTTATATAGTTGAGGCTGTCACCTGATCATTTCGGAGTCTACCAACCCCAGATAGCAATACCTGCATAATTCCCGTGCTACGACGGTTATTCACCAACTCTTGGTTCTGGCAATTACCACGCTAGCAATCGCGCAGAGTCGTCGTTCCCAACATAAGAGCCAAGATGTCGCTCGCGTTCAAATACAATCCAGAAACCGGAAGGATCGAAAGCGATGATCCGGAAATCTATGTTGAAGTCATCGGGCTAAGGCGCGAGGGGACCTTTGAGGCGGTGCTGCATTACGAGTCACAGAGAATTGGTATTCGGCTGGAATCAGAACGGTCTAACAACGATCGCCAGATGGACTGGTTTATCGAGGACGTCGGCTCTCCCATCCTGAGGCATGACAAGGATGGAAATTGGGGGCGTTACTGCGGCCGTCGCCTGTTCGAAGACCGGAAGGAAGCGCACGAGATCATCGACATCGTTATGGACGCATTTCTCGCCTACGACGGGTCGAGCGAGCCACTCAAGCGCGAAATGTTCGTCAGCGTCTCCCCCGGGTTTTCGTCTCGCCTCTACAGCGGCAAGTTGACGAAATGAATCGCGTCTCAATCAGCGGCGCACTGAACGCGCTCGTTGTCCTGTCGGTCTTCGTTGTCTTGCTAGGCAGTTCGAAGAGCGCCGTTTCGACCGGCCCAGTGGAAATCACCCTGACAAACCCTGGTCGGCCTGGTCTGCGGCTCAGAGTCGACCCAGCCTACATGCCGAGCACCTTTCTCCGAATGGTCGCGAAGAACCGGAAAGGTGGAGAGCACGAAAAGGCGATGCTGGATGTGTCCTATCCAAGCATGAAACCGGTATCGAGCGAGGACGCAAAATCAGACACATGGAAGACAATCGTCTTTTTGGCAAACTCCCACGACGGCTTCGTTTCGAGGTACTTCGAGACAACGAAAGGCTCGAGATTCAAAAGGCAGACAAATGTGCTTGGGCCGCTGGAAAAGTATGTTTTGTCCGATATGGCGAACCTGGGGCCCAACATCAAAAAAGTCTGGTCACATTATCAGATCTACTATCACCGGAACGAAGCCGGAAATGGTCCCGAACATTTGATTTTCTGCCAGTATTCGAACAGACCAAATTCCAGATGCGCCGCCTACTCTCAGTTGGAGTCTGGTCTGATTATCGAATATCTGATCCCTTACACGCGACTGTCGGACTGGAGAGACGTGCTGACCCGCTTCAGGCGCTTCGCCAAAGCACTCGAGGTTCCGAAAGAGCAATAACTTGCCTCTAACCCACACCCCATGACCGAAGAGCCCAAGGCCCTCGCCCCCGAATACTGATGCCGAGAATAGCCAGACCGGAGGGAAATCGACTAGTTAGCTCAGTCACCAGGCAGGCGTGCTGGCTTCATCGCGTGCCTGATTGTAATTTTTCTGCCTGGCAATGCCATCGGAACTTTCCGGCCCCGGCGCCTCAATGAAGGCGGGCGCCAACGATGAATGCCTGAATCGTCTCCTCACCAAGCGCTTTACGGGCTTCCAGGCGGTGAACACCTTTGATCAAAATGTAGCGGCCCTTACCAGAGCGCACTTGGATTGGCCGTTCTTCAGCTTCGTCCATGATTTCCTCGGCAACGGCCTCGACCTTTTCGAGGTCAAGTTCCTTGCGGCGCTCGGACGGGACGTAAATTTCGTCGATTCTCAAGACAACGGCGCGCACAACTATCTCCTTCTCAGGACGAATGTCCGGGTGTGGGATACCTCAAGCAATCTCGCCGCCTGCGGCAGAGTCAGGCGTAGGCTGTCTCAAGCACATCATTTGTGGAACTGTTTGATAAGTCCGCGCTCCAACAAGGCGCTTGGTTATAGGCAACTCGCAAACTGTTCCGTTCCGAAGTGGGCGGCAATGGTGGCCACAAGGAGACCTGCGCCAACCAATAGAACATGCGAAGCGACGAAGAATCTAACGTTCAAATTCGAACGATATCTCCAGATCCAATATGCTGAAACAATCAGCAGTGCTATCCCAAGCAATCCTATCAGTGGGACGTAAGCGAGTATGATGGGCCAGCAATTGAAGAACTGATAGGAGCCCGCCACCACATACGCATAGATTGTTGCAAATACCCATACCAGCCCGTGCAAGACCCAGGCAATTCTCCGCATTTTTAGCTGTTTCCCCATAACCAATGAACTAGGCGGGCTTCGAACCTCAACTATGGGTGCCCGAAGGGAACCCAATACTTACTTACCCCCAGCCCCTCTCTCCTCCCTCTCAGTATTAGGGTTTAGAGCGACGACCGCTCTCAGCAGGTAAGCGGTTCTCACCATCCTTGGAACCTTATGTCCTCAAATGACCCGAAGCGGACACCTGTCTTCCCTTCATCCAGAGCCCCTGTTTATTCCCTCATGCTTTTAAGAATTTTAATCAGATCCTCTGGGGTATGCTCATTCTTAGGCGTCTGCGTTAAATAGATCGCAAGCCTTTGTTTGGGAGGATTAAGCCATATAAGGTTGAATGATGTGACTTTCGTTGTTTTATGATGATGGATGTAGACAGATCCTTTTATTTCTTTGTACTTAAACTCTTTAACCAGCTTTCCCTGTCTAGAAAATCCAATATTGTCACCCTCTGCAATGTCTAAGTCGATCTTTTTACCATCGATAATTTTTCTAAATTTGATTGAGTATTCACGCTTGGAATATCGATGTTCCACCTCTTCAAAACCGGACGGGACCGCTTCTGGCGGCAGAAAGAGAAACCCAGCATAAGGAGAGGGGCGCGGCCCAAAATTCTCCTGAATTGGCTCTGGAACAGCTTCAAAATACGACCGCCCCACAGCAGATAAGACGGCTATGAAAACCAACGGAAGCCATATTGCTTTTCCGTATCTTCCTTCTCTGAAAAATATCGACGTTAGAATTATTGAAACAGGCAACGCCAGATAGGGTGCCAAAAACGCAATAAGACGGGATATTTGAGTGGATGCGAACCGTTCGTCGAACCACGCACCTGCCATGACCATCTGGCCGAAGCCCCGAAGCACGACAACTGTTAGTGCGATAAACAGAAATATCTGTGTCGCCAGAAGACAGGCTGACACAAACTTCATAAACGTTGGCCTTTGATTTGTAACAGTCTCCACTCTGCCGCCCAATAACTTGGCTCTGCCGATACGTCTACACTGCGGCGCAAGTCGTCACCAGTACCAATCACAACACAGTACTTTTAACCCAACCCTCAACACTCTCGCGGCTTCGGTCGCGGGGCGCATCCATTGTGTTACGCTGGTTGGCGGTCAGACATCCAGCGAAGCGAGGCGCGACCATGTGGCCAGCGGAAGTACCTTCAGACATGGACTTGGAAGAAGTCCCAGATCAAGAGTTGCTTGGTCGTCTAACGATCCTTGAGGATATCCGTTCCGAGTTTCAGGGCTCAACCAGTGCGTACGCCCTCATCGCATTCGTTGCACCCGGATTTCTTATCGTGGACAAGTTGTTCCGTTTGGGTTTCAGCGAGCGCAGTGAGACCTTCGCATTCTTCATCTTTGCTGCTGTGTTCGTGAGTTTGGTGTCCATCGCGCTCTATTCCTTCGTCTGGAGCCGCTGGGCAAGCAAGCGTGTGAGGCGCATTGAGGAACTAAGGGAGAAACGCTTCGCAGCTGAAGAAGCGGACGAGTTCAAGTAAACAAGCGCGGCCCGCATCTATCGTCAGTTGTTCGCTGCGAGCGCCTTCGCACAAATATGCTCGAGGTGTTTCACAAACCTCCGGTGGCCGAATTTCATATACCACCACCCCATTGCCAGTGGGGTTGCCGGGAACAAAATCCCGCCGACTATCCTTTCAAAAATCGAAACGTGTTCATTGAACAAAATCCCCATACCAAAGATCATGAAAATTATCGGGGACAACAAGAATAACGCTAGCCAGCCTTCCGGCATTTTGAGGTCGTATCTTATCTCGACTGAGCCTCCCAAGTCGGAGAACGATATCCTTCCAGATGATACGTTGATCGTTGGGCTCGTTGTCCAATGCGGCGATCGAAACCCTCTGTGAAATTCAATTGAATTATTCGGATCTTTGTCTATCTGTCCGTACTCGCCAGCTAGCCAGTCGCCCACTTGCTCGAACAGATAAGACAGTGCCGCTGGAGAAGCGCTCCTTGTTTCCAGGACAATCAAACCGTTCTTATTCATTCGCCAACCGATCAAGGTGCATCCGCTGGTTTCCGAACATAGGAAGGTTTCACTTTGACGGGCCCGCATTGTTCGCCAACGTCACCTGGCTTTTTCCAAGTTCTGTCAGCATTGACCGAGCGCTTCCAGCTTGGCCTTTTGTCGATTTTCACTTCATAGACGTTGCCATTGCGACTCACGTCGGACCGTACCTTGATAAGATCCCAGCACTCAGCACAGGACCCGCGCCTGTTCTCGAAGAGTTTTACAAATACTCCGTCATAGTCAGTCCGGTATGCGGTCGAGTAACGGGTTGGTTTGTTGCATGGCCAATCATCACTGACATCCATATCGACATTCTCGAAAATTGAGGCGTCGGCCCCGACCGCCTTGAGCTTGTCCATGTGTTTCGAAAGCACTTCCTGTTTCATTAGGTCGAAGGCTTGTTGGTGGGTTTCGACGACAACATCTGGCTTGCCGTCTGGCAATAAGGAATACGCAACGGCGAACAACAGAAACAGAGCCAACAGTGAGCGTATCAAGGCTGTTTCCTATCTGCGCCTTCAGCCGATCCTGAGAGCCTGTAGATGCGAAGGTCTTTGCCATCGATGGTCGCTAAGCGCGATCCGTCGGGAGAGCGGAACGATGAAGAGGGTGAACCTGGAGCGTCAATCAATTGAACCAGCCGCAAATCGTTTGTCCGCCAGACACCCAATGCAGTTCGCAGTTTGGAGCGTCGATCGGTCTTGGTGAGTGCCGTGTTCATAATCAAATAGTCCTGGTTGCCCAAGAACGTTGGAGCTCCGAAGCCGGCCACGCCACTTTCTTTTGAAGGGCGAAACGTACGAATAGGCTTGTCGGATGTACGGTCAAACAGTGAAAGCTCTTCGGTGGGCTTCTCAATCTTCCGGCCGTCGGGGGTCCTGATCGGACCTCGAATTGCCATTGCTGCGAGTTGTTTGTTGGTGGAATAGATCGGCGCGTAAACTATCCCTCCCACAACCCCCAACTCATTGACCTTGAACATCGAGTAACACGGAGCCTTGGCATCCATCAAAAAGCACGAGGCGTATTGGTAGCCCCATGCTGGTTTCTCGCCATACACCTGCAGAACACTGTTCAGAAGAATCTTATCGCCTTGCCTCGTCATGTAATGGCGAGCACTGACGCGCTTTCTTGGCTCCGGGTTGGGCACGACCAGCCTGTCGACGATCTCAAAGTCCGGGACAGAAACTTTGACCGCCATCAGCAGTTCAGAATGGCGCTTCGAAAAGTCGTAGCCGTAGATTCCGCAAGCCACCCAAAGATGCCGACCATCAGACGTGAACTGCACGCCCACCTTCTCTGCGAATGCGCAACGGCCGTCGCTTCCCGATGGCTTCGCTCGGAGCTCGGCAATTGACTCGAAATCTGGAAAACGGCGAAGCTCTAAAGTCGAGATACGCGCCATCGCGACGTATTTCCCATCGGGGCTCCAGACGAAATCGTCAAGTCCGCTTCCAACCGTCGGTTGAAGTTTGCCAACCGACTTTTTCTCAACATCGACGACAACCGACGCCTCGTTCCCCAGAGCTAATGAGCGGATGTATGGCAGGTTGACGAGGAGCTTTTTACCGTCTGGGCTCCATGCGGCCGATATTGCCGCAACAGGCAATTTCGTTTCGTACTGAAGTTGGAGAACGTCGGCGTCTTCCGCGCTGCCGCTGCCACCCATTCGCATCAAAATAATCGAAACGACCAAGCAAGTGAAAACTAGTCTGTATGCGACACACATAATCACTTTCCAAAGCTCCAAAACAGGTAGTCGCATTCGCGCATACATCACGTTGCGCCAATCTCCAACCAATCCCTATCCTTGCTGCCGGGCTTCGCCCTCACCCTATGGTAAGTACTAGTGGTGCGCTTTCCGCACCCGTCAGCGCCGTTTACAAGTGCGCTTTTCGCACCCGTGGGACGCAATAAGTGCACATTTGAGGTGGTCGAATTTGCTTTGCGGGTGCGCTTTCCGCACCCGTCAGGTGCGCTTTCCGCACCCGTGTTTTGTTTTTCGTCGGGCGTCCATTTCAGGAAATCTTTTGTCGCCAGTTTGTCCCCAACGGGAAACTCGGTAAGGGCAAATTCACGCGCGCGCGTTTCCTTGATGTTGAAGGCGCTGTCCCTCGTGATTTTGATGAAGCCCTTGGCAATCAGGTCCATGGCACCTCTTGAGACAGCCCCCTCACGGAAGCCCGTCTCGTCCATCATTTCCCTGCGAGACATCGGAATGCGGCCGTTGTTACTCTTCTGCTGTTTGCCGTTGCCATTCGCTCTGTAACGACGTTTCAGGGCTAGGTAGATACGTGTCGCGCATGGTGTGAGAGCCTTCCACGCTTCGCAGTCCATCAGGTAACCGTCGACTCGGATGTATCCGCCTGGAATGCCTGTGGAGCGACCTGTTTTGTTCTGCTTAGGCATCGGCAGCACCCCCACTCGATAGACGTTTGTCCCAGTCGACATCTTTCGGATAGACCGGCTCAACTTCCTTAAACTCGGCCAGTCGGTATGTGTTTTTTAGCCAGTCACCCTCAGTCTCTTTTCGCCAGTTGGAGAACAGGTTTTCTCCGATGTACCACTTGGTTTTGTGGATGATGCACACAGCCCAATGCGATTTGTAGATGTTCCAAATTCTGGAGGTGCAGCCGCAATTCGGGCACCCACCAAACACCTCCGCGTTCGCATCTGGCGCCGGAAGCTGAATGACGTTGTTCATCCTGACACCCCCGTGTATTTGGCCGGGCCGGCTGCTTTCGGTGTCGATACCGCTTTTGTGGAACCGGTTATCTGTTCGAGATCGCATTCCCGAACGCCCATGATCTCAATCATCCTGGGAGACCAGTGATCTAGGACGGCCGCAGAATGCAGCCGCCCGTTCCGATCAATGAGTGTGCGGGCCGTCACGCTACGGCCTCGTGCTCGATGTCGTCGTTGAGGATTGTGCAAAGCGACCTCAACCGGAACCTGCCATGAGTGCCGGGAAATTCGCCGCCATGTCGCTCGTGAATACACTCGATGTTAAAACCGAGCCTGCGAAGTTCATGCACGTATCGGTTCCACGCCGTGCCCGGTGGCAGATCAGCGCCCGTAAGGCCCTTTGCCCCAACCTCCATCAGTTGTTTGAGAGCCCAGATAAATCGTGGCCCGCGTACTGTTATGGTGCGCCCCGCCTTGCCTGATGGATCGTGAACCAGGACCCGAAGCGGTGGTGTTTTTTTCGGCTTGGGCTCATGCATTGCGTGACCCTCGCGCATTGATGAACCAATCCTGACGCGTGACACGACGCCAAAGCGCCATGTCGAGCTCGGATGCTCTGAAGGCTTTTCCGAACCGTGCAGGATCGCGTCTGCGATCAGTCGGTGTGATGGGTGGGTAGTTTCTGGCTCGGGTTGAGCCGCGCCGTGAGAAGCCGCGCTTGCGGGAGCGAGTTGAGGAAGGTATAAGTTTCATCACTTGAAGTCCTTTGTCGAAGGGCGTTGGCGCGCCCGACTTTGAGTGTCAAAGAGCGCCCGCGGTCAAAAGCCGGGGGCGTTTTCTTTTTCAGGTTGCAACTGTTGCCTCGCCGGAGAGCAGCCGTTCGAGTGCGGCCTCCGGTACGACAATTCGTCTGCCAAGTCTGATTGAAGGGATTTCGCCTGAGGCAACCGCCTCGTATGCCGTATCCCGGCCTATCCCCAATAACTTCGCTACCTCAGGCACATCTAGTGTTCGCCTGGCATCTGTCTTGTCTGGTTCGTTCTGCATCGCGTCTCTCCTGCTAGGTCAGCCGGAAAATTTCTTGACCGGTTCCCATACGATATTGTAAGCCTTGGTGAAGGGTTGCAATGTAATAACAGTTGTTACTGATATTTTAGCCCTGCAATTTATATGTAAAATGACGTTTATGTCGGGAGGCGTCAGAAGCGATGAAAAACCTAGTTGAACTTCGATGGCCAGTAGACGTGGCCGGGTACGAAGTCGTTACGGTCCTTGTTAGAAAACGGGATCCGTCATCTATGAATGCCTTGATCTTAGGGGATCCAGAGCCGGAAGAGATTTTGGTCCCACGTGGCGGAGTCATGGAGTCGAGGGCGCCTTTGGAATTGGCCCCCCTCTTGGTGCATGAGTTTGCCGACACGGCAAAAACACCGCAGGCGCTGTGCAAATTTGCTGGACAGTACGGCCTGCTGAGGAAATCCCGCGCCCGTGGCGAAATGTCCGAGGAACTTCATTTCGAAGGGACGCCTTCCGATGAAATGGTCTACCTGGCCTGCGGAGAGAAACTAACTGATTGGTACGCCAAAATTGACCTCGTATCAGATATGCTGTCGCTCACAAGCAAGCATCCCAAGGCCGTGGGGAATGTCGAACCAAACTTCGCAAAAGTAAATATTGGCATCGGGCCACCTGCGCACGGGGAGCAGCAGCCTAGCCTAAGGATCAGGCCAACTGACCTGTATGGTGCGATCATGACGCAGTTGGCTCTCCATCTGCATGCCCCGCTTGGAGAGCAGATCTTGACGTGCGCGCAATGTGGGACCCTGTTTGTTGCTGGGAGTGGAACGGGCAAGCGGACAACGGCAAAGTATTGTTCTCAGCAATGCACCGATCGCGCAAATTACCAGCGCCGCAAAGCGCAGCGGGTGGCGCGTCGCAAAGAGGCTTAAGCATGTCAGGTAGAAGTCGGGGACATATCGAAAAGCGCGGGAAGCGAAGCTGGCGCCTGAAGTGGGAGAAGCCCCGTGACCTAGAAACCGGTAAGCGCCAATACGGCACCAAGACCATCAGGGGTACGAAGTCGGCCGCCAACCGTGAGCTAACACGCATCCTGCACAGCATAGGTGTAGGCGATTACGTTGACCCAACCAAAATCACACTTGGTGAGCACCTGATTGCATGGCTCGACGGAACCGCCAAGTTCAATGTCTCACCGCGCACCTTCGAACGCTATGACGAGATCGTTCGTCAGCGGTGGATGCCTGCACTTGGCAAACGGCGTCTGTCGGAACTGACCGCGCTCGACATCAAGAGGGTGGAGACCCAGTGGTTGACCGAAGGTCGGGCAGACAAGACAGGTGGTCTCTCTGCCAGAACCGTCCGGCACTTCCACTGGGTGCTGACAAACGCACTGGATGAAGCTGTGAGGCTTCGACTGCTTGCCCGCAACCCGGCCAGGGACGTGCGGCCTCCGAAACCGCAACGCAAGCCGATCGTCTGGCTGGCTCCGAAAGAACTTGCCGCGCTCATAGCAGCGTCAAGTGAAACGCGAGTGCATATCCCCGTCTTGCTGGCCGCCACCGCAGGGTTGCGGCGCGGTGAAGTCTTGGCGCTCAAATGGGGCAACGTGGATCTGAGTGCTGGCACAATCACTGTGGCGCACTCTCTGGAGAACACTCAGGCCCGCGGTCTGCAGATCAAGCCACCAAAGAGCGGTAAGGCCCGCACAGTCGCCCTCCCCGCTCTGGCGGTTGACGCCCTTAAGGAACATGCGACCGCTCAAAAGAAACAACGCCTCAAACTAGGTCAAAAATACAAGAACTTCGATTTGGTGTGCCCCGACACCCGCGGCGGCTACTGGCACCCCCGAAACATGTCGCGGGTCTTTTCGGCATTGGTAGGTGAAGCGGACATTCCGAAAGTGACATTCCACGGACTCCGACACACCCACCTCACCCACCTACTGCAGGAAGGCATTCACCCGAAGGTGGCTAGCGAGAGAGCCGGACACTCGAGCGTTGCCGTGACCCTGGATGTCTACAGCCACGCGATACCGGATATGCAGCGGGACGCGGCCGATCGCATTGATGATCTCATCGGCGGCCTGACGAAAAAAGACGACTCATCGCGCGCGTAGATGGCGTCCAAAAATTCAGGTTCTTGAAAAGTTCGGTACCATTCGGGTACCATTTCGGCGATTTCAGCATCAAAGTTGATATGACGCGTTTGGCTTAATTTATTGTAATAATTAAAGAAAAAGATGGTCGGAGCGGCAGGATTTGAACCTGCGACCCCCGGTCCCCCAGACCGGTGCGCTAACCGGGCTGCGCCACGCTCCGCCCTATATCGTGTGGTTTTGCCTTCTTAGCCTACTCAGGTC
>Ga0209633_10001962_pt1 | contig 20410 bp, 17 predicted proteins | sample Cruoilmetagenom1_FD_187290 | JGI IMG/M metagenome (GOLD analysis project Ga0209633, IMG submission 187290) | Oil polluted marine microbial communities from Coal Oil Point, Santa Barbara, California, USA - Sample 1 (SPAdes) (version 2) | ecosystem: Environmental > Aquatic > Marine > Oil seeps ... | reverse complement strand
GGGTGGCCCCTCCATGCTGATCGGGCTGGGCGGTGGGGCGGCCTCGTCCATGGCCACCGGGCAAAGTCACGAAGACCTGGATTTTGCCTCGGTGCAACGCGGCAACCCCGAGATCGAACGGCGTGTCCAGGAGGTGATCGATCGCTGCTGGCAAATGGGTGAGGCCAATCCGATTATTTCCATCCATGATGTGGGCGCCGGTGGACTTTCCAATGCCTTGCCGGAACTGGTCAACGACTGTGATCGCGGTGCCCGTTTCGAGCTACGGACCATCCCTAATGATGATCCCGGTATGTCGCCCATGGAGATCTGGTGTAATGAGGCCCAGGAGCGTTATGTGCTGGCGGTCAGTGCCGAGGATCTGCCTGTGTTCAGCACCCTGTGTGAACGTGAGCGTTGCCCCTATGCGGTACTCGGTGAGGCGACCGAGGAGAAACAGCTGATTCTGGGCGATGGCTACTTTGATAACAAACCGATCGATCTGCCGCTGGAAGTCCTGTTGGGTAAGCCACCGAAGATGCTGCGCGATGTGCGGCACAGGTCTTTTCAAAAGCCTGAATTTGACCAACAGGCGATCAACAGTTTGCAGGAAGCGGCCGAGCGCGTGTTGAGTTTGCCTGCCGTGGCTTCGAAAAACTTTTTGATTACCATCGGTGACCGCACCGTCACCGGGCTGGTGACGCGGGACCAGATGGTGGGTCCCTGGCAGGTGCCAGTGGCCGATGTGGCCGTTACTGCCAGCAGCTTTGATACCTTTACCGGTGAGGCCATGGCCATGGGGGAACGCACCCCCATCGCGCTGTTGCACCACGCCGCTAGTGCCCGCATGGCCGTGGGGGAAGCGCTCACCAACATCGCCGCTGCCCGTATCGGTGAGCTGGGTGACATGGTCCTGTCGGCCAACTGGATGGCCCCGGCCGGGCATCCGGGCGAGGACGCAGGACTGTATGAGGCCGTTAAGGCCGTTGGTATGGAATTATGCCCGGCACTGGGTATTGCCATCCCGGTGGGCAAGGATTCCATGTCCATGAAGACCGTCTGGCAGGAAGCCGGCGAACAAAGGGCCGTTACCGCGCCCCTGTCGCTGATTATTTCCGCCTTTGCCCGCGTGCAGGATGTGCGCAAGACCCTGAGCCCTGAACTGAAAACGGACAAGGGCGATACCGACCTGATACTCATTGATCTCGGCAAGGGCAAGAACCGGCTGGGGGGCTCCTGTTTGGCCCAGGTCTATAAGCAACTGGGTCATCATCCGGCGGATCTGGACGACCCAAGGGCCCTGAAGCAGTTCTTTACTACCATCCAGTCGCTGAACGACAAGGGCCTGTTACTGGCCTACCATGACCGTTCCGATGGCGGCTTGTTCGCGACGATTTGTGAAATGGCCTTTGCTGCCCACACGGGTGTCAACATTCACCTGGATGACCTGGGCGATGATGTCACTGCATCGTTATTTAGTGAAGAACTGGGCGCCGTGATTCAGGTTGCCCATCAGGACACTGACGAGGTGATGGCCTGGTTACATGATGCCGGGTTGGGCCACTATAGCCATGTGATTGGTCGCCTGAATGATACGGATCGAATCATTTTCACCTATGACAAGCAGGAAGTGCTGGCCAAAGCCCGTATCCCATGGCAGCGGAGCTGGGCCGAAACCAGCTACCATATGCAGGCCATACGCGACAATGCCGAATGCGCCCAACAGGAATTTGACAGTCTGCTGGATCAAAACGATCCCGGTATGCAGGTTAATCTCAGCTTTGATCCGGAAGAGGGGATCACGGCGCCTTATCTCAATACCACTCGACCTAAAGTTGCCATCCTGCGGGAACAGGGTGTGAATGGTCAGATTGAAATGGCGGCGGCGTTTGACAAGGTCGGCTTTAGCAGTATTGATGTCCACATGAGTGACATCATCAGTGGTCGGGTGGCGCTGGATGATTTCAAGGGCCTGGTGGCCTGCGGCGGATTTTCCTATGGCGACGTGCTCGGGGCCGGCGGTGGCTGGGCCCGTTCCATACTCTTCAACTCGCAGGCGCGGGATGCCTTTGAGACCTTTTTCCAGCGGGAGGACAGTTTTGGTCTCGGTGTGTGTAATGGTTGTCAGATGTTATCTCATCTGAAGGACATGATCCCCGGCGCTGATCATTGGCCACGCTTCATGCGTAATAATTCCGAACAGTTTGAGGCCCGACTGTCCCTGGTTGAAGTTCAAGCTTCACCTTCCATATTGCTGGCTGACATGGCGGGTTCCCGCTTGCCCATCGCGGTTGCCCATGGTGAGGGCCGGGCGGTATTTGAATCGGGCTCAAAACAGCAACAGGCCATGGCAAGTGGTACGGTCGCTCTGCGCTATGTCGACCATTATGGTAAACCGGCAGCGACTTATCCCTTTAATCCCAATGGTTCGCCTGAAGGAATGACCGGTCTGACAACAACAAATGGCCGCTTTACCATCATGATGCCTCATCCGGAGCGGGTTTTTAAAACCGTGCAGCATTCCTGGCATCCTGATGACTGGGGTGAAACAGGGCCCTGGCTGCGCCTGTTCCAGAATGCCCGCCGTTGGGTTGATTAAAAAATCTCAAATTTTCTTCTGGCCGCTCAGGTCCGACATCAAAACCGGTGCTATGCTTTTTTGGTGTTTTTAAAAGAGTGGCACCGGGCAGTCAGGTCGTAGGTAAGTCAAAAAAATAAATATCCATAAACTTGAGCGGATATAGGTTTTACGAACAGGGAAAATAAGTCGTTAGTTGATTTTACGGTATACTGATTCTATTCTTGTGGTGTTTTGTTAGACATATCGATTATTTCCCAACTCATTTTTCAAGCGCCATAAAAAAATAATGCATGCCCTGACCATTCGTGATCTGACCAAGACCTATAAAAGTGGCGTACAGGCCCTTAAAGGCGTTGATCTGGAAGTACCCGCTGGCGATTTCTTTGCCTTGTTGGGACCAAACGGTGCGGGTAAATCAACCACTATCGGTATTATCTGTTCACTGGTGAACAAAACCGGTGGGACCGTCGAGGTGTTTGGGCATAATATCGATACTGAACTTGAACAGGCCAAGAGTTGTATTGGTCTGGTACCGCAGGAATTTAACTTCAACCAGTTTGAACCCCTTGTTGAGATCGTTGCCGGTCAAGCGGGTTATTACGGTATCGATCGTGATACCGCCTATCAGCGTGCAGAAAAATACCTGAAACAACTCAGTTTGTGGGATAAACGCACTTCAATCGCGCGAGAATTGTCGGGCGGCATGAAACGCAGGCTGATGATCGCACGCGCCCTGGTGCATGAACCCCGATTATTGATTCTGGATGAACCCACGGCCGGGGTCGATATTGAAATCCGTCGTTCTATGTGGGATTTTTTGCAAGAAATAAATCAGCAGGGTACGACCATTATTCTCACAACGCATTATCTGGAAGAGGCCGAGAATCTCTGTCGACATATTGCCATTATCAACGACGGGCAAACTATCGAGAGTACGGCAATGAAGTCCCTGCTCAAGAAACTTCATATTGAAACCTTTATTCTGCAACTCAAGGATGCCATCGATAGTCTGCCTGTCGTGTCCGGTTATGTGTTTCGTATGCTGGATGAGTTTAATCTTGAGGTAGATATCAGTAAGGAAAAAACCATTAACGAGGTATTTGTTGAGTTGCAAAAGCAGGGTGTGCTGGTCGAGAGTATGCGTAATAAGTCCAATCGGCTTGAAGAGTTGTTTATGAGTATGGTTGAGCAAGACCGCTTATGAAAATGCGACAACAATATATTGCCTTTACGGCTATCATGCTGAGGGAGATACGTCGCTTCATGCGTATCTGGGTACAGACCATACTGCCTGCCTCTATTACCATGACGCTTTATTTTGTCATTTTCGGTAATCTGATCGGTTCCCAACTGAATGATATTCATGGCCTGAAGTATATTGATTACATTGTGCCTGGAATTATCCTGATGGCCGTTATTAATAACTCATACGCGAATGTCGTATCGTCTTTTTTTAGCGCAAAATTTCAGCGACATATTGAAGAGTTGCTGGTTTCACCTATGCCGAATTATCTGATTGTGCTGGGTTATATTTCTGGCGGGGTGGCGCGAGGGCTAATGGTTGGCCTGGCGGTGACCATCGTGGCAGCCTTTTTTGTGGATTTGCAGTTTGTGCATATTGGGGCAAGCATAGCGGTTGTGCTCCTGACCTCCATATTGTTCTCGCTGGCTGGGTTTATCAATGCCGTCTATGCGAAGAGTTTCGATGATATCTCCATCATTCCAACATTTGTCCTGACACCCCTAACCTACCTTGGTGGGATATTTTATTCGGTGGACATGTTGCCGGGAGTCTGGCAATCGATCTCACTGGCAAACCCGATTTTGTATATGGTCAATGCAGTACGTTACGGGATGCTGGGTGTGTCGGATATCAATATCGTCACTGCGTTCACCATGATTATATTCTTTGTCGTTGCCCTGTTTGCATTTGCCGTGTATCTGTTTAACAAGGGGATAGGCATCAGAAACTAGAGAATCCCCGGATAGATGGCTTTCCTGGCGACTTACTGGCATGAGAAATAGATGATATGTTCGTTATCGACGGTAACTGATTTTCCCAGACTGATAAAGCCCGAGCCTGATAGTGGCAGCTCTTCACCCTGGACATAAACTTCTTTTCCGCCCTGTGTTTTTACGAAGGTACCATTGGTGCTTTGATCGATTAACACGTATTTGCCTTTGCGGTAAACGATTTTGGCATGATGTCGTGAGGCAAGATCAGAATTGACGATAATATTGCTTTGTCTGGAACGACCAATAATAAAATCATCTGACTTTGTGTTTATTTCCTTAATGGTGTTGTGATAAGTGAGATAGAGCTGCACTTCCTTGTTAAACAGGGAACGAACTCTTGAAATGTCCATTTCCTGGGTATGAAATCCAGAGTCAGGGTCATTTAAATCATCATCCGCTTGCTCTATCTGTTCAGAAGTTAGAGAAGAAATTATATCGATAAAGTTATTTTCGCGATGTAACAGGAAACGCCCTATTTGATCGAAAAAGTTTTCATTAATCATTTTTTCATTGAGCAAGTACCGTTGCCTGCCGAGTTGTTTAAAATTATCGATCGTGAGGGTGATGCCACCGTCGTCAGGATTGATACAAAATATTGCTGAACTACTTATATTGCCATCCAGGACTAAATTGCCCCGTTCGTTTGTGAAGTTTATCCCGGCCTGTTTCAGAGTGTCTTCAATCTTGTTGTCAATTTCATGGCCCAGATTAAGCGAGCAAGAATCTTTTATCTGTGTGCAAAAGTTAAGCAGGACACGATTCTGCTTCGCCCGGTTTTCCCACAACAGTTCGTAATTATTCTGATGGAGATTTGATATTACACCAACATCAGGAATTTGAATGTCGACGGTAGTGGTATAATCAAGATGGTTCAGGTTGCTGGTCAGTTCATGGAGGTAATCGTGTATCTTTTTAAGGCTACCCAGCAAAACTGAGTGCTGGTATGTGTTGATTTCACCAGCGACTGCTTCAGGGGTTTCAGATTTATCCAGCCCGGTTTCTTTTTGTTTTTTGAGTTCTTCCAGAATATTCATAATTCAAATCCTACTGAATTGCCATTGTTCAAGTCTCCAATACTAACAATTTGTACCGCATTTGGGAATGAGTCGGTCTGCTATGCGGCTTTTATGAGTATCCAGTCCAGTAATCTTGATGGTAAAAGTCGTCTAAGTGTCCCGAACAGGTGGGTAGGGAAGGTGACGTAATAGCGTACCCTGGGCCTGGGGCTTTCCAGGGCGTGAATGACCTTTTTCAACACCGATTCAGGCGGCAAGGTAAAAGGGACAGCCGGACCTTCTTTGCTCAGTCGCTTTTCCATGGTCAGATAGCGATCACGGTGAGGGCTGTTGTCCCGGTCAATATTTCGCTCATAGGCCTTGAAGGCATTGGCCCTGAACCGGCTTTCAATCGGGCCCGGTTCGATCAAACTGGCGTGGATATGGGTTCCTGCCAGTTCCAGTCTTAAGGTGTCCGTCAGGCCTTCCAGGGCATATTTGCTGGCATTGTAGGCCCCCCGATAGGGAAAACTGACCAGACCCAACACCGAGCTGTTTTGAATAATACGACCATGTCCCTGTTGTCGCATCACCGGAATGAGCAGATTGGTCAGTTCCAGCCAGCCAAACAGATTGGTTTCGAATTGGGCGCGTATTACATCACGACTCAGGTCTTCAACCGCCCCTGGCTGACTGTAAGCGCCGTTATTAAACACGGCATCCAGCGTGCCGCCTGTCAGGGCGAGGATATTTTTTACCGCGTTGGTGATGGAAAGGGTGTCATCCAGGTCGAGCATGAAGCTCTCAAAACCCATTGCCTTCAGTTTTTGCACGTCAGCAGATTTGCGGGCTGTGGCAAATACACGATGGCCGCGGTTTTTCAGGCCACGGGCGACACACAAGCCTATGCCGCTGGCGCAACCGGTTATCAGAATCGATTTTTGTTTTGCCATTTTTAACATGAAAATTATCAGTCGAAATAATTTTCGGCAAAGCGTTGTTGAATTTCTTCTATTTCAGAGCGGCTATTAAGCAGGGCTTCAACACAATCACTGTCCAGTTTCTCATCTGACAGTTTTTTCAGCATGGCGAAGGCATCATCATTATCCCAGGCCATCTTGTAGGGTCGTTTACTTGTCAGGGCATCAAATACATCGGCTACGGCAATAATACGGGATTCGATGGGGATATCCTGTTTAGACAGGCCATGGGGATAACCTTTACCATTAACTGATTCATGATGAAATTCAGCGATGTTACGCAACATTTCAGTAGAGGTGAAGTTTTGCAGTTCAAAATTGCCCAGCATGTTATCAATTATTTCCCGGCCAATGGTGGTATGCGTTTTCATGTGTTCAAACTCTTCATCGGTCAGTTTGCCGGGTTTTAATAGTATGTTGTCGGGAATGCCAATTTTGCCAATATCATGCAATGGCGCATAGAGAAAGACCTTTTCAATATATTCATCGGTAAAATCGTAGATGTCGGCAAGTTTGAGGGCGATGAGTCTTGAATAATGGGCTATGCGATTGAGGTGGGCGCCAGTTTCGTCGTCGCGCCGATTGACCATGTCTTTGGCAGTTTTAACGGTTGCAACCAGATTGCGCATGGACGTTAGATCGTGCCCGACCACCATGATGACTAAATGGCCAATCAAATCCAGGTAATGCAGGTTTTCTTCATTAAAAACATCCGTTTGATAGGAATTAAAAAACAGAAAACCAAAAAACATACCATCGATATACATGGGCATGGTGTAGCTGGCAGCATAACCTTGAGCGCTTATTTTTTTTGTATGCGGACGTTTGCCATTCTGGAAAATACTCATATCTGGAACAATACGAGGTTTTCCTTGTTTAAGAATTTCCTGCAGGGAGGGGGAATCTGCCAGTTTTGCCTGGTAGTGTTTAAGGGGGTCATCACTGCCGCTACTGTGAAGGAAGGTCTTTAGTTTATCTGTTTTCGGATCATGAATGGCAATGGACAGTCGATCGATAAAATCATAGCGTTGCCTGAGTATTTTATGCACATAAAGAAGTTTGTTGTTTAACGGGATGTTTTTGTTTAATTCTTCGAGGGTGTCCTGATAATCAAACATGTCAACCTTCTGCTCTTGCTATTATTATTAAAAAGTTAGCACATTCGGATCAGATTAACAGCACGGCAAAAATACCGGTGAGAAATACCCCGTCAAATGTGCCTGCCCCGCCGATCGCCGCAACCGGGGTGGCCATGCTACGAATATTATTCAGGCGGAGAATATCTGCGCCAATCAGGATGCCCAGTGTGCCGGATATATAGGCCAGGGGGGCCGTGTGTACGGGTTCTATTAGCATGGCGGTAATCGCCGCCGTGAAAGGGGCGATAAATATCGGTATGCCGATACCCAGGCCATGGACCGGTCGGCTAAATAGATAACTCACGATACCCACAATACTGGTAGCTATACCAATAGTCAGCATTGACAGGGGATAGGTGTTGAGTAGATACAGGGAAATAATGATCGGGATAATCGCGCCACCGACATTGATGGCGACCACGGTTTGGCCAGTATAGGTCGGTAGCGGGCCAAACAATATTCTGGGCATCGCGAGAGTCGGTTTATCACCAGTCGATTCATTGCGGATGGTAAACAAGGGTAAATTGATCATACTGCCAATCAGGGCAGTGAACAGGATCAGGATGATCGAGTGTTGTGACAGCCCCAGCTTGTCCATGGCAATACTGATGACGCCGACCTGAACCAGGATCAACAGTACAATCAGGAGCAGGCTAAAGGCAAGCAGCTGGATAAAGTTAGGTGGCTTTTGCATGTGCTCAAAATGATAAACTTCGAATGCCGTCGGCAAGCAATTTGTCGAGGTGAACGACATTATCGGGATGGATGATTGAATCTGTACTCCATATCGATTCAATACCGGTATTTTTCAGTAGCTTAGTTACGTCTTGATTAAACAGGGCATGGGTAACGAGGCAATCAACCGATAAGGCGCCTTGCTGAAATAACTGTTGTGCTGCTTCCTCCATAGTATGGCCGGTACTGATCATATCATCGACCAGGACAATATGGGCCTGTTGTACATCAACATCAGGCAACGCGACCTTGACTTGTTTGTCTGTAAAACGGGTTTTGCTGGCGATGGCATAAGGAAATCCGCCGGTTTCGGCAATGGCGCTGACCCATTGCTGTGATTCTTCATCAGGCCCGATCAACAGGTATTGCTTGTTATGCGAAGCAAGGAATTCACCTAATGGCTTGGTAGCAGAAAGGGACAGTGCCTGTTTGCAAGGTGTGGCTTCATGCAGCGTGTGTACGCGGTGTAAATGGGGATCAACCGTGATGAGCTTGTCAAACAGGTCTGCCAGATATTGACCAATGATCTTTTGACTGACCGCCTCGCCGCGATGAAAGGCGATGTCCTGACGCATATAACATAAATAGGGCGCCACCAGGGTCAGTTGCTTCACGCCCATCTCACGGGCGGTCTTGGCCACCAGTAATAATTCGATCAGTTTACTGTTTGGGTCCGACAGACTGCGGCAGACAATAATATGTTCGGCGAGTGGTGTGGGTAATTGCACCCGGCTTTCACCATCGGGGAACCGGTGCAGCTTAATGGGCTGGCAGGGAATAGCCAGTTGTTGGGCCAGTCGGGCCGCCGGCTCATGATAATCGTCGAAACAAAGTAACAATGTTTTCATGCTATGGCTAAAACTCCATGTGTGCCTGGGTAACATCTTCGGCCCGGCCGATGCTGTAACCATCATCGGTGTTGACCAGGTTTTTGGCAAAATTGAAATCAGCCGGGAATTCGGCATAGATACGATACAGGGGTTCATCCTTCTCCACGCGATCACCGATCTTTTTCAACAGGTCGACACCGGCCCGCTTCGCCATGGGGGCGCCGGCCATACGGGCGATGCGGGCGAGTTGATAATTATCGATGGTGGTCACCACACCGGTCTTTTTGGCCATGATGTCGATATGCAGGGGCGCCGGACTGAAATCAAACCCCCGGCTGCCCTGGGTGGTGATAATGTCATGCATCTTTTGCAGGGCGCGGCCGGATTCGAGGATATCCCGCGCCAGGGCATAGCCCTGTCCACCGCGCACATCCGGATCAAACTCAAGAATGCGACCGGCCAGTTGCAGGGTCTTCTGGCGCAAATCATCCGGGGCCTCGGGCAGGTTTTCCAGCACCTGCATGACGTCCCTGGCCTCCAGCACGGGGCCGATGCCCCGGCCGATGGGTTGGCGGCCATCGGTAATGATGACTTCCAGATGCAGGCCCAGGCGGTCGCCGATGTATTCAAACAACTTGCGCAGGTGCAGGGCCTGTTGCATATGCCGGACCTTGGCGGTGGGGCCGAGGGGGATATCGATGAGCAGGTGGGTGGCCCCGGCGGCGATCTTTTTTGACAGGATGGAGGCGACCATCTGGCCTTCAGAGTCGATACCGAGGGGCCTTTCGACGGAGATCAGGATGTCATCGGCCGGGGCCAGTTGTGCTTTGCCGCCCCAGGCCAGGCAGGCATGGGTTTTGTCGATGACCTCGTGCATGCGCTCCGGGGACAGATCCACTTCCGCCAGCACGGCCATGGTATCGGCCGTACCGGAGGGGGAGGTGATGGCCCGGCTGGAGGTCTTGGGCATCAACAGACCGTGACTGGCGACAATGGGCACAATCAGCATGCTGGTGCGGTTGCCGGGGATGCCGCCGATACTGTGTTTATCCACCACCTGGGGGTCGTTCCATTTGAGCCGCTCACCGGTCTCGGTCATGGCCCGGGTCAAACTATAGATCTCTTCCCGATCCAGTCCGGTGTGCATGGAGGCCACCAGGAAGGCGGCCATTTCCATTTTGGAATAGCGATTGGCAACAATGTCCCGGGTAATGCCGCGAAAGTCTTCCAGCTCCAGGCGTTCACCGGCGATCTTGCGGCGCACCGCCTCCATGGAACCGGGCGGTTCGGCGTGGGCGATACAGATGTGATCCCCCTCGGCCATGTCCAGTTGTTGAAAGGCCTGTTCTGCCAGCCCCAGTTCATCAGGCATGACGATGTTGTCATCATCCACGATGTTCAATACCGCAAAGATGCGCAGTCCATTGGCGAGCACCGTCACTTTGCTCAAGGCCTGAAAGCCTTCGGCCTGATAGAGCCGACATTTACGGTTCAGGTAGGCCACATTTTCGTGATAGGTGTCGACGGCTACCCGGCGCAGTTTGAGTTGTGCCTCGTTTTGAGTCGATGTGTTGGTCATAGTTAAAGTATTGTCGACAAATCATGGCTTGACTATGACCAGGCTCAAGCCCATGTCGATAGGACGCGTGAGGTGAAATTATCGACAGGGCTTGGATTGAGCATGACTGTCCCTATATTTGGTGATGACCATGCTTGTAAAGCTGGCGTATAATCGCCGACCGGTAAATGTGTCGGAGTTGAAGTATTGGAGAGTCATCATGCCGATCTATGAATATGAATGTAAAGACTGTGGCCACCAGCTGGAGGCAATACAGAAAATCAGCGATGCCCCGCTGACAGAGTGTCCTGAATGTGGCAAAAGCAGTCTGCAGAAGCAAATCTCTGCGTCGGGGTTCCGGCTCAAGGGTGGCGGCTGGTATGAGACCGACTTCAAAAAGGGTGGCAAGAAAAATCTGGCCGGTGATTCATCCGGCAAACCTGCCAGTAAACCCTCAGACAAACCTGCAAAATAGGCTTGGGCCGTCCTCCTGGAGGGTTCTCCAAGGCTATGAAATAGCCCCGAAAACTTGCACTGATTCCCCTCAATCCGTAACATGCCGCCTCCTTATATATGAACAAAAGGCAGGTCAGGAAAGATGCGTACCCAGTATTGCGGCGAAGTGAATGAGTCCCTAATCGACCAGGAAGTGACGGTCTGTGGTTGGGTGCAGCGTCGTCGAGACCATGGTGGGGTGATCTTTATTGATCTGCGCGATCGCAGTGGCATGCTGCAAGTGGTTTATGATCCGGACAAGCCAGAAATCTTCATGACGGCTGAAAAGGTACGTAACGAATTTGTGTTGCGGATACGTGGTAAAGTCCGCCACCGCCCGGAAGGGACCACCAACCCCAACATGCCCACCGGTATGGTCGAGGTGTTGGGTCTGGACCTGGAAATCGTCAATGCCTCGGAAACCCCGCCCTTCGTACTGGACGATGAAAACGTTTCAGAAGAAATGCGCTTGCGCTATCGCTACCTGGATCTGCGTCGCCCGGAAATGCTGCAACGTCTGCAATTGCGTTCCAAAATCACCACCTTTTTGCGCAATTTCCTGGATGAGAATGGTTTTATCGAGGTTGAGACCCCGATGCTGACCCGCGCCACCCCGGAAGGGGCGCGTGACTATTTGGTGCCCAGCCGCACCCATGCGGGTGAATTCTTTGCCCTGCCCCAGTCACCGCAGCTGTTTAAACAACTGTTGATGGTCTCCGGCCTGGATCGTTATTTCCAGGTGGTGCGTTGTTTCCGTGATGAGGATCTGCGCGCCGATCGCCAGCCGGAATTTACCCAGCTCGATATCGAAACCTCGTTCCTGGATGAAGCGACCATCATGCAGTTGATGGAAGACATGATGCGTAAGCTGTTTGCCCAGATACTGGAAGTCCCCCTGCACGCCCCCTTCCCACAGATGACCTATGCCGAGGCCATGCATCGCTTTGGTTCAGACAAGCCCGATCTGCGTATACCGATGGAACTGGTCGATGTCGGCGATGTCTTGCAGGATGTGGAGTTCAAGGTGTTCAGTGGTCCGGCCAAAGACCCCGAGGGCCGGGTTGCCGCACTGCGCCTGCCCAAGGGCTGCGAGCTAAGCCGTAAGGAGATCGACGATTACACCAAATATGTCGGTATCTTTGGCGCCAGGGGGCTAGCCTATATCAAGGTCAATGAATGGGCCAAGCACCGTGAAGGTCTGCAATCGCCGATCTTGAAATTCATGCCTGATGAGGCAGTGGATGCCATTATGCAGCGCACCGGTGCCGAAGATGGTGACCTGATATTCTTCGGCGCCGACAAGACCCGCATTGTGAACGAGGCCCTCGGTGCCCTGCGTGTCAAGCTGGGCCATGATCGTGGTCTGGTCGAACGTGGCTGGAAACCCCTGTGGGTGATTGATTTCCCCATGTTCGAATGGGACGAACAGGCCAAGCGTTGGATGGCCCTGCATCATCCCTTTACGGCTCCCAAGGAAGAACACCTCGACCTGCTGGCACCTGATCCCGGCGCCTGTAACTCCCGGGCCTATGACCTGATCCTGAATGGTACCGAGGTGGGTGGTGGCTCCATGCGTATCTATCGCCCCCAGATCCAGCAACAGGTCCTGAAGCATCTGGGTATCGGTGAGGAAGAGGCGCAAGACAAGTTCGGTTTCCTGCTGGATGCACTGAAATACGGTTGTCCGCCCCACGGTGGGATAGCGTTCGGCCTGGATCGCCTGGTGATGCTTATGACCGGCGCCCAGTCCATTCGTGATGTGATGGCTTTCCCCAAGACCCAGAGTGCGAGCTGTTTGTTGACCCAGGCCCCTTCATCGGTGGCAGAGAAACAATTGCACGAACTGCATATTCGCCTGCGTAAACCGGCCACAGAAGAGTCATCATAAAGCCACTTTAAAAATAGTGGAAACTACCTATATTGTCAGGTTTCTCAAGGCTTACATTCAGGTTAGAGTCTTACGGGCAGTGCAAGTATGTCGATATGCCACTAGAATTATAAATTTTGGGCGTGACCGAGAGCATTGCCCTGAATTCCCGTGCAGTTTAACATCATGAGCTTTTAAGCTGGCGAGAAGAACCGGTGGTAGGAGCAGGAGAGGGTAATCCCACACCTGACTCGTATAACAGGAAAAATATTTTTGTGAATTTATCGTATTGGAAGAAAGACTGGTTTATTGGCCTGCTGGTGGCATTAATATTCCTGGTCTTTGCGGCAACCGACAGTTTGCGTGGCCTGGATCTGGCGGCGTATGACTGGGGGGTGCGTTTCTCTTCCAACAAAAAGGCTAACCCGAATGTCGTCGTTATTGCCATAGACGATGCGGCATTGCAGGAAATGGGCAGTTGGCCCTGGTCGCGTGACATCATGGCCAGTCTGACTCGCCAAATCGTTGCCGCCCGACCCCGCGTGATCGGCTATGCCCTCTCCTTTGACACTCGCCAGAGTGGTCGCAGTCTTGATGCCCTCAATGAACTCAAATCTGTCGTCAATCAGTCCAGTGCAATTCGCCTGCTTTTAAGGCGGGTTGAAGACGGCCTGGATACAGAACAAACGTTTGCCAATAGTTTGAAAAAGGCCGGTCGAATCGTGATGGCGGTCCCCTATCAATTACAAGCCGATGCCAACAAACTGGACGCCACGCAATTGAGTGACGACGTCAAACGCTATGGCATACAGAAGATTAAAAACAAAAAAGATACCAGCTGGTTCGGTTCGGAACCTGTGCCCGTGGCAGGGCTGGTTTTCCCGCCGATTCTCGAATTAAGTCGATTCGCAGGTGCGCTTGGTCATATCAGACTGAATGCCCCGCGAGGTAGCAGTGGCCGAATTGAACCACTGGTATTAAAGGTTGGCGATACTTATCTACCTTCATTCTCTTTAATGATGGCGGCCCGCAGTAAAGGTTTGATGACACGCCACGTCAAGGTCGATCTGGATAAGCAAATCAGCATACCAGGGTTCCAGTTACACACGGACAAGCATTTACAGCTTTATTCCAGCTTTTATTCAGGTCAGTCAGATGTGCCCCCCTTTAAAGTCTATTCGATCCTCGAGGTACTGAATAACAAGGTTCCAGCCTCTGCGTTTAAAAATAAATCTGTTTTGATCGGCTTGACGGCCAGACAACAGGCCAATCTGTTTGATACACCGTTGAGTGAGAGCATGCCACCGGTCATGTTGGCCGCCCATCGTGTCTCCAGTTTGTTAAACGGTGACCTTTACCGGATTCCGGAGTGGGCGGGTGTATTGGAGTTACTGGCCATCCTTGTCATTGGGCTTTATCTGGCCTTTATTTTGCCACGTTTTCGCATCGGCACGGGTTTGGCGCTGAGTCTTTTGCTGTTTGTCATACTGCTCAATGTACATTTTATTTTTATGCTGGCCAAGGCAACCTGGATACCGCTAATGGTGCCAGTGATGGCCTTGATCGTCGGTCATGCTGTGTTGGGTGTTAAACACCTGCTCGAAGATACCATCGGTAGTATCAAGGCTGAGCTATCGGATGCCAACCGAGCACTGGGGCAATCCTTCCAGTCACAGGGCCAGTTGGATCAGGCCTTTGAAAAATACCGTCGTTGTATTATTAAAAAATCTATCCTCGACTTGCTCTATAATCTGGGACTGGATTACGAGCGAAAGCGGCAATTCAACAAGGCTGTGGCCGTGTTTAGATTTATTGAAGAACATGATGCCAAATATTCGGATGTCGCAGATCGAATCAAACGTAACCAGGAAGTGACCGATGTGCTGGTGCTGGGTGGCAGCAGTGGTAATTCAGCGAACGGCACCTTGATACTCAGTAATCCCGGTGTGCAAAAACCCATGCTGGGTCGCTACACGATCGACAAAGAGCTCGGGCGCGGCGCAATGGGTATGGTTTATCTTGGGCATGATCCCAAGATCGGCAGAACCGTGGCAGTCAAGACCATGGTGTTGTCTCAGGAATTCGAAGGTGAGCAACTGGAAGACGTGAAAAAACGTTTCTTCCGTGAAGCCGAAACAGCAGGCCGGTTAAATCATCCTAATATCGTGACCATCTATGATGTGGGCGAAGATCAGGATCTTTCCTATATTGCGATGGATTACCTGAAGGGCGATAACCTGTTGGCCTATTGTAAGACAGAAACACTTTTACCGGCAGCAACGGTGTTTGAATTAATGATGCAGGTTGCCGATGCCCTGGACTATGCACATAAACAGAATGTTGTGCACCGGGATATCAAGCCTGCAAATATAATCTATGATGATGAAGAGGGAATACTGAAGGTGACGGACTTTGGTGTGGCGTGCGTAATCGATGCCAGTAAGACCAAAACCGGTACCATCCTCGGCAGTCCTTCCTATATGTCACCGGAACAACTGGCGGGCAAGAAGGTAGATGGTCGCTCAGATCTGTTTTCGCTAGGGGTGACCTTTTTCCAGATGTTAACCGGTGAGTTACCATTTATAGGTGAATCACTGGCGAGTTTAATGTATAAAATTGCCAATGAAAAACACCCGGATGTCAGGATGTTTCGTCCTGATTTACCGGCGTGTACCAGTAAATTGATTAACAAAGCATTGCATAAGGACATAGAAAGGCGTTTTCAATCCGGGGAGAAAATGGCGCAGGCAATTCAACGTTGTCTGGAGCGTTTAGAACAATAATGTATAAAGGTTAAGCTGCGTGAATGATGAAGGTCTAAAAATTGTAATCCATGGCATAACCGATGTCGGGCAGAGTCGTGAACATAACGAGGATGCCATTTCCTGGGATACCCGGCTTGGCCTTGTCTTGTTAGCCGATGGCATGGGTGGCCATAATGCGGGTGAAGTCGCCAGCATACTCGCGGTGGATTCGATCAAGACCTCGCTGGCCGATGTAGTGACGCCGGAGATCGTTGCTTCAGGCGTGGTGGATTACAAGGAAGCCGTGGTTGATGCCATCAGTTTTGCCAACCGGGAAATCAATGAGCAATCACTGGAAAATCCGGAATATGCCGGTATGGGGACGACGCTGGTGGTGGCGTTATTCCTGAATCATGGCGTCATCTATGCGCATGTTGGCGATTCACGAATCTATCGTTTACGACATTCAGAGCTTGCAAGGCTCACCTCAGACCATTCTCTGGTGCAGGAGATGATCGACAACGGTTACCTGAGTCACGAAGAAGCCCAGGAATCAACCAGTCGTAACCTGATTACCCGTGCACTGGGTATCAGTGAAGAGGTTGAGGTAGATATCGCCGAGCAAGACACTGAAACTGGTGATATTTATTTGCTATGCTCGGATGGCTTGACCGATTTGGTCACTGACCGGGAAATTACCGACGTGATAATGCAACACCGGAGTGACCTGGAGTTGGCATCCCGAACCCTGGTTGATATGGCCAACGCGAAGGGGGGGACAGACAATATTTCTGTTGTGCTGGCGGCGGTTTATAAAGCCTATATAGATGACAGGGACGATGATGAGTCGACGACACTCGAGATGGATATGGGAGCGATAGATTAATATGCCAAAATTGATACTCACCCAGAATGGCGCCGTGATCAGAGAATTTCCTTTGGACAAGGAACGAATTTCTGTAGGCCGCAAACCACATAATGATATCCAGATGGATGATCCGACGGTCAGTGGTGAACATGCCGTTTTCCTGGTGCTACAGCATGTCTATGTTGAAGACAGGAACAGTACCAACGGAGTGATACTGAATGGTAAAAAGGTGAGTAGAAGGCAACTCAATCATGGGGATATGATTAATATTGGTCGGCATGAGTTCAAGTTTGTCGATGACAAGACGCGCAATTTTGAGCGCACCATTATTATTCCGCCATCGACACCAAATAATGAAACACACAGCGATGTGGTTCCGGCCAACACAGCATCCATCACTATCGTGAATGGTCCCAAAGAGGGCGAGGTAATCCCCTTACGCAAGACATATACAAAAATCGGTACGTCGGATCATGTCGCCGTGATTGCGCGACGCGGGGGAAGTTTTTTCCTGATGCCCATGACCGGGGCCGGTGATCGTAGTAACCCGGCGAAGTTGAATGATAATCCCCTTAAGGCTCAGAGTATGCCGCTCAAGTCAGGTGATATTATTGAAGTCGGTGGTGCGCGGCTGGAGTTTTTGCAGGCATAAAGGCTCTATTTTTCCAGAGTGTAAATTTATTCAAGGTGTAAAATGGCAAAACTGCTTGTAAAGCATGAAGGTATTGTGCTGAAGGAATTCCCCATCGAAAAGCAAAGCATGACGCTGGGGCGAAATACCGACAATGATATACAACTGGATGATGCTGCCGTCAGTGGCAAGCATGCCAGAATTACGGTTAAGCCCAATGAATACCTCGATGGCCACGATGATATTTTTATAGAAGATCTGGGCAGTACCAATGGCACCCAGGTTAACGGTCGCGTCATTCAGAAACAGTTATTGAAAAACAATGATTTGTTACAGATTGGCAAGCATAAGCTGAATTATGTCAGTGAGCTGGATCACCGACATGATCAAACGGCCATCTATATTCCGGAAAGTTAAAGCTCCCCGCTATTGCGTCGCGTTTGTCCCCGGACGGTTTCAGTGTCCCGCTCGGCGATGCTAAACTACGTCCCCGGTATTATTCCTAATTCATTTAGCACTGAGGTTTGTTATGGCAGGACACAGTAAATGGGCCAATATTCGCCACCGCAAGGCGGCGCAGGACGCCAAACGGGGCAAGTTGTTTACCAAATTGATTCGTGAAATCACCGTTGCTGCCCGGGTCGGTGGGGCCGATGCCGATTCCAACCCACGTCTGCGCGATGCTATCAGCAAAGCCCTGGTGGCCAATATGACCAGGGACACCATCGAGCGGGCCATCAAACGGGGTGCGGGCGACAACAGTGGTGATAATTATGACGAAGTCCGTTATGAAGGTTATGGTCCGAGCGGTGTGGCCGTGATGGTGGACTGCCTGACCGACAATCGCAACCGCACCGTGGCCGAGGTGCGCCATGCCTTTACCAAATCCGGTGGTAATCTGGGTACCGATGGCTCGGTGGCCTACCTGTTCAGTAAGCTGGGCATGCTGAGTTACCCCGCCGGTAGCAATGAAGACCAGATCATGGAAGTCGCCCTCGATGCCGGGGCCGAGGATGTGGTCAATAATGAGGATGGTTCGATTGATGTGGTGACCTCGACAGATGACTATCACGCGGTAGTGACGGCAATGGAAAAGGCCGGGCAGAAACCTGAACGGGCCGAATTAACCATGCAGGCCTCCACCGAGGTCAATCTGGAACTGGAAGACGCCGAGAAGGTGATGCGTCTGGTGGATATGCTGGAAGACCTGGATGATGTCCAGCAGGTTTACACCAATGCCGACTTTTCCGATGAGGTCATGGCCAAACTGGGATAAAACCCAACTGTTTTACCAAAATTGGGGGGCAGCCCCTTTAAACATGGCCCCGCTATCCTGTATCTTCTGCTCCCATGATCCGTATTTTAGGCATTGACCCGGGTTCACGACTGACGGGATTTGGCATCATTGAGGTGCAGGGTAACCGTCTCCACTGCGTGACTACGGGCTGTGTGAGAATCAAGGGCGACGACCTGGGCAGTAAGCTCAAGGTGATTTTCGAGGGTATCAGCCAGTTGGTGGGTGAATTTCAACCACAGGAAGTCGCCATCGAAAATATCTTTATGTACCGTAATGCCGATTCGGCCCTTAAACTGGGGCAGGCCCGGGGCGCAGCCATCAGCGCCGTGTCGGTGCAGTCGATACCGGTACATGAGTACACCCCCACCCAGATCAAAAAGGCCATTGTCGGTAAAGGCAATGCCAGTAAGGAGCAGGTTCAGCACATGGTCAAGGCGATTTTATCCCTCAACCGGACACCGCAAAGTGATGCGGCCGATGCCCTGGCGGCGGCCTTGTGTCATGGCCATTTGCGCAATCAACCCCTACAACTCGAACGACGCCGACGGGTAGGGCGCTGGAAGAGTTTGTCATGAGATACATCGTTGAGGATATAAAAACACCATGATCGGTCGTCTAAGCGGGATTCTGCTCGAAAAACAACCACCTCATTTGTTGCTGGATGTGAACGGCGTCGGCTATGAGCTGGACGCCCCCATGTCGACCTTTTACCAGTTGCCGTCGACGGGCGAAAAAGTCAGTCTGTTTACCCATCTGGTGGTGCGGGAGGATGCCTGGTTGCTATGTGGCTTTGCCTCCCTGGCGGAGCGGCGTATGTTTCGCGACCTGATCAAGGTCAACGGGGTCGGCGCCAAGCTGGCACTGGCCATTTTGTCCGGTATCAATGCCGATGAATTTGCCCGTTGTATCCAGGAGGGGGACAGTTCATCATTGGTGCGTTTGCCGGGCGTGGGTAAAAAGACCGCCGAACGGCTGATCATCGAGATGCGTGACCGGTTGAAGGATTGGGAATCGGATGGCATGCCGATTTCGTCTACGGCGGACAGCGCGGTCGACCGGGCAAATGCGCCGGGCCGCGATGCCGTCAGCGCCCTGGTGGCGTTGGGCTATAAACCCCAGGAGGCCAGCCGAATGGTGTCCATTGTGAGCAGCGATGAGCTGGTATCGAGCGAGGAATTGATTAGGGCGGCCCTTAAGGCGGCGGTAAACTGAGATGCTGGAAACGGAACGATTCATAACAGGCCAGGAACTCGATCGGGAAGATAAGCAGGATCGGGCCATTCGACCGCAGAAATTAGCTGACTATATTGGCCAGAGCGTCGTGCGTGAGCAAATGCAGATCTTTATCGAGGCGGCCCGTTCGCGTAAAGAGGCGCTGGACCATGTACTGATTTTCGGCCCGCCGGGGCTGGGCAAAACCACCCTGTCACACATTATTGCCAATGAACTGGGTGTGAACATGAAGCATACCTCGGGTCCGGTGCTGGAACGCCCCGGCGATCTGGCGGCCTTGCTGACCAATCTGGAAGCCCATGATGTCCTGTTTGTGGATGAAATCCATCGACTCAGTCCGGTGGTGGAGGAGATCCTCTATCCGGCCATGGAAGACTACCAGATCGATATCATGATCGGCGAAGGCCCTGCCGCCCGCTCCATCAAGCTCGACCTGCCGCCCTTTACCCTGGTCGGGGCCAC
>Ga0209633_10001961_pt1 | contig 20418 bp, 18 predicted proteins | sample Cruoilmetagenom1_FD_187290 | JGI IMG/M metagenome (GOLD analysis project Ga0209633, IMG submission 187290) | Oil polluted marine microbial communities from Coal Oil Point, Santa Barbara, California, USA - Sample 1 (SPAdes) (version 2) | ecosystem: Environmental > Aquatic > Marine > Oil seeps ... | reverse complement strand
CATCTTCGAATCGCATTTGTCGTGTTTCCTGTAGCCATCTGGCCCGGCTCATGCCCCCTCCTTTCGAGTTCACATAAACCGGACAGTTTATTTGCTACAAAACCGGACAAAATATTAACTCGTAACATGCATCGACTCAACTTTCTCAACTTTCTGTAACTGCGCGATAAGGTCGGCCGGAGTCATTGCCTAAGACATGCCGCCGCAAATCGGGCCGATTCCCCTGCCGATTCATCACACCGACACCGGCTATAGCTTCCCTTTGACGATTTGATAAATCTCTTCGGTTGAGTAGCCGCAGCCATCGAGAATAGTGAACAACCGCTGTCGCCGGCTTTCCGCAAAAGCCTTATCCTCGATGCTGCCGACATTGATATAAACGTTAAGGGCGGCGCTTTTGAGGGCGGCGTAGCCGGCAAGGACTGCAACGCCGGCATCACTGATCACATTGAGATTGCCCTTTTCGGCAACCGTCCGGCTCAGCTTGATCACTTCTGCGCTGGCGCGGGCGCAATCGAGCGGGACATCGGTTGCCGCCTTGAGCGCGGCCTGAATCGCTTCGCCTCTCGCCGCCTTCTCCTCATCGCTGTTTTTCGGCAGGCGGTAAGCGCCCATCACCCGATCGAACACTTCGACATCGGCCTGGATCATGTCGGTCAGACGCTCACGCAAAGTTTCGGCCTGCTCGAGGACTGTCTTGAGCTCGTCGTCGAACGCTTCATATCGCTTTTTGCCGATCGTCAGGTTGCACACCATACTGATCAGGGCAGCACCCATCGCCCCCATGATGGCGGCGGCACTCCCACCCCCCGGCGTCGGGTCGCTGGAAGCCAGTTCAGCGAGAAATTGTTCAATCGGTTTGTCTTTGACCATCGATTTTTGCCCTGGATTATTCACAGAAAAAATGGTGGTTGATTATAATGCATGCACGAGAGGAACGCTCGACGCCGGCGGCGCATCTCTTGCCGCTCCCCTACCTCCCTGACCTTCAAAGCGAACATAATGAAAAAACTGTTGTTTCAACTGGATACCGATCTGCATCCGGCGGTTTTCGATGCCGTGGTCGCCTACGACGGCGGCGCGGATCATGTCATCGGCCACGGCGCCGTGACGCCGGAAACGGCCGCCCCACTGGTGGAAGGAGCTATTTTTACCAGAGCACCGAAAGACAAAAAAAATACTGCGTTGTTCGTCGGCGGCAGCGACCTGGCGACAGGCGAGGCGCTTCTGCAAGCGATTCGATCACTGTTTTTTCTCGATTTTCGCGTCTCCGTCATGCTGGACAGCAATGGCTGCAACACGACAGCAGCGGCAGCTGTCGCCAAGCTGGCAACAAGCGGCGCGATCGCCGGAAAACGGGCGGTGGTGCTGGCCGGTTCCGGGCCGGTCGGCCAGCGGGCTGCGGTCATGCTGGCAAAAGAGGGAGCGAATGTAGCCTTGACTTCACGGCAGATGAGCCGTGCACAAGCGGCGTGTCAAGCGATGAAAGAGCGCTACGATGTCAACCTGGAACCGATCGCAGCAGCGGACAACGATGCCAGAGGCAAAGCGATCGAAAGCGCACAGATCGTTTTCGCCACGGGTATGGCCGGCGCTCAACTGCTGAACACGCATCACTGGCAGGATAATTCGAGCATCGAGCTGATGGCCGATGCGAATACGACGCCGCCTCTGGGAATCGAAGGCACCGACATGATGGACCGAGGAAAAAACCGCAACGGCAAAATTATGTGGGGCGCCATCGGCTTCGGCGCGCTGAAGCTGAAGCTGCAGCGCGCATGCATCGGCAAGTTGTTTGAGAGCAACGACCAGATTCTGGATGCGGAAGAGATTTTTGCGATTGCCAAAACGATGGCATAAAGGTAATCCCACCCATGGCAGGATAAAATCCGCCTAAAGCGGGAAGGGGTGCATACGTCCCACAATGCTGTTGAATTAGGTGGGGAGGATACTCCTTCTCCCTCCGGGAGAAGGTCGGGATGAGAGAATTAATATAGCTGTGTTCTTTTATTTGTGCCCCCTCACCTAACCTTCTCCCGCTGGAGAGGGCTTAAGTCAACAGCATCGGCGTTCGCTCCCTGGTCCCATTACGCTCGACGCCATTCGGTCGTCCCGGCACCATCTTCCAGAACGATCCCCTGCGCCTGCAACTCATCACGAATACGATCCGCGGTTTCCCAATCCTTGTTTTTGCGCGCTGCGAGACGTTCCGCGATCAGCCGTTCGATATGGTCGTCGCTCAAAGCCGCCTCCGCAGGAGTGCCCTCCCCTTTGAGAAAGGCATCCGCATCGGCTTCCAACAAACCCAATATTTTGCCCAGTCCCGTCAATGTTGCCACCATGTCGGCGGCCGCTTTTTCGTCGCTGCTCTTGTGGCGGTTGATTTCACGGGCCAGATCAAACAGCGCCGAGAGCGCAATCGGCGTATTGAAATCGTCGTCCATCGCTTCCTCGAAGCGTTTACGGTATGCCTCGCCGACGGCCGATTCAGTGCCCGGGGCCACGCCGCGCAAAGCGGTATAGAGACGCGTCAGGGCCGCGTTGGCCTCATCGAGTTGCTCCTCGGAATAGTTCAAGGGGCTGCGGTAATGGCTGGTCAAAATGAACAGTCGAATCACTTCAGGCCGATAGCGTTTCATCACCTCGCGTACGGTGAAAAAATTCTTCAACGACTTCGACATCTTTTCTTCATTGACCCGCACGAAGCCGTTGTGCATCCATATATTGACGAATTTTTCCCCGGTCGCCCCTTCCGACTGCGCGATCTCATTGTCATGATGCGGAAATTGCAGATCCATTCCACCGCCGTGAATGTCAAAATGGTAGCCCAGACAGCTCGTCGACATCGCAGAACATTCGATATGCCAGCCGGGCCGGCCCCGCCCCCAAGGGGAATCCCAGGCCGGCTCTCCAGGCTTCGCCATTTTCCACAGAACGAAATCGAGCGGATTGCGCTTCGCCTGATCGACCTCCACGCGTTCACCGGCCTGCAGCTCATCGATGTTTTTCCCCGACAGCCGGCCGTAGGGGGAAAACTTCGACACCGCATAAAACAGATCGCCATTCGAGCCGATGTATGCATAGCCGTTCTCCATCAGCCTGCGGATCATGCTGATGATGGCATCCATCGATTGCGTCGCGCGCGGTTCGATATCGGGCGGCAGCACATTCAGTGCGCGCTCATCCTCATGCATGGCATCGATAAAGTGGCGGGTCAGATCGAGAAACGACTCGCCCTTCTCCCGGGCGCGCTGGATGATCTTGTCATCGATGTCGGTCACATTGCGGACATAGGTCAGATCATATTTCAAATGGCGCAGATATCGCGCGACCACATCGAACACCACCATGACCCGGGCATGGCCGAGATGGCAGTAATCGTACACCGTCATGCCGCACACATACATGCCCACCTTGCCGGGTTCGATCGGCTTAAAGGTCTCTTTCTGACGCGTCAGGTTGTTATAAATTTTCAACATCGATGACAATCGCTCTGCGAGGGTGAAATCAGATTCAGGACGTAGAATACAGGAGTCAGCAGCCGGAAGGTAGTACGCGTTTGGTCGATGCTCCCGCTCTCACGCCTGCGCCTCTCTCCTGTAGACCGGAAAGCCAACATAAGAAAGCGGTTTATTCTCCGCGAGGAAATGATTACAATGCGCCATCTTGTTATACTGATGGGAGACCAGCCATGCGTACAACGTTTCTTTTACTGTGTGCCTTTATGCTGCAGTCAACAGCTTCATTTGCAGAGAACGAATCCAATATGTCCAATATGTCCGAAACAACGACTCCGAGAGTCAAACTAGAGACCACGTCAGGCGATATCATCATCGAGCTGAACCCCGAAAAAGCGCCGATCAGTACTGAAAATTTTATCACCTATGTCAAGGAAGGCTTTTATGACGGAACGATTTTTCACCGCATCATTCCCGGCTTCATGGCACAGGGCGGAGGCTTTACCCCCGACTTCCAGCAAAAACCGACACACGCACCGATCAAAAACGAAGCCGACAACGGATTGAAAAACAAGCGCGGAACCATTGCCATGGCGCGAACCCCGAACCCTGATTCAGCCACCTCGCAGTTCTTCATCAATTACCAGGACAACCCTTCTCTCGACCACAGGGGCAAGACGCCCCAAGGGTGGGGCTATGCGGTGTTCGGCGAGGTCGTCGAGAGCACCATGTACGTGGTCGACGAAATGGCCCATATACCGACCGGTTCTCATGGGCCGCACCAGGACGTTCCCAAGACCGATATCATCATCCGCAAAGCGACTCTGCTCACCGAATAAACTGTTCGCGTGATTGCGCAAACACTGTTTGTTTCCGATCTGCACATCAGACCGGAGCGATCGGATATTACCCGCCGTTTTCTCTATTTTCTGGAAAAGCGGGCGGCCGGCGTGGAACGGCTCTATATTTTAGGAGACCTGTTCGACGCTTGGGTGGGCGACGATGATCCGACCCCACCCAACGGCCGGATCATCACCGGCCTGAAAAAGTGTGTCGCCGCCGGCACCGCCATCTATTTTCAACAGGGCAACCGGGACTTCCTGGTCGGCGAACGCTTTGCCGAAGCCAGCGGCATACAGCTCCTGTTGGATTACGAGGTGATCGATCTGTATGGCACTCCCACGCTCATCATGCACGGCGATCTGTTATGCACCGACGATATCGCTTATCTGGCATTTCGCGACAAAGCCCGCCAGCCGGAATGGCAGCGGATAATGCTCTCCAAGCCCCTGTTTCTGCGGCTGACTATCTCCCGCTGGTACCGTTTGCGCAGCCATTTTCACAAACGCCGGAAACCTGCCGAGATCATGGATGTCAACCAGTCCGCAGTGCAGGAGACGATGCGGCAACATGGCGTCACGCGCCTGATACACGGGCATACCCACCGTCCCGGCGTACATGAGTTCGACCATGACGGCGGCCCGGCCCAGCGCTTCGTTCTGTCCGAATGGAACAGCGGCGGCGATGTGTTGTGCTGGGATGCCGGCGGCTATCGGATCGAACCGATCGCTGGGTAACCACGCGCGGCGCTCTTTCAATCGCCCGTTAGTGCTTTAGGATGAAGTGACGAAGGCCCATCCGGCATGGGATGGCGGTCTCGATCGATGCGGTTCGTGCCTCACCGCATCCTACCCAAATTCAACGACAGACCACATCAAAAGAGCCCGCTGATCCGGCCGAAGTCATCGACGTCGATTTTTTCCGCTGCCGGTACTTTGGGCAGGCCCGGCATCGTCATCATGTTTCCGCAGACAACGACCACGAACTCGGCGCCGTGAGCCGGGCGCACTTCACGGACCGAAAGAATATGGCCTGACGGCGCCCCTTTCAGGCTTGGGTCATTGGAAAACGAGTACTGGGTCTTGGCGATGCAGACCGGAAAATGGCTGTACTCCTCGCTCAGCTGCTCGAGCTGACGCCGCGCCCTGATGTCGACCTCAATCCCTTCCGCACCGTAAATCCTGGTAGCAATCGCCTCGACCTTTTCCAGCAAAGGTGCATGCACGTCGTAAAGATAGCGAAAATTCACAGGCTTCTCTTCCGCCATCTCCAGCACCACTGCGGCCAGATCCTCCGCTCCGGCACCGCCGTTAGCCCAATGGGTACAAACCACCGCTTTGGCCCCAAGCGCCTCGACCTTCTCCTTCAGCAAGCTGATCTCCGCCTCGGTATCCGACACGAAGTGATTGATCGCCACCACGCAAGGCAGGCCGAACTGTCCCTGAACATTGGTGAGATGCCTTTTCAAATTGACAAAACCGGCTTCCAGAGCATGCAGATCCTCTTTCCGCAAATCCTTCAACGCGACTCCGCCGTGAGATTTGAGCGCGCGCACCGTCGCAACCAGCACCACCACGTCCGGCTGAATGCCCGCTTTACGACATTTGATGTCAATGAACTTTTCGGCGCCCAAGTCGGCACCGAAGCCCGCCTCGGTCACCACATAATCCGCCATCTTCAATGCCGACCGGGTGGCGATAACCGAGTTGCAGCCATGAGCGATGTTGGCAAAAGGGCCGCCATGAATCAGCACCGGATTGTTCTCCAGCGTTTGCACCATGTTCGGCCGCAGCGCGTCTTTCAACAGTGCGGCCATGGCACCGTGGGCATTGACCTCACGCGCGAATACAGGCCTTTTATCGAAACGGGTATAGCCGATCAGCACATAACCCAAACGCTCCTTCAGATCGCTGAGCGAATCGGACAGGCAGAAGATCGCCATCACTTCCGAGGCAGCGATGATATCGAAGCCATCCTGCCGCGGAAAACCGTTGATGTCGCCGCCCAGTCCGAGCACGATCTCCCGCAGCGAGCGGTCATTCATATCGATGACGCGCTTCCACTGAATCTGCCGCAAATCCAGCTTTAGACTGTTGACATGATGAATATGGTTGTCGACCATCGCCGACAACAGATTATGGGCGACGCCGATCGCATGGAAGTCGCCGGTAAAATGGAGGTTGATGTCCTCCATCGGAACCACCTGAGCATACCCGCCGCCGGCAGCCCCCCCTTTGATGCCGAAGCACGGCCCCAATGCCGGCTCACGCAGACAGATCATGGTTTTTTTTCCGAGCCGGTTCATCGCATCGCCCAGCCCGACAGTGGTCGTGGTCTTTCCCTCGCCGGCCGGCGTCGGACTGATCGCTGTCACCAGAATCAGCTTGCCGTCCGCTTCGTCCTGCAGACTTTCGATATAATCGAACGACAGCTTCGCTTTGTAGTGCCCATAGGGGTCGAGATGCTCGGCGTCAATCCCGAACCGCTCCTCAGCCAGTTCGACGATCGGCCGCATTACGGCCCGTTGTGCAATTTCAATATCGGACATACGATTTCCTTGAATTGGCTTTGTTAAAACGGTTGCGCAGAGCGGTACAGCGGTACTGGACCGCCGAAATCGCCCACATGGGTGAAAGAGAACGAACGATTGCGTCGGTAGGAATAGGCAATTCGGTCGATCAAGCTCGTCCGCAGCCGATCATTCTATGCGGACAGGACAGTCCCTAAACGCATTCGAGACCTCGACAAAAAGGCTCAGGAACGGCTGGGCAGCGCTTTTTGATCGGACAACGAATTGACGAATGCGTTGGCTTCGAAGATGGACCGCTCCATCGCAGTGATCAATGTAGCAATATCCACGCCAACGGCCACCATATCGCGTTGCAACGAGGCAATGGCCTGTGCATTGAGATTGTGTTTCAGAAACAGGACCTGGTCCTTGAACGCGGTCAGCACCGGCTGAATTCTTGCCTCGGCCCGGTGCATCGCTTTGATAAGGCGCTGGTAATGCTGCCGGGTGGATTTGAGCTTTTGCCGACTGCTGCTGCGCAGGTTGCGGCTCGAATAGTGCTCCAGTTCGCTCTCCCATTCATCGAACAAGGCTTGCGCAGCCTCTTCGACCGAACAGATGCGATCCCGCACCGCTATGGCGATTGCCTGACTCTGTTCGAGATCCCGTCTGAGTTGTCGGTACTTGTCTTCCAGGCCGCCGCCCTGGAAATGTGCAATCGCGCTGAACTGTTCCAGCGTCGTCTGGAACTGTACTTTGGCATCCTCGAGACCATCGCGGGCGTGCTCGACCCGATAAACGACCAGCTCACGTTTCGGTCCGCCCAACGAGACTCTCGCTTTATCGTAGGCTCGTCGGCACTTGGCGAACAGTGAACGAGCGAACGGCGGCCGTCGAGCGGCGCGCGCTTTGGGTTGAGGCATATCACTCTTCACGGGATCATTTCGCCTGATCGAATGGTTTCAAAATATTCTGGCCGGTTGCCGGAGATGGGATCGAATTTTTCGAGGCAGCGCTCCCAGCTCAAAGGTTCCGTACCGAAACCTCACCTGCCATCCAGGCATTCTCCCTGGTTCGCCCGCTCGCCCAACAGCGTCCGAGTCAGCTCGAAACCACCCCCGCCGGAGTCCGCCAGCGAGTTCATTCGAGTCTGTTGAGAGCCTTTCGAGACTCCGGCCGCGGGCGGATTCGGGGTATTTCACTGCGGCAGAACGCCATCCCGACGCCCCCCCGTCCAACCCGAATCGCTTTTGCGCTGATGCAATGGACCCGAATGACCGAGCCCGAACGGGTCGGCAGCACAAAAAACAGCTGTAAAGGAATGTTTGTTGGAAGACGAGTCCCTTTGGTCTCCAGGAACACACCGCGGCTGCTCAGATTTTTCGCCCTCAAACAGCGTCTACGCCTCCCGGGAAGGTTTACATAAACAGTAACCTTTACGCGATTACGTGAACAAGCCCGACGTTCCATAGCATCCACCTCGAGTCGTTGGTTTTTTAGCCGGATCGAATGAAGAGTGCGGCCCGGTCTATTATACAGAGAGGAGCAATCAAATTAAAATGCCCGACGACACGACAAACCGCATATTTCAGCTGCATTTGTAAAAAACCGCCTGGTCGTTGACGCCCTGCCCCACCCCGCCCTCAATGCTTTTGAATTAAGATGTCGTACTCCTTCTCCCTCCGGGAGAAGGTTGGGATGAAGGGATCCAAAAAATGGTTGAGTTCCTTTGCTTATTGCCCCTCACCCAACCCTCTCCCGCTGGAGAGGGCATATGTCAACAACATTGCACCCTGCCCTTGCCCGCTATTGTCAGCGGTTCGGCCGCATCTTATTCGTGACCGTACTCCATCGCCGCTTTCAGAAACCGTCCGGTGTGTGAAGCCGCCACCCTGACAATCGCATCCGGCGCACCTTCGGCAACGACAAAGCCCCCCCCTTCGCCGCCTTCCGGACCGAGATCGATAATCCAGTCCGCCGTTTTGATCACATCCAGATTATGCTCGATCACGATCACGGTATTGCCGTGGTCACGCAGGCGATGCAAAACCTCCAGCAGCTGCCGGATATCATGAAAATGGAGGCCGGTCGTCGGCTCGTCGAGGATATAGAGGGTCCTGCCGGTATCACGCTTGGACAGCTCCCGCGCCAGCTTGACCCGCTGGGCCTCGCCGCCGGACAACGTCACAGCGTTCTGTCCCAGTGTGATGTAGCTTAAGCCCACATCGACCAGCGTCTGCAGTTTGCGCGCCACCACCGGAATCACATCAAAAAATGCACGGGCCTCTTCGACGGTCATTTCCAGCACTTCGTAGATCGTTTTGCCCTTGTAGCGAATCTCCAGCGTTTCCCGATTGTAGCGCTTGCCCTGGCAAACATCGCAACGGACGAAGATGTCCGGCAGAAAATGCATCTCGACCTTGATCACCCCGTCCCCTTTGCAGGCTTCGCAGCGTCCTCCCTTGACGTTGAAGCTGAAGCGGCCGGGCATATTACCCCGCGAACGGGCTTCCGGCGTTGCCGCGAACAATTCACGGATCGGTGTGAACAGACCGGTATAAGTGGCCGGGTTTGAGCGCGGCGTCCGGCCGATCGGACTCTGGTCGATATCGACCACTTTGTCCAGCAGATCGAGTCCCTCGATGTCGTCGCACGGAGCCGGAATCGTGTTCGCCCTGTTCAATTCGCGGGCCACATAACGGTACAGCGTGTCGTTGATCAGCGTGGATTTCCCGGAACCCGAGACGCCGGTAACGCAGGTGAGCAGGCCGATCGGCAGCGCCACGTGGAGCCCCTTGAGATTGTTTCCCCGGGCCCCGCGAATCCGCAGCACGGCATCCTGATTCGGCTGCGTGGTGCGCTCAGGAACAGCAATCTGCAAACGCCCGGACAGATACTTCCCGGTCAATGAATCAGGATGCCGACAAATGTCATCGGGCGTCCCCTGGGCAACGATCCGACCGCCATGAACGCCGGCGCCGGGCCCCATGTCGACGACGTGCTGAGCGGTTCGGATGGCATCCTCGTCATGCTCGACGACGATCACCGTATTGCCGAGATCACGCAGCCGGATCAGCGTGTTCAACAGACGTTGATTGTCGCGCTGGTGCAGCCCGATCGACGGTTCGTCCAGGACATACATAACCCCCACCAAGCCGGCGCCGATCTGGCTGGCCAGCCGGATGCGCTGAGCCTCGCCGCCGGAGAGTGTATCGGCACTGCGGTCGAGCGTCAAATAATCGAGGCCGACGTTCACCAGAAATTCCAGACGCAGCTGGATCTCCTTGCGGATCTTGGCGGCCACCTCCCCCCGTCTTCCGGGCAGCTTGAGATTGGTGAAAAATTCCAAAGAGCGGCGGATGGAGAGAGCGGTCAGTTCGTGCAAGGGACGATCGTCGACAAACACATGCCGCGCTGCGATATTGAGACGAGCGCCGCCGCAGTCGGAACAGGGCTTGTTCGAGAGATATTTGGCGAGCTCTTCGCGCACCATGCTCGAATCGGTTTCGTGGTAGCGCCGTTCCATATTGGGGAGAATGCCTTCGAAGGTGTGGCGTCGTGTTTTGCTGCCGCCGCGGGCGGTCAGAAATCGAAACGTAATCACCTCCCGTCCGCTGCCGTACAGAATGACATCCCGAATCGAGCGCGGCAATTCATTGAACGGCGCTTCCGGATCGAATCCGTAATGGTCGGCCAGCGAGCGGATCATCTGGTAAAAATAGGCGTTGCGTCGGTCCCAGCCGCGAACCGCCCCTCCCGCCAGGCTCAGCTCCGGCGTGTGCACCACCAGCTCCGGGTCGAAATAGGGTTTGATGCCGAGCCCGTCACAGCCCGGGCAGGCGCCTTTCGGATTGTTGAACGAAAAAATCCGCGGTTCGAGTTCGCTGAGGCTGTAGCCGCAATGCGGACAGGCATATTTGTCCGAAAAGATCAGCTCTTTGCCGGGACCGCTCATCGAAACGACCAAAGCGATGCCGTCGGCAAGGCGCAGCGCCGTCTCGAACGATTCGGCCAACCGCAGCGGCAGGTCCTCACGGATTCTGAAACGGTCGACGACTACCTCGATGCTGTGTTTTTTGCGCAGGTCCAATGGCGGCGGATCGTCCAGTTCATAGACCTCGCCGTCGATGCGGGCACGAATGAAACCCTGGCTACGCAATTCATCCAGCAGCTGCAGATGCTCGCCCTTGCGTTCGCTGACGACCGGCGCCAGCAGCATCCAGCGGCTGCCCGCCTCCAGAGCGAGCACCTGATCGACCATCTGGCTGACGGTTTGTGCGTCCAGCGAAACGCCGTGCTGCGGGCAGCGCGGCGTTCCAACGCGGGCATAGAGCAGGCGCAGATAGTCATAGATTTCGGTGATGGTACCGACGGTGGAGCGCGGATTGTGCGACGTGGACTTCTGCTCGATCGAAATGGCCGGGGACAGACCCTCGATATGATCCACATCGGGCTTTTCCATGATCGACAAAAACTGCCTGGCATAGGCGGAGAGCGACTCGACGTAGCGCCGCTGTCCTTCCGCGTAGATCGTGTCGAACGCCAGGGAAGATTTGCCGGACCCGGAGAGGCCGGTAATGACGATCAGCTGATCGCGCGGAAGATCCAGGTCGATATTGTCCAGATTATGGGTACGCGCCCCGCGAATGTGAATCGTGTCCATGCTGCATTTCGATGCGTTAAAGAACCTGATACTATATGCTGTTTTCTTACCATAACGCAAAGGAGAAAGAAAATTTGAACCAGGCGGAGGATATTACCAGCCCGATGAGCCCCCTTGAACGGCGCGCCAGCTTTTCATTGGCCGGCATCTTTGCGCTGAGGATGTTGGGACTGTTTATGCTTTTGCCGGTTCTGTCGCTCTTTTCCGAGCAGATGGATGGCGCCACCCCGTTTTTGACCGGCCTAGCCATCAGCGCGTATGGCTTGACCCAGGCGCTGTTTCAAATTCCTTTCGGCCTGCTCTCCGACCGTTATGGACGCAAACCGCTCATCACAATCGGTTTGCTTATTTTTGCCGGCGGCAGTGTCCTGGCAGCACTGTCCGATTCGATCGTCGGCGTGATCGCCGGGCGGGCACTGCAGGGCAGCGGCGCCATCGCCGCAGCGGTGATGGCGCTGGCGGCCGATCTCACCCGGGAAGTGCATCGCACCAAAGCAATGGCGGTGATCGGGATCAGCATCGGCGTCTCCTTTGCCGTTTCGGTCGTCGCGGGACCGATCATCGCCGGTCAGATCGGCATCAGCGGCATCTTCTGGGTCACCGCCGCCCTCGCCCTGATCGGGATTATCGTGCTGTGGACTCTCGTTCCGACCCCGGCGGTTCGGCGCTTTCACCGCGATGCCGAACCGGTGCCCGCTCAATTCAAAACGGTGCTAGCCGATGCCGAGCTGCTACGGCTCGATATTGGTATACTGATTCTGCACATGATTCTGACCGCCGGATTCGTGGTGCTGCCGCTGGCGTTGCGCGATGCCGGGCTGGCCCCGGCCGATCACTGGATGATCTATCTGCCGGTGCTGGTGCTCTCCATGGCAGGAGCCGTGCCTTTCATCATCATTGCCGAAAAAAAGCGCAAAATGAAGCAGGTGTTTTTGGGCGCTATCGGCATCATCGCGCTCGGCGAACTTGGATTATCCGGCGGGCATGATCGGTTGATCGACCTTGTCGCGTTTCTGTTTCTCTTTTTTGCCGGCTTCAACCTGCTGGAAGCCACATTGCCGTCATTGATCTCGAAAACGGCGCCTGCCGACCTCAAGGGCACGGCGATGGGGATCTATTCCAGTTCCCAGTTTCTCGGCGCCTTTCTCGGAGGGATCAGTGGCGGCTGGATTTATGGCCAGTGGAGCATCAGCGCGGTGTTTCTGTTTTGTACTGCAATCGCGCTGGGCTGGCTGCTGATCGCAGCATACATGCAGCCGCCGCGTCATCTGAGCAGCATGCTGCTGCGGGTTGGAGAGATGGAAGAACAGCAGGCGACCTTGATGTCGAAGCAAATGACCGAAGTGGAAGGCGTCGCCGAAGCGGTGGTGCTGGCGGTGGAAGGCGTCGCCTATCTGAAGGTGGACAATGAGACGCTGGACCGAGATCGGTTGTTCAACCTGATCTCACAGGCCGCTGAAGTTTCTCCGTCCGCCGCATGAACAGAGCGGCTAGGAGGCTGTCCGAGAATAGCGATCGTAGCGAGCGCCGGCGAATGACGGTCAGCGGGCGGTTGTTATAGGTAGTATTAGTGCCGGGCACAACCGGTGTAACGATATGAACATAACGGGAGCACATTATGGCTAGTAGAGGTGTTAACAAAGTGATTCTGGTCGGCAATCTCGGTGCAGACCCTGAGGTGCGTTATATGCCGAACGGCAATGCCGTCGCCAATGTCAGCATAGCGACTTCAGAAACCTGGAAGGATAAACAGACCGGTGAGCCACGCGAGCAGACCGAATGGCATCGAGTGGTCTTTTTTCGTCGACTTGCAGAAATCGCGGGCGAATATCTGAAGAAAGGCAGTAAAGTCTATGTGGAAGGCCGCCTGCAGACGCGCAAATGGCAGGGGCAGGACGGCCAGGACCGCTATACGACCGAAATCATCGCCGACCAGATGCAGATGCTCGACAGCCGGGGCGGCGGCGAAGCAAACTTTTCCGGCAACACAGCCGCCTTCTCACCGGCTCCAAGCCCTTCTCAGGCGGAGCAGCCTGCCGCACAGCCGCAGCAGCCGGCATCCTCCGCGCCGCCGGATGATTTCGACGACGATATTCCGTTCTGAGATATTTTCCCTCATTCCCGCGCCCTTGCGCGGGAATGCCTTCACTTCGATTATCGTCCTCTCAGAAGCATCACATAACCCGATCCATAAGCGAATATTCCAATGGAATAGATATTCCGATCACGGCAGCGCCGGATGGTGCGCACGGCACACCCTACGGCTGACACTACGGTATAAACAGGCGGTAGGGTGCGCCGTGCGCACCATTTCGCGTAGCACAATGGCGCATACATATGTTGTTTTAATAAGGTGAAACATCGTTTATTCCCGGATATTGCGTTTAGACCCCAAGCCTCTTAGATAATGGGTAGAGCGGTAACGAAACTCATCGCAAGCGTAAAATCCGCAAAGGGCGCCAAGTTGATTGAATCTCTGCGGAACATGCCTTGGCGCACATCCGTGCCACCCAAACCGGGCGGTTCAATCCAGGGCTAGAAGACGTCCTCGGACACGAGGAGGCGGGCTCATACAGAATGGATTGTTTCTCAGAGCCGCACGATCGTACAAATCAGGTCAACGGCTCGCGGAAATGTGTCCGGGTTCACTCCTTATTCCTCGCCTGGAATGGTGTGCGGTATCTGCGGAAAACAGGTGCGGGCGACCTCACGAGCCTGACTCTCGATTTGAGCATCGGTGTAAAAGGCAGAGAGATCGCCATTGAAGCCGACCTTTTGGACCAGCTCGTGAAAGATTAGGTATGCCAGGTTGGGCCTGTGGCTGGGCGACCACTGCAGCTCGATCTGATTGCTGAACTCGTCCCAGAGGCCACCGCGCCAATCGGCATCGGCGACGTCAGCGCATCGGAATGTGATGAGGTGGAGGTTCCACAGCTGCCGCGCCATATCGTCGATCAGCTGGACACGGGTCAGGTGTCCGTCTCGAAAGGCGGCGACGCTATGGTCCAGGCCGGCCGCACGCATCAGGCAACCTTGCTGCAATAGGCCGCAGATCTCGAGAAGCGCCTCCTCGATCTCCTCTCTCCGGCCCCTGGAACAACCGTCGAACAGCGGGTGGGGCAGAAACCAGGCCCGCACCGTGGCCCTTTCGGATCGTCCGCGATGGTCCTCGGCGAGCACCGTCCAGGACCATGCCGAGCCGGTTTCCATCCCATGAGCCGCCGCGTACTCCATCAGCCGTTCCCCGCGCCGGGGGAGCGAGCACATCTCCGGCGACGCTTCACCCGTGAAATCCTCCCATTCTCTGGTTCCCGACCGGGATGTGAGGTCCTCTTCGAGGCGGACGCATGAGTGCGTGGGTCCACATGTCACAGCAATTGGCACAGGTGACCTCCCACTCGACCCGCGCCATTTCATCCGAGAAGAGACAGCAACGGTCGATTGAGAGAGTTATCCGGGGACCGACAAGGGCGCAGTAGAGCGAGTGCCATAGATCCCTGTCGCGTTCCCAATCGATCAAATCCTCGGGCCTTGGAAATCTGTTGGAGTGGTGCCAGATCTTGGCTTTGACAGCCTCCGGCGCTTTCCCGGTGTTGACTCTGACATCGATACTTTTCGCCGAACGTCCGGTCCTTCCCACGGCAGCGACGACGTAAGTCGTCGAGTTTTCAATCGACAATTCCATCTCGCCTTCAAGATCGATTCCCCTTCCAGACTTGGCCAGCTCCGACCACTCGACCGCCAGGCCGCTGATCTCAAAAGGACGACCGGGAAGCTGTAGGAGATATGCGCGCGCGGCGTTTTCGACCTTCCACGACAGTCGGATTCGTTCTCCGGGTTTTACGCCCCTCGAGGCAGGCGTCATTTCGAGTTCGATCGCCGGCCACATTGGTTCTTGCGGTCCCTTCATCTCAGTACCCCCATGGTGTTTGTTTGCAGAAGCCGAAGGATCGAATCCTGACAGGTGTCAAAATGGAATATTCCAGTAAGCACAGTTCGACACCGCCCAAGCCTTCTTTTCGTCATCACTCCCGGTCGAATAGTGATAGAGCTCATGGAGCAGGGTCAGTTCACTGGCGCCGTTCTCGAGGCAAATCCCGAGCCAATTGCAGTCGGGATCCGAATCGGAGTAATAGGTTTTGCCTAAGATCCCGCACAAATCTCCCTCGGGATTGCATTCCCATTCCTCGCAAAGGGTACGAGCCGAGGTGGTTCCGGGACGGTTGCCCCTCGGCAGAGTCGACGCCTTGATATGAATCAGAACATCGGCCATGGCGGCCAGGATATCATCCGCCAGACTGCGTGTGCCCACGGCGCCGTCAAGATAGTCCATATCATCGAAATGGGGAAGGCGAAAATACTCTCGAGCTTCGGGCGAAATCTCGGGGTTGGCATCCAAAGCCTGGTTCCATTCCTCGATGAAATCCGGCAGTTGCTCCAGCTGGTTGCTTCTGAGACGTCCATCGATATCCTGCAGGAAGCTGCGGATCTGGTCGAGCTCATTGGTGTAGATCGTTCCACCGGCCGGGCAACGGGCCCGATGGTAGCCGACCCGGACCGTTTGATAGATTGTCTCTGCATCCCAGGTCTGCCCATCGGCGTTCCGAGCGAATATGACAAAACGCATCGAACCGCCGGCAGCATATGTAAACGTGTCCGAGGGAGGGGTGATTCGTGCTGCGTGGCCTCCGCTGGTGCTCTCCGGGATCTGTCCGGGTTCCAGCACCTCCGGCCAGGGAACTAAAAACTGACTTCCGATTTCATCAGCATTTTCGACGTTGTAGCTGAGCTCTACCTCGCCGGTATTCTTGGGGAAGTCAGTGCCAGGCTTAACCACCGTCAGAGCGATCGTTGGGGGGCTGTTTCCTTTTCTCGCTTCTCCTGGCTTCGGTTCGGCAAGCTCCAGGCAGCGGAGAAACGGCACCAGGACGGGCCCTCTGGCGCTGACGGGAAGCACTCCCAGTAATCGCTTCTTTTGTTTGGGGTCGGCGCTCCAGACCTGGACCACGGCCCGATGTTCGGCATCCAAAGCAATGGGCCATCCGAACTTTGTGGGGCCGATTCGGAAGTTGACGGGGATTCGCCGAAAAGATCCGGGCCCAAGGGTCATGGATCGGTACTTCTCAGGAATCGAGAATTCCGGACTGCCCGCCAGCACCAGGCGAATGTCGATCTTCGCCTGAGTTGGGTTGCTGATTTCGGCCGAGACTTGACAGGGTCCTAGAATCAACTTCTTCGGATTGATAAGGATTCCTTTGTCCATAACTCCCTCCACATGAAATATTCATAAATATATCGTCTAAGCATTTATACGTCGCGCGTGGCAAGAAATCAAGGGCTACCGCGCGCTTTGACGCGTGACGTATAAATGTTTGTTGGACTAAGCCGTCTCCGAAGCTGGCTCACTCTTTAATTAGAGGGGATTGTATTTGGGAAAGCAAGTGGCGGCAACTGAAAAGCTGCGTTACCGGGTCGACGTGGCCTTCGATCAAGCTGCAAAAGGTAAGGTCTTTGTCTGTTCCGGACATGTTTCGGTCTCGTTGTCGATGTGTATTTTTGCTTTTTCTCCCGATTCCTGACCACCAGGCCGAGCGCAATCCCAGACCGGTGTCGGCCTGTCAGGATCGGAACTCGGTACTGTGTTGATCGGTAATCAGTCGTCGATTGTCAGCCGCCATCAAGACGCTTGGGAGCGATGGCGTGAACGATCACGAGAATGCCCTGACGGCACTTCGGGCACAAGTACGGATCATTGCTGGAACACCCGTTCGATGATGCAGGGTTTTCCTCGGCGTGAGTTTCGGCCGGCTGATTCAGACAGTCCCGGATCTGCTGCAATCTGGCTTTCCGGTAGCGGTTGGCAAGAAACCCATAGTGACGAATGCGCATCATGCCTTTGGGCAGAACATGCATGAGAAAACGGCGCAGAAATTCGTCACCATCGAGTGACAGCACTTTGTGCTGCCCGTCCCGGTAATCCTTGTAGGCGAATTCGACCCGATCGTTGTCGATTCCAATAATCCGCTGGTCACTGATGGCCGTTCGATGGGTGTAGCGGCCAAGATAGCGGACGATGCTTTCGGTCTCGGTCAGGCAGCTTTTGCTGTATACCACCAAATCGCTTTGCATCAGCGCATCCAGCTTGGCATCCACTTCACCCGCCCGGGTGATGCGATCCAGTTCGCCGCGCCGGTGGCTGCTTCTCAGCAGCGTTACCAGGCGTCCCCGGAAATAGCGGGAAAGCGCTCTGATTGGAAACAGATAGGTGCTTTTCGCCGGATGCCATTGATCGTCTGCACCGAGTGCGCCGCCGGGCACAAGGCAGTGCACATGAACATGCCGGCCCAGGTTCTGGCCCCAGGTGTGCAGCACCGCTGTCATGCCCAGCTGACCGTTTAGCCGTTTCGGATCGGCGCCGAAGGTCTTCAGGGTTGCCCATACCGCCTCGAACAATACGTTGTAGATGACTTCAGGGTGCAGTTGAACCCAGGAGTTTAACGTGTGCGGCACTGTGAACACTACATGATAATAGGTTACCGGCAGCAACGACAGCAGTTGTTTGTCACACCAGTCCTCGGTCGCTCGGTACTGACATTTCGGGCAGTGTCGGTCCCGGCAGGAGTGGTATTGCGGCACTTCCCGGCCGCATCGATCGCACCTGAACTGGAGCCCACCCAGCGCTTCGGTTCGGCAATTGCGGATGTGCCTGCACACCTGTTGTTGCGCCGGGCTGAGCGGACGCGCTGCCCGATAGCCATCAACAAACCGATCCATCACCGCCTGCAGATCACTGGCGACGTTCATGCGTCACCTCCAAATCCACAATCAGGTCGGCGGCTTTGCCTTGCTCTCGATAGTCCGGCACCCAGTGCACATAGCGCAGTGTCGAATGAATGTCCTGGTGACCCAGCAGCCGCTGCAGTTGATGCACCGGCATCCCCGCTTCCAGTTGATGGGTGGCATAGGCATGTCTCAGACTATGAATGCCACCGATCTTTTCGATGCCGGCCAGCGCCTTCGCTTTTTGAAATGCTTTTTGCGCGCTGGTGATCGTCAGCGGCGTATCCGGCTCTTTGCCGGGAAACAGATACACCGTCGGACGGTAGCGCTGCCAATAGCGGCGCAAGCTGTTCAGCAGCGTTTGTGAAATAAGCACATGCCGATCTTTAGCGCCCTTGCCCTGTTCAACCCGCAACAAATGCCGCTCGCCGTCAATGTGTCGAACCTTGAGCGCGACAACTTCACTGACCCGCAAACCGCATCCGTAGCAGGTCGTCAGAAGCATCCGGTGTTTGCCATTGGTACACGCCAAAATAATCCGTGTGACCTCGTTGCGCGTCAATAACTCCGGAATCCGCTGCGCTTTCTTCGGAACCTGCAGTTGCACCCTGAATTCCGGCCACTGCAGTACCTGCAAATAGAAAAAGCAGATTGCGTTCAAATACAGCCGGCAACTCGAACCGGATAACGCCCGGTCCGTTGCCAGATACAGAAAATAGGCCTGCAATTGCTCGTTCGTCAGCTTATCCGGTGGTCGGTGATAATGGCGCGCCAGATCGGTGACCGCTGACAAGTAACTGGAGTGTGTTCGTACCGAAAAGCCACGCACTTGCATGGCCTCGATCATTGCCTTTCGTAAGAGAGTCATGATGCATCTCCTCATATCGTCAAACATGATAAGACCCGTTCGGGCCTTACGAGGAGTATGCGCTTGTGTCTGGGAAAAGGAAAAACTCGAGCAGCAAGGCTACCGCGAAGCGGTTTAGTTCAACGACCTGCATCAGATGCCAGCAAAAGCAGAGTGTAGCGTAGTGAAACGGCGCTTTTGCTGGTCAGCTGGATGCAATGGTTAGATTCTCTTACTGTCATCATCGACTACATAGTCATCGATTTTTGTTGATGCAGCATTATAAAGTTTTTCAGCAAACGCACCTGCTAAAATACACAGCATAGTGACTCGCCAAAATTCTGGCACCATGTGATTATCTTTTGACATATTTTCTGGTTGAAATATCGTCAATTGTTTAGTGTAAAACAAACCAAATATTACGACAGATACTATAGCCCCTAGAAATGCGTGGCTAGTTAATAGCGACCAGAAATTGGGCAATTCAAACAAACTCGAAGTCACTCCTTTCTTTTGTATTCCAATAATACCTGTTGCTATTAATGTTACTAGTGCACCCAATGCACCAAGGCTAAGTGCTCTCATTGCATAAAATATATTTTCTGTGTATTTCGACTTCTGAAGCGAATCGAGCTTATTTGAAATATTTTTAAAGTCATTTCTAATTTTGGCATAAGTCGCTTCTATACGCTTCTTCGCATCTTCAATTTTTTGAATAGTGCTTCCGAGACTTGCCAGCCTATAGGGAAGTGACTCTTTATCTTCACTAGAATCTGTATCTTTTGATCCTGATAAGTAAAACGAGCTAGATAAATCCAATCTATATCTTATTGCTTCTAGACTAGACATTATCCTTTGGGCAATAAATTCTGATTCAGATAGATTTATCCATAGTTTTCTTTTGACTTCTTCTGTACCAAGAAGTCCTTTTAGTTCCCCATATTGCTTAACAACAATAGAATAATCTTCACTGATTCCTGGAAGCATAGATTCAAAAAATAATATATCATTTTCTAACGAGGTTTTCTTAATGGCTGCGTCAGAACGCAAATAGGAAATATCAACAAAAAATGAAACATAGATAAGTGCGCCAATAACGCCAACTAAACCAACACCTCTAACGTGCAATGGTAATAGGTTTGTTACATAGTGCCTGAATGAAAATAGCTTAATCGAGTACCACCGATCATTAAAAATCCGCCCCCGGATCAAAAATATGAGCTATACGACAAATAAATAACGCGAAACCAGGGCGAATATGAAATTTGGTATGCGGATCCCGGATTTCGGGCGCACCGGCGCCATAGTTTGTTTTCTTTTC
>Ga0209633_10001960_pt1 | contig 20420 bp, 16 predicted proteins | sample Cruoilmetagenom1_FD_187290 | JGI IMG/M metagenome (GOLD analysis project Ga0209633, IMG submission 187290) | Oil polluted marine microbial communities from Coal Oil Point, Santa Barbara, California, USA - Sample 1 (SPAdes) (version 2) | ecosystem: Environmental > Aquatic > Marine > Oil seeps ... | reverse complement strand
TGGTGTTTTGGCTGGGATCACGCGGGCATCACGCCGATATTGGCGGACGCACGCCGGGCTCGGCACCACCAGACAGCCAGCACATTGATGACGAGGGTGTCTTGATTGACAACGTCCGGTTGGTCCGACGCGGCGTGTTGCAAGAAGCCAAGGCGGAGACTGTGTTGGCCTCGTGCAAATATCCTTGCCGCAACATCCCGCAGAACATGGCAGATCTAAAGGCGCAGGTCGCGGCAAATGAGACGGGACGCCAAGCCCTGTTGGGGGTGGTTGAGCAGTTCAGCTTGCCCGTGGTCGAGGCCTATATGGGCCACGTTCAGGACAACGCCGAAGAAAGCGTGCGTCAGGTGATTGAACGGCTGAAAGATGGTGTGTTCAGCTATCCGATGGACTCGGGCGCGGTGATCAAGGTCAAGGTGACTGTGGATGCGCAGGCGCGTGAGGCGGTGATAGATTTCACCGGCACTTCTGCGCAAGATCGCGGCAACTATAATGCACCATTTGCGGTGTGTTCGGCCGTGGTTCTATATGTGTTTCGCACCATGGTCGGGGCGGATATTCCGCTTAATCAAGGGTGCTTGAAGCCGTTAAAGATCATCGCGCCGGTTGGCACGATGCTGAACCCCGAATATCCGGCGGCGGTGATTGCGGGCAACACGGAAGTTTCGCAAGCGACCTGCAATGCTCTATATGGTGCGCTGCATGTGATGGCCTGCTCGCAAGCCACGATGAACAATTTCATCTGGGGTAACGAGGAATTCCAGAACTACGAAACCATTGCAGGGGGCACAGGGGCTGGGCCTGGATTTGACGGCTGTGATGCGGTGCAAACCCATATGACCAACACGCTGATGACTGACCCGGAAATATTGGAAAAACGCTTTCCTGTCAGGTTGGAAAGCTTTGGTATTCGCGATGGGTCGGGCGGGGTTGGCAAGTGGTCTGGCGGCAATGGCGCGACGCGGGTGATGCAGTTTTTGAAACCTGTGAAGGTGACGACGCTGTGCTCGCACCGGATCGTGCCGCCGTTTGGCGTGGATGGAGGTGCTGACGGGGCCGTGGGGCGCAATGCAGCCGTGTTTCCTGATGGGCGACGGGTTGAGCTTAAGGGCAACGACGAGATCGACCTGCCAGCCGACGGGGTGTTTGAGATGTTAACACCCGGCGGTGGCGGCTGGGGGGAAACTTCTTTGTAAGAAGTTTGGTAAGAATTTTTTAAAAATTCTTGCGGCGTGCGGCAAGCTCGATACAAAAAAGCCCCCGAGGATGTCGGGGGCTTTTGACGTTTTGAGTCTTAAGCTTAATCTAGGTCTTGTGGTAGAACCAGATTAAGAATGATTGCAAGCGCCGCTGCGGGCAACAGACCTGAGGTTAACAAAATCTGGCCTGTTTTAGGTAGATGTTGCAACGCTTCTGGCACCAGTTGAAGCCCAAGGCCGATGGACAAAGAAACCGCGAAAATCACCATGTTGCGCTTGTTCCAGTTGACTTCGGAGAGCATGTTAATACCCGCTGCGGCAACCATACCGAACATCACGATCACACCACCGCCCAGCACGTTAATCGGAACTGTGCGGATGATTGCGCCGACCATCGGGATGAACCCGCAAACGATCAAGAAGATTGCACCGATGGTCACAACATGGCGGCTCATGAGGCCCGTCATGCTGATCAACCCGACGTTCTGGCTGAAGGACGTATTGGGCAGACCACCAAAGATCCCAGCAACGGCCGTACCCAAACCGTCAGCATAGGTTGCGCCCGTGATTTCTTTGTCTGTCGCCTCGCGTCCTGCACCGCCTTTGGTGATCCCAGACACATCGCCCACGGTTTCAATCGCGCTGATGACGGCCATGAAACACATGCCGATGATAATGGCGCCGTTGAATTCGATACCCCACTTGAACGGGATTGGCGCCGCGAACAAGGCGGCTTTGCCGACGTTTGCAAAGCTGACCTGCCCCATGAAATAGGCCACGATATAGCCGATGATGATCCCGACCAACACGGCTGCCACGGACATCATGCCCTTGGTGAAAAATTTCAAACCGAGGGTTGCGATGATAACGACCAGTGCTGGTCCCCACATGGCCATTGATCCGAACGCGGGTTTGCCCATCATTGGCACACCGCCTGCGGCATATTGAATGCCGACTTTGACCAAGGCCAGACCAATCATCAAAACGATCAAGCCTGTGACCAGTGGCGGCAGGGCAAAGCGGATGCGTCCAATGAATGTGCCGAGGAAGAAGTGGAACACGCCACCAAGCGCGACCCCAACCATTAGCCCTGAAAGGCCCGCTGTGCCAAGACCTGCAACTGCTGGGATCATCACAGGTAAAAACGCGAATGAGGTGCCCTGAACGATGGGCAACCGCGCGCCAACAGGCCCCATGCCGATGGTTTGCAACAAGGTTGCAAGACCCGCAAACAGGATCGACATTTGGATCATATAGGTCATATCTGGGAAACCCAGCGCGCCCTGATCCGAGCCAAAGCCAATTCCGGCGGCTCCGGCAATGATAATCGCAGGTGTTACGTTCGAGACGAACATCGCCAAAACATGTTGAATGCCCAGTGGTATGGCTTTGGCCAAGGGCGGCGTGTAGTTGGGATCGCGCAGCTGTTCTGCAGTCCCGATGGATGAATCTGTCATTGTTACTCTCCGGTTGTTCGCGCTATTTTTGTGGACCAATCCTATGCGCTTTGGGTTTTGTATTATCTCTCTACCATATATGGTGCTTCTAGCCAATACTCCTCTAGGTTTGGTGTGTTTCCGATCCGGTCGACCACAGAGAACAAACCGGGTGCGGCCAAGGGGGTCAGCACCCCGTGCCATGTCCCACGGTGGTAATTGATGCCCTGTCCGGCCCCTGCGATAAAAGCGCGGACGTTGACAGGCGTGCCATCGTCGTCTTCGGCCACGGTGACCAGATAGGCATCTAAACTCATCGGGATGAAGGCTTGCGCCCCGTCGGGGTGGCGTTCCAGCAAATCGAGCGCATAGGGCAGGGCGCGGGGTTCGGCTTTGAACACCGATATCCCAGCACGACCATCCGCGCCGAAATCCAGCTGGGCGCGGTCATGGTAGCGTCCACAAAACCCGTTGTTGATGATTTTGTCGGGCTTGCCAACGGCTTCAAGCACGTCGCCAAAGGGTGCAAAGGCATCAGAGGTAAGCGGCTGGGCTTTGATCAGGCTCATGGCAGCACCAATGCGGGGTGACGGTTCACGTCCTTATAAAGCAGATAGCGAAACGGCTCGCTGCCAGTAGCAATGCAGGCCTGCGGGCAAAAGGCGCGCAGCCACATGAAATCTCCTGCGGCGACCTCGACCCAGTCTTTGTTCAGTAGATAGCGCGCGGTGCCTTGCAACACATATAACCCGTGTTCCATGATGTGGGTTTCCAGAAATGGGATGCGTCCGCCGGGCTGAAATGTGACGATGTTGATATGCATGTCATGGCGCAGATCGGCGGGGTCGGCAAAGCGTTGGGTCGCCCATTTTTGGTCGGTATCAGGCATGTAGTGAAATTCACTTGCCGCGTCTGAGGTGATGAAGTGATCGGGCCGGCCAAGGCCGGGTGCGGGCACATAGCGTTTGCGAATCCAGTGAAAACACAGCAATTCCGGGCCGTTGTTTTTCACCGCCCATTTGGTCCCTGCGGGCACATAGGCATAATCACCCGCCGTAAGGGTAGAGGTCACACCATCCACGGTCAGGCTCATTTCGCCGCGGGCGATAAAGATGCCAGCCTGTGCGCCTGTGTCAGGTTCAGGGGCGTCTGATCCGCCGCCGGTCTCAACCTCTACTGCGTATTGTGCAAAGGTTTCTGCGAACCCGGTCAAGGGCCGCGCAATGATCCATGTGCGGGTTTTGTACCAGTCAGGCAGTTGTGAGGTCACGATGTCGCGCATGGTGGAGGCAGGCAGCACGGCATAAGCTTCGGAAAAGATAGCGGTGCTTTCGGGGTTGTCATCTTTGTGGGGCAGCCCACCCGGAGGGAATGCGTAAGTCACGGCAGCAGGTCCTTTAGGCGATAGTGCGCGATACGTTCCACCTGTTTGCAAGCGGTTTCAAATTCGACACCCGTTGCGTTGCCGATGCGGGTTTCGAAGGCTGCCATAATGCTGGCCTTGTCGTGATCACGCACTGCGATGATGAAAGGGAAGCCATGCTTGGCAGTGTAGGCGTCGTTTTGTTCGGTAAATGTCGCACGCTCGGCATCCGTTAGGGCATCCAGTCCTGCGCTGGCTTGCTCTGATGTGCTTTCGTCGGTCAGGCGTTTGGCCGCCGCCAGTTTGCCAGCCAGATCGGGGTGCGCGGTCAGCACACCAAGACGGGCGGCGTGGTCAGCGCGGCGGAAAATCCGGCACAGGGCGTTGTGAAGACCAATCGCCGTGTCATGGGCGGGGCCAAGTTCCAGCCCGTGCGCGCCTTCGGCAATCCAAGGGGAATGCTCGAAAATGCCGCCGTAGTTGATGACAAATGTGTCGGCGTCCATGCGGCTGGGCCGTTCATAGCGGGTGTTGGGATGGGTGGTAGCCCAATGGCGGGCAATATCAATGCGACGCGGAGTCCAGACGTTTTCAAAGCCTTGGATATACTCAATAAACTTCTTTAGCCCCGCCAGCTTGCCTGGGCGTCCGATCAGGCGGTTGTGCAGCCCGATGCTCATCATTTTGGGCGCCCCCTCGGCCCCTTCGGCGTAAAGCACATCAAAGGCGTCTTTTAAGTATTGATAGAACTGCTCGCCGGTGATGTAGCCCGGCGCGGTTGCAAAGCGCATATCGTTGGCCTCGAGCGTGTAGGGGATGATCAACTGGTCGCGATCATCCACCTCGATCCAGTAGGGCAGATCATCGTCATAGGTGTCCGAGATGTAGGCAAAGCCACCTTCTTCGGCGACCAAACGCACAGTGTTTTCCGAACAACGGCCCGTGTACCAGCCGTCGGGTCGGCTGCCGACGACTTCGGTGTGCAGCGCGATGGCGTCCGCAATGGCGGCGCGTTCCTCGGTCTCGCTCATGTCCTTGTGCTCGACCCATTTCATACCGTGGCTGGCGATTTCCCAGTCAGCGTTCAACATGGCCGTAACCTGAGCGGGCGAACGGGCCAATGCGGTGGCGACGCCGTAAACGGTGACGGGGATATTTGCACCCGTGAACAGACGATGCAGACGCCAAAAGCCAGCGCGTGCGCCGTATTCATAGAGGCTTTCCATGTTCCAGTGGCGCTGATTGGGCCACGGGGCCGCGCCCGCGATGTCGGACAGGAACGCCTCTGAGGCCGCGTCACCATGCAGGATGTTGTTCTCGCCGCCTTCCTCGTAGTTCACGACGAATTGCACCGCCACTTTGGCCCCATCAGGCCAGTTGGCGCTGGGCGGGGTCTGGCCGTGGCCTTGCATGTCGCGGGGGTAGCGGTTCATTTTGGTGTCTCCTGACTGTGCTATAAGCATATACAAATAATTGGTGCGGACTTTCAATTTATTCTTGAAAGTCTTCACGGCGAAAATGACCCTCGATTTTTGCGCTGGATCAGGTCAGGGTGAGGGAAATGAAAAGGGGTGCTATATGGCTGATGGATTTTTGACGACACATGTGTTGGACACGGCGCGGGGGTTGCCTGCGGCGGGGATGGCGATTGATCTGTTTCGTTTGGACGGTGAAAACCGCACCCATATCCGCAGCATGACCACCAACTCGGATGGCCGCACGGACAGCCAAATTTTGCCAGCGGGCGAATTTTCCACGGGGACCTATGAGCTGGTGTTCCACGCGGGGGCCTATCTGGACGGGGTTGGCACACCGCCGGAGGCACCGCGTTTTTTGGACGTGATCCCGATTAGGTTTGGGGTGTCCGACGCGGAGTCGCATTACCACGTGCCGCTGCTGCTGTCGCCGTTTGGGTATTCGACCTATCGGGGAAGTTAGGGGGATTGCGTAAAGCTGACCGCTGAACTTACAGACGATTGCCAGCATCGCAGATGAAATAAGAGTATTAACGGATTGGTTGTATTGCCGACTCAATCCCTGTGATAGTTTGCACGTGAAATTTGTACACTAATGGGGTTTAAAGATGAGACTATATTTGAGCGTATTTTCGATTGTTCTGGTAGCTGCGGCTATTTCTCCCGCAGCCGCCGATCCTTCGGCCCTGATAGGGAGCTAAGACGGCGTGATTTTTTCGGCGGGTAACAAGCAAGGTACAACTAAATTTGCCCTTTCTGCGTCACGAAAAGTCGTTGGAACTTATGAGTTCGGAGCAAATGATAAACGTGAGATTGGGACTTTGTCTCGTTGCAAACTGAAAGATACGCAGCTCAAATGTCGGTGGTCTGACGCATATGGCGTTGGCACACTTACGATGCGCTTCTCGGCCAATTTTTGCAGTTTCAATGGTATCTGGTATCAGAAAGGTGATCGAGCTAAAACTGAACGGCACTGGCCCTGGACAGGCCGCCGCGAAGACTGTGCCGGACTGAGCTCCTGAGGAGCCAATAGAGCGCGCTTAGCATGTCATATTCGATAAGAATGAAGCGCGCACCGCTTCGATTCGTTTGCCTGATGTTGCTTTGGGTATTCGACAGAGATTATGCAAGAAAACCGCATTCGACGGGAAAAAATGACACGTCCGGAATCAAGGCGAAGCCGCCGGACGATCGCCGACCCGCCCCATCGGGTCGGCGATTTGTGGGCTGTGTGATGGCGAGTGAGAATGGGCTGCTTTGCAGGAATAAAGTGCCCAGTTGTAAGATCTGTCGCCAACCCGGCGGTCCGTCGTTCGTCCGGCTTGTGGGTGCTTTTACAGCCCCACCGTTTGCCGCTCCATTTCGGCTTTGCAGCGTTCGGTGATGAACTCGACGAACAGCTGGACCTTGGTGTCTTTGATTTTGTGTGGCGGATACAGGCAGACCAGTTGGGTTTCCATCGGGGGTGTTGCTGTTGCGACGGGGATCAGGGCGCCGGAGCGCAGGGGTTCGGCGACCTCAAAAACTGGTTTTAGGATGATGCCATGTCCTTGCAGCGCCCATTCGGTCAGCACGTCGCCGTCATCGGATTCAAACGGGCCTGAGACGTCGTAGCGTTTAACACCGTCCTTGGTTTGCAAGGCCCATTGGAATTCCTGCGCGCCGGGATAGCGCAGGTTTAGACAGGCGTGTTGGTCGCGGATCAGGGCGTCGCCGTCGGCAGGATTACCGCGCTGCGCGATGTAGGCGGGAGCGGCGCAGAGCAGGCGGGGGCAAGTCGAAATGGTGCGCATCTTTAGCGAGCTGTCGGCCAGCGGCCCCATGTGAAAGGCGACGTCTAGCCCTTCGGTGGTGATGTCGACCAAGCGATCGGACAGACGCAAGCGAACCTCGATCTGCGGGTAGGCCGCTTTGAAATCCGGTACAAAGGGTGCGATGAAACGCCGACCTACGCCCAAAGGCGCTGCAATAAAAACCGTGCCGCGGGGGTTTCTCTCGGCGTCGATAATATCGGCCTCGGCACTGGCGATAGCGGATAGGATGTTACGGGCACCGATGTAGAAAATCTTGCCGTTTTCAGTGGGTTGCAAGGCGCGGGTGGTGCGATTGAACAGGCGTACGCCCAGATGCTTTTCCAGCTCGGAAATCCGGCTGGAGGCCACGGCAGGGGATGTGCGTTGATCGCGGGCGGCAGCGGACATTGATCCAAGTTCATAGACCCGCACAAACATGCTGATGTTTTTGATATAGGCCATGTTATTATCAAAACCCTATTGAAAGTATTCACCCATTTAATGGATTAACAGAAAAGAGAGTTTTGGTATAGGCTGGTAAAAAAAGCGGAGGGCGTGTCATGGATTATGTAATTTTAGAAGCTTGGCTGGAGCTCGCGGTGCGTTGGGTGCATGTGATCACCGGCATCGCTTGGATTGGGTCATCGTTTTATTTCATCGCGCTGGATTTGGGGCTGCGCAAAGCGCCGGATATGCCGCAAGGGGTGAATGGTGAGGAATGGCAGGTGCATGGTGGCGGGTTTTACCACGTGCAGAAATATCTGGTCGCACCAGACCGGATGCCCGAGCATCTGATCTGGTTCAAGTGGGAGAGCTATACGACATGGCTGTCCGGTTTCGCGATGCTGATTCTGGTCTATTACATGGGGGCCGAGCTGTATTTGGTGGACCCGAATGTGCTGGATATTCCGGCCTGGCAGGCGATCCTGATTTCACTGGGATCGCTGGCGTTTGGCTGGATTGCCTATGATCTGATTTGCAAAAGCAAATTTGGCGAGGATAACACGCGGCTGATGGTGCTGCTGTATATCATCCTTGTCGCGATGGCTTGGGGCTATACGCAGGTGTTCACGGGCCGCGCCGCGCTGCTGCATCTGGGGGCGTTTACGGCGACCATTATGACGGCGAATGTGTTTGTGATCATCATGCCGAACCAGCGCATTGTGGTGGGTGATTTGCGCGCGGGCCGCACGCCTGATCCGAAGTATGGCAAAATCGCCAAGCAACGCTCGACCCATAACAATTATCTGACGTTGCCAGTGATATTCCTGATGCTGTCAAACCATTATCCGCTGGCGTTTGCGTCACAGTATAATTGGTTGATTGCGGCTTTGGTGTTCCTGATGGGGGTGACGATCCGGCACTATTTCAACTCGATGCATGCCGGCAAAGGCAAGCCGATGTGGACATGGGCGGCGACCACGGTGCTGTTCCTGGTCATTGTCTGGTTGTCGTCCCTGACCGCGCCGATGAGCGAGCCGGAGGACGAAGCCAGTCTTGCGCCGTCGATCCAGCGGTTCGTCGATGCCGATGGGTTTGAGGATGCTTACGATGTGGTCGTGGGCAATTGCTCGATGTGCCATGCGGCAGAGCCCGGGTTCGATGGTATCCCCTGGGCACCCAAGGGGGTGCATTTAGAGACCGAAGCGCAGGTCGCGCTTGAAGCCAAGCGGATTTATTTGCAAGCCGGCGTGACCCACGCGATGCCGCCACCCAGTGTGACCTATCTAGAGGAAGAAGACCGCGCTTTGATCGTGGCTTGGTACAAGGCGGCGACGGGCAGCTAGGAACGGATCACAGCGACCGCAACCTTTCGGGTTGGACGAGTGTTGATAAGCAACGTTGAGTGACCGCTTATCAAGCCTTACGGCTTTTTTCGCTGGCTCAGCGCTTGTCGTAATAGAGACCGACGACGTGTTCGGCCTCGGCAAAGAACAGCCAGCGTTGGGCAAGGATGCCGACAATATGAACGATCAGCGCGAGGATATAGAGATCAAACCCGCGGCCCGAGATGATCGCCAGCAACATTGGGGCGATATAGGCCAAGATAAAGGCGATGATACGCAGTTTGATGGCGTGTTTGCGCGCAATCACATAGACCATTTCCGTCAACAGGTAGTTGGTGCCTGAATGGGGTGCTTCATACATGCGCACCTTGCCCATATCGCCAAGGCCCGTGGCGGTTTCGATGCTATGGCCGCGCTTGGCAAAGCGTTTGTCACCGGCATCCCAGACGTAGATTTGCGCCAGTGCCGCAAGACCGATGAACAAAATGGTGCCAAGGCTGTCGGCGGCTAAAATCGCACCGCCACCAAGCGCCAGCAGGATAAACAGCAGGGACGTTGTCCAGTGGTTCCAGCGCGGCACGGTTTTCAGCTGCGCATACATCATCGAGGTGGTGTAGACCGTGATCAGGGCCATGATCGCGCCGATGATCCCAAGCGGTGGCATCGAGATATTGAGGAAGATGTTGGCGGCGGCAAAGATGCCCATGGCGCTCAGGGTCAAAACAGCCATCCATGCTTCGCGTGACAGCCAACTGGTGCGCCATTGGCTAAAGGCCTTGAGCGCGTTTTTCGGATTGCCAAGGTGGAAGGTCGAGGCGATCAATCCACCGACGGCCATCGCGAAGGCGACGAAGAAATACGGGAACGCGGCCCAGCCTTGGGGGGCAGGAATGCCAACGCCAAGCCATGTGAGAAAGCCAAAGCCAAGGCCGGAGAAGACGGTGAAGAATATGACGGAGGGGGCAGGATGCATCTAGAGGGCCTCCAATGCTTTGTCGAGCCAACCAAGGAACCCTTTGGGGGTCTCGGCGACGGGGTTCAGAATGGGGGCAGAGGCGTCAACCTCTTGCAAGGTGTCTTTGGGCCGTGGTGGCAGGTATTTATTGACGGGCTTGGTGCCTTGTTCGGGCATCAGGTCCATACCGCCGCGTTCCGCCACCAGCTTGCTAACGTCGCTGTCGGGATCGGCGAAATCGCCAAAGTGGCGCGCGCCGGCGGGGCAGGTCCGCACGCAGGATGGCACGCGGTCCACTTCGGGCAGGTTTTCGTTATAGATGCGGTCAATGCACAGGGTGCATTTCTTCATCACACCAGCGGCTTGGTCCAATTCACGTGCGCCGTAAGGGCAGGACCATGCGCAAAGGCCACAACCGATGCAGGCGTCCTCATCGACCAAAACAATGCCGTCCTCGCCGCGTTTATAACTGGCGCCCGTTGGGCAAACCGTGACGCAAGGGGCGTCTTCGCAGTGTAGACAGGATTTGGGGAAATGCACGGTTTGGGCGCAGCCGCCAGTGTCGGGCTGTACCTCGAAGCTATGCACACGGTTCAGGAATGTGCCTGACGGATTTGCACCATAAGCATCCATATCGGACAAGGGTGCGCCGTAGTTTTCGGTGTTCCAACCTTTGCAGGAAATCACGCAGGCCTGACAGCCAACGCAAGTGTCCAGATCAATAACAAGGCCGAGCTTTTTGTCGGTGGTTTGGGGAAGCTGTGTCATGTCATTAATCCCCGTAACCATAAACTGTTTCATGCTGAGCGAGTGCATCAAGTTTTGTAAATAAAGCCGCTTGTTGTTTGTCTTTCAGAATTGAAGTGAGCGACAGAATTTGTACTTTTGTTAGCTTTGTATTGCCATATGGGTCAATTCGCCAGTGAACATCATTCCGTTCAAGAAGGGAGTTAACAATGTCTAATTCATTTTCACCAATATTTGCGAGATATGGTTCGACCGGAGGGCGGGTGTTATAAAATTGAACGCTCATTTGCCAACCTTCCATGCGAGGTTTTTGGGACCTTTGCCAACCGGTGATTTGATTGGCGGGAAGGCGGGTTGTGATTCAGCCGGGGCGGTGACCTTTTCGATCTTCACCTTCAGGTCAAACCACGCGGCTTGCCCTGTGACAGGGTCCGAGTTGTTCCAGCGCATACCGTCCTTTTTGGGCGGTAGCAATTCGTGGATCAGGTGGTTCAGCAAGAACCCTTTGGTGGCCTCTGGCGCGCCCTCATCCAGCGCCCATGCGCCTTTGCGTTTGCCGATCGCGTTCCAAGTCCAGACGGTGTTGCCGTTCAGCGCTGCCATATGCGACACGGGGACGGTGATTTTGCCATGTGGCGAGGAAACTTGCGCCCAATCGCCCTCGGAAAACCCGTGTTGTTCCCACAATTTTGTAGGCACATACAGTGGGTTATGGCCGTGAATTTGGCGCAGCCATGCGTTTTGTGTGCCCCATGAGTGATACATCGCCATCGGGCGTTGGGTCAGGGCGTTGACAGTGAATTCACCTCCGTCTTCGGCCGCCTCCACGTTGGGGGCATACCAGATTGGCAGCGGGTCCATCGAGCGTTTGAGCTGATCGCGTAGATGCTCTGGTGGTTGATGTTCGCCAATGCCTTCGGCGGCCGCCTGAAATTTGCGCATCGGTTCGGAGTAGACCGAGAACAGGTAAGGTTGCTCGTGATCAAACAGGCCAACTTCGACGGCCCATTTTTGATAGGCCGCGTTCCAGGGTTTGAAATAGCTGGCCTCTTTTGGGACGTGGGTTTCAAAGAATCCGCCGTTGTCGATGTAGGCTTGCATCTGGTCTGGGTTCGGCTCGCCGCGCCCCACAGATTTGCCGTCTTTGCCACGAAATCCTGCAAGTGGGCCAACACCGGGGCGGCGCTGGTGATTGACGATATAGTCGGCATAATCCTGATAAATGGCGCTGCCTTTTTCATCGACAAATCCGGGCAGACCCAGACGCACAGCCAGATCAACCAGCACGGATTGAAAACCGCGCACATCGCGGTCCGGCTCAACCACCGGCCAGCGGATGCTGTCGGCCATCGCGTCGGCTTCGCAGATCGGGCGATCCAGCAGCGAAATGCAATCGTGGCGTTCAAGGTAGGTGGCGTCGGGCAAGATCAGGTCGGCATAGGCGACCATTTCCGATGAATAAGCATCGGAATAGATGATACGCGGGATCACGTATTCGCCGTCGGCGTTTTTGTCGGTCAGCATGTCCATGACGCCAGAGGTGTTCATCGACGAGTTCCACGACATGTTGGCCATGAACATAAACAGGGTGTCGATTTTGTAGGGATCACCGGCGTGGGCGTTGGAAATCACCATGTGCATCAGCCCGTGAGCGGACATAGGGTTTTCCCACGTGAACGCCTTGTCGATGCGCACGGCTGTGCCATCGGGCTTTAGTCCCAGATCCTCGGGCCCTTGCGGATAGCCCAGATGCGGGCCGTTCAGCGGTTTACCGGGGGTGACCTCGAAATGCGGTTTCGGGTGACCCTCGACCGGTTTGGGGTAGGGCGGTTTGAAGCGGAACCCGCCGGGGGCCTCGACGCTGCCCAGAATGATTTGCAACATGTGCAGGGCGCGGGCGGTTTGGAACCCGTTGGAGTGGGCCGAAATTCCGCGCATCGAGTGGAACGCGACGGGTCGCCCTTGCATTTTTTCGTGTTTGTCACCGCGAAAATCGGTCCACGGGATGTCCAGCTCGAACGCCTCATCAAAGGCAACGCGGGCGATGTCAGCCGCAATCGCGCGGATACGGCCCGCCGTGATGCCGCAGCGCTCGGCCACCGCATCGGGGGCGTATTCATCGGACAGATAGCGTTCGGCCATCAGTTGAAACACGGTGCGATACGGGGTCTTGCCAACCTTATGACTGGCGCCCAAATCGGGTTTGACGCCTTTTTTATCAAAGGCAGCGGGTTTGCCGGTTTTGCGATCAATAACCAGCATTTTGCCAGCCTTGTTGCGCAAGAACATGCCGTAAGCGTCTGATTTCGGATCATCATTGACTAAAACCGGCGTGTTTGTGAACTGCGCCAAATAGTTCAGGTCAACCTTGCCCGCCTTTAGTAATTCATGCACCAGAGCCAGAATGAACAACCCGTCGGTGCCCGGCGTGATGCCGACCCATTCATCTGCCACCGCGTTATAGCCCGAGCGGATCGGGTTGACGCCGTAAATTTTGCCGCCGTTGCCCTTGAGGCGACCAATGCCCATCTTGATCGGGTTTGAATCATGGTCTTCGGCGACGCCAAAGAACATCAACAATTTGGCGCGGTCCCAGTCTGGTTGGCCAAACTCCCAGAACGCGCCGCCCATGGTGTAGATACCAGCGGCGGCCATGTTGACGGAACAAAATCCGCCGTGGGCTGCGTAATTCGGGGTGCCGTAGTTTTGCGCCCACATGCCGGTGAAGCTTTGAGATTGGTCGCGACCCGTAAAAAACGCAAGCTTTTCTGGCGCGGTTTCGCGCAGGGGTTTTAGCCAATCGGTGGCGATGGTCAGCGCCTCTTCCCACGTGATGTCTTCGAACTCACCTGACCCGCGCGGGCCAACCCGTTTCATCGGGTTTTTTAAACGCGACGGCGCGTTGACCTGCATGATGCCAGCCGAACCCTTGGCACAAAGCACACCTTTGTTGACCGGATGGTCGCGGTTGCCCTCGATATAGGCGACTTTACCGTCTTTCATATGCACATTGATGCCACAACGGCAGGCGCACATGTAACAAGTGGTTTTGCGGACCTCGTCCGAGACCTTTGGCGAAGTTTCAATCGCAGGCTGATGGTGCGTCATGGGGTCCCTGTCTGTTTTGTGCCGGAATCGTGTCCAGCGTTGTTTGCATCCGGTTTACAAAATCCGTCACTGACATGCAATAATTTGTATGTATTGATATGTGACTAATCCAATTAGCGTTCGTTTGTTGGCACATAGGGGCGCATGTCGGGGCCGTTGTATAGGGTTAGTGGGCGGATCAGAATGCCCGAGCGTCGTTGCTCAATGCATTGGATTACCCATCCCGGCACACGGCCTATGGCGAAAATAGGCACGTAGAGGTCCATCGGGATGCCGTGCAATTGGTAAATCACGCCAGAGTAAAAATCGACGTTCACGTTTAAGCCGTGACGCGCATAGGGGTGCATGGCGTCGACCACGGCTTGCAGGATGTCGTACCATTCGGGTTGACCCATTTCTTGAGACAGCTTTTTGACGCCATCGCGCATGTGGCGGGCCCGCGGGTCTTCGGCGCGGTAGACGCGGTGGCCAAATCCGGTCACAGCTTCGCGGTTTTTGCGTTTTGCTTTGACATAGGCGGCGGCGTTTTCGGCGCTGCCGATTTCCGCGACCATTTTCATAACGTCCTCGGCGGCCCCGCCGTGGGCTGGACCTGCGAGGGTGGACAGGGCGGTAACAATCGCGCCGTGCAGATTGGCGTCGGTGCCAACTGTGACGCGGGCGGCAAAGCTGGACGCGTTAGAGCCGTGTTCGGCGTGCAGGATGAAATCAACGTCAGCCAAACGGGCAGCATCAACGCTGGGAACTTCGCCCTTTAGCATCCACAACCAGTTGGCGGCATGGCCAAGGCTCATATCTGGTTTCACCGGTGTGCGCCCGTTGCGAATGGCGTCATGAGCCGCGACGATCATTGGTACTTGGGCAGTCAGTTTGATGCCGTTGTCTATGAAGCCTTGTTCAGAGGTGTCGGTGCTATTGGCGTCCAAAGCGGCCAAGGCCGAAGTTGCTGTGCGCAAAACATCCATAGGGTGACCGGATTGGATTTGCTTGATCACTTTGTAGATTTCTGGTGGCAGAGTGCGGGCGGCTTTGAGCCTTGCGTCAAAGTCAGCCAACGCGTTTGCGGTTGGTAACTCGCCATAGATCAGCAGATAGGCGACTTCCTCGAAGGATGATTGCGTGGCCAGATCGTGGATCGAGTAGCCGCTATAGGACAATTCGCCTTTGGCACCATCAATGTGGCTGGTGGCGGAGCGCTCAAAGTAGATGCCTTTGAGGCCGCGATTGATCTTGACGGGATCGGTCATATCGGTGTCCTTTCGATTGTGGTGAAAGAGGATTTTTTGATGTCGGTTCTGGAAGATTTATATGCGCGGGCGCGGGCACGCAAATTGCGGGTGGTGTTCCCCGAGGCAGGGGAAGATGCGCGCATTGACGTCGCGATGGGGCGGTTAGAGGCTGAGGGCTTGGCTGCGCCGATTGGATTGGTTGATGCGGATGACGCGCAACTGGCGGCGCTGTTGGCGACCCGCCCGATGAAAGAAGCCTTGGCGCGACGCATGTTGCAAAAACCACTGATCCGGGGTGCGGCGATGGTGGCCGCAGGGCAGGCCGACGTGATGGTGGCAGGCGCGGTCAGCGCGACGCGCCGTGTGATTGAGGCGGCGTCGATTGCGATTGGCATGACGGATGGGGTCACGGTGCCATCATCATTTTTCCTGATGATATTTCCGGACGGTCGCGAATTGGTATTTGCCGATTGCGCGGTAAATGTGGCTCCGAATGCGGCGGCGTTGGCCGATATTGCGCGGGCGTCGGCACTATCAGGGGCGGCATTGCTGGGGGATGCGCGGGTGGCGATGTTGTCGTTCTCAACCGGCACTTCGGGTGCCGGCGCGTCTGTTGATTTGGTGGCCGAGGCCGCGGGGATGCTGGGCGATGTGATTGGCCCAGTGCAAGCGGATGCGGCGCTGAATGCGTCAATAGCGGCGGCCAAAGGCGTTTGCGGTGGTGATGCAAATGTGCTGATCTTTCCGTCACTGGATGCTGGCAATATCGCATATAAATTGGTCCAGGAATTGGCTGGTGCGCAGGCGGTTGGCCCGTTCTTGCAGGGGTTTGCCAAGCCGGTTTGCGACTTGTCTCGCGGTGCCAGCATTGACGACATTGTCGCAGCAACAGCCGTCACGGCTGCCCTATAAGGCATTGACAGGGTGTGCTGGGCTGGGATGTCAGGCTCCGATCAGTGAAAGCGCGTCTTTGGCGATCATTCGTTCTTCTTGAGCAGGGACCAACCAGACGTCTATTTTTGAAGTTTCGGCATGCAGTTTGGCGGAGTTGCGGTGATTGGCGTCGGGGTTCATTTTAACCCCTGCCCATTCCAACCCGCGCAAAATCCGCGCCCGCACGGCAATTGCATTTTCACCGATGCCACCGGTGAAGGCGATGGCGTCCAACCCCTCCATCGCTGCGATTAAGGATCCGGCATGGCGCAGGCTCCAATAGCAAAAATGTTCAATGGCAAAGTCACTGTCAGCCGAGGCATCCAGCATCAGGTTGCGCATGTCGGATTTGCCCCCCGACAGACCCAGCAAGCCGCTTTCGTTGTTCAGGATCGCTTTGACCCGTTCAACCCCGTGCATTTCGACCAACCGCAGCACCGCGTTTGCGTCAATGCCCCCGGACCGTGTCCCCATGGTTAAACCGTCCAGTGGCGAATAGCCCATTGTGGTGGCAATGGATTGACCGTTCTTAATGGCACATAGGCTGGCCCCGTTGCCAAGGTGAAACGCCAACAAGCGCGAGGGCAGCTTGGAGCCTGTCAGGGTTGGCAGGTTTTGCACCAATGAACTGTAGGACAACCCGTGAAAACCGTAGCGCCGGATGCCTTGGGTTTCCAACATTTTGGGGATCGCGTAGCGGGTGGCAACGCGTGGGTTGGTGGCGTGAAAAGCGGTGTCGAAACTGACGTATTGTGGTAAATCGGGTGCGATTTTGGCCAGCGCTGTGATCGCGGCAAGGTTATGCGGATTGTGCAGCGGGGCCAGCGGGGTACAGGCGGCGATTTCAGCCTGAACCTCGGGGGTGACAGGCTGTGGCTGGGTCAAAGATGCACCGCCATGCACAACGCGGTGGGCGGCGGCGCACAGCACTTCGGGTGTTGTGCCAAGGGCTTTGAGTGCTGTCAGGAGGCAAGTCAAAGCGGCGGCGTGGTCAGGTAGGGCAGCGGCCTGTGTTTGGCCATCAATCGTTAGGGTGCTATCCTCGCCGATCTGGGCGGCCAGACCTGCATGTTTCTCAACCAAATCCCCGTCAAACAACGCAAATTTGATCGAGGAGGAGCCAGCATTCAAGACAAGAATGTCACCGGATACTGGCCCCTGTTTGCTCATTGTTTTACACCTTTTGCGGACGCATATCGTCGGCGGAGATGCCTGCCACCGAAACCGGTTTCTTCATGGCGTCACGGCGGAACGGCTCGCCCAATTCCTGGTTCAGCAGGATTTCGATGAATGTGGTTTTACCCTCTTTCATCTGGGCCTTAACAGCCACATCCAATGCCGCTGTCAGCTCGTCCATTGAGGTAACCTGCACGCCTACCAACCCACAAGCTTGAGCGATTCCGGCGTAGGACACATCAACGTCCAACTCGGTGCCAACGAAATTATCTTCATACCAAAGTGTGGTGTTGCGTTTTTCAGCCCCCCATTGGTAGTTGCGGAAAATCACCATGGTGATGGCGGGCCACTCGTCGCGGCCCACGGATACCATTTCATTCATGGAAATCCCGAAGGCGCCGTCACCCGCAAAGCCAACAACGGGCACTTCAGGCGTGCCGATTTTCGCGCCGCAAATGGCAGGGAAGCCATAGCCGCAAGGCCCAAACAGGCCGGGTGCCAGATACTTGCGGCCATTTTCAAAGGTTGGGTAGGCATTGCCGATGGCGCAATTGTTGCCGATGTCGGACGAAATGATCGCATCTTTTGGCAGGGCCGATTGGATCGCCCGCCACGCCATGCGCGGTGACATTTTGGCAGGCTCGCGATCACGCGCGCGCTCGTTCCATGTGGTGCCCGGATCGTCGTCCTCGTGGTCCATTGAAGTCAATTCTTGTGCCCATGCAGATTTGGTTTTGCTGATTGTGGCTTTGCGCGCGTCGCGGCCGTCGTCGCCCGCTGTGCTGGACAGGCGGGACAGGATGCCACTGGCAACCTTTTGGGCATCCCCAATGATGCCGACGGTGACGGGTTTGGTCAGGCCGATGCGGTCCGGGTTGATGTCGACCTGAATGATTTTGGCCTGTGTTGGCCAGTAATCAATGCCGTATCCCGGCAGGGTTGAAAACGGGTTCAAACGGGTGCCAAGCGCCAGCACCACATCGGCCTTTGAGATCAATTCCATCGCCGCTTTGGAACCGTTGTAGCCCAGTGGGCCAACGGACAACGGGTGCGAGCCGGGGAAGGCGTCATTGTGCTGATAACCACAGGCCACAGGCGCATCCAGCGTTTCGGCCAGCTTCATCGAGGCGTCGATCGCGCCACCGATCACCACGCCGGCCCCGTTCAGGATGACGGGGAATTTGGCGGATGACAGCAGATCGGCAGCTTTCGCCAAGGCGTCTTCGCCGCCCGAGGGGCGCTCGAACTCAACGATCTGTGGGAGTTCGATGTCGATCACTTGGGTCCAGAAATCGCGCGGCACGTTGATCTGTGCGGGGGCCGAGGCGCGTTTGGCCTGCAGGATCACGCGGTTCAGGGTTTCGGCGATGCGGCGTGGGTCGCGGACCTCTTCCTGGTAGGCGACCATGTCTTTGAACAGGGCCATTTGCTCGACCTCTTGGAAACCGCCCTGACCAATGGTGGCGTTGGCGGCTTGAGGGGTGACCAGCAGGAGCGGCGTGTGGTTCCAATAGGCGGTTTTCACGGGGGTGACAAAGTTTGTGATGCCAGGGCCGTTTTGCGCCACCATCATCGACATTTTACCCGTCGCGCGCGTATAGCCATCTGACATCATGCCCGCGTTACATTCATGGGCGGCGTCCCAAAACTTGATCCCGGCTTGCGGGAACAGATCGGAAATCGGCATCATGGCTGAACCAATGATGCCAAAAGCGTGTTCAATTCCGTGCATTTGCAGCACTTTTACGAAGGCTTCTTCGGTTGTCATTTTCATGGCGGAATTCCTTTGGTTATTCACATGAGGGCAGCGGGTTGCCATGCGGTATGGCGACAGTTCATCAGCAGGGATAGGGCTTGGGTTCGTTCGAGAATAGGGCCAGATCGCCCATCTGAATAGGTCCAGTTGGTGGCGACAGGAAAACTATTGGCCATCCGAGTGTGGCGGTATTTTCAGCCACTCTCGCCGTGGCGCAACAGGTTGGTGCTACGGGGCTTGAGGCGAAGTTCAGCTATCGGATCTGTGTTGCGATGGCTCTGGCCGGGTTGGATACGGGGGCGCTCGGCAGCTACACGGACGCCAACTGCGCCGCCGCTGACCTGTGCAGGTTACGTGATTTGGTACAGGTCGAGGGGGATGGCGATTTGGATCGCTTTGCCTTGTTGCTTGGGTGAAATTGGCGTTGTGATCCACGCCCAAGTTGCGGTAACAGGTGCCCAGCAACGGGCCGATCCGGCCGCCGTGACGTAAAGAGCCGAGTTATCCAATGTCTAACCCTTGCCTTAAAATGGTATTAGTGACGCCCGAGATTCCATATAATACAGGGGCGATCGGGCGGACCTGTGTGGCGCTGGAACTTGAGCTGATCTTGATCAAACCCTACGGATTTTCGTTGGATGAAAAGGCTGTGAAGCGGGCCGGAACGAATTACTGGAAACATGTCCAGCTTAGCGAATATGACGATTGGCACAGCTTTATGGCAGATCGCAAACCACCCCGCGACAGCCTGTATTTCTTTGAGGAAGATGGTGCGCAAAGCTTCTATGAACCCGCGTATCAACAAGATGCCTATTTGGTGTTTGGTTGCGAATCCAGGGGCCTGCCGCCTGAGATATTAGAAGGACTGGATGACCGAATGTTCAACCTGCCAATGCGGAGCAAACTGGTGCGGTCCTTGAACTTGGCCAATGTTGCAACAGCCGTGATCTATCAAGCGATGCGCCCCCAGCTGGGCGGTTGAATGCTGCCCCTTGCTGTGCTTTGCTTGAGGTTGAGCGTCGCGGTCGATTCTGAAAATTCTTGACCGATTGATAAAAAAATCGCACGCTATGATCACACAGCCACTTGGGAGTTAGCTATGACAATTCTAAAAACATGGACAAGGCGCACGGTTTTGGCGTCATTTGTGGCGGCGGGGACGATGATGTCCGCTGGTGCCGCACTGGCCGATAAGGTCAAAGTGGCGGGTATTTTCACCCTGCCAGTCGAACAGCAATGGATCAGCCGTATTCATATCGCACTGCAAGCTGCCGAGCAACGTGGCGACATCGAATATGTGTTTTCCGAGAATGTCGCCAACACCGATTACGAACGGGTGATGCGCGAGTATTCCGAGGCGGGCCAGCAGTTGATTGTGGGTGAAATTTTCGGTCTGGAGCGCGCGGCACGTAAAGTGGCCGCCGATTACCCCGAGACCGCGTTTCTGATGGGCTCGTCATTCG
>Ga0209633_10001958_pt1 | contig 20436 bp, 18 predicted proteins | sample Cruoilmetagenom1_FD_187290 | JGI IMG/M metagenome (GOLD analysis project Ga0209633, IMG submission 187290) | Oil polluted marine microbial communities from Coal Oil Point, Santa Barbara, California, USA - Sample 1 (SPAdes) (version 2) | ecosystem: Environmental > Aquatic > Marine > Oil seeps ... | reverse complement strand
TACCGCCGCCGCGGCCGCGCCGGTGTTGCTGAACGTCATCTTTATTGCAGCTCTCGTTGCCAGTAGCGCGATGGGTTGGGACATTGGTTTGATATTGGCGTGGATGGTGCCACTTGCCGGTATCGCGCAATTGGCGCTGGTCTGGGTGGCCGCCAGTCGCGCTGGGTTTACCCTGACGCCGAAACGGCCTGTGCTGACACCCGATCTAAAACGTCTGGCAATCATCGCCGCCCCCGCCGCGCTTGCGGGGGGGGTAGTCCAGGTTAATCTGCTGGTCGGACGCCAGGTTGCCAGCCAATTCGATTCCGCTGTTGCTTGGCTGTATAACGCCGACCGGTTGTATCAATTGCCGCTGGGTGTGGTCGGTATAGCCATCGGCATAGTTTTGCTCCCTGAATTGTCGCGCCGCCTACAGGCTGGTGACGAGACCGGCGGCCAAGACGCTTTCTCACGTGCCGGTGAAATCTCGCTGGCGCTGACAATCCCTGCGGCTGTGGCCTTGGTGGTGATCCCGCTGCCACTGGTTGAGGTGTTGTTTCAACGCGGGCTTTTCGGCCCCGACGACACGGCTGCCACCGCTGCCGCCGTACAAATCTACGGTCTTGGCCTGCCCGCCTTTGTGCTGCAAAAAATCTATCAACCGCTGTTTTTTGCCCGCGCCGACACCAAACGCCCGTTTTACTATGCACTGGTGGCGATGGTGATCAATGCCGCGTTGGCCATTGGGCTTGCCCCGACCATCGGCTATCTGGCCGCCGCCATCGGGGCAACATTGGCCAGCTGGGGCATGGTCGTCCTGTTGTGGCTTGGGTCACGCAAAATGGGCATTTCAGCGCGGCTGGATAGACGGTTTCGCGCGCGCATTTGGCGCATCACGGTCGCATCCCTTTTGATGGGCGTGGTGCTGATCGCTGCGCAACTGGTGTTGAACCCGATGTTCGTGGCGGGCGCATGGCGTTACCTTGCGCTGACCCTGTTGGTGTTGATCGGCATCCTGAGCTATTTTGGCACTGGCCAATTGATTGGCGCGTTCAAAATCTCGGACTTCCGCCGCTCAATGCGCCGGTCGGGGCGCCGTTAACGCCGTCGCAGCTTGTTTACCACCCGCGACCAGCCACCTGGGCTGACCACAAATGACACCAGAAATCCGGTGGCAAATCCGGCTACATCAGCGATCCAATCTGGTCCGCCACCAAAGAACACGCCGAATATAAGTTGAATGAACAGCAAGAATCCGATCAGCGTGAAGGCCGAGAGTTGGTTGGCGCCGTGCCGGGCCAGATCAACCCATAGCAAAAACGTGAAGGCCCCGATTAGCCCGTAGACCGCTGGGTAGGCGCCGATCAACGGCATGCGACTGTCGACAAATATCCCATAGACCATGGCCCCAACGATGCTTGCGGCAAAAAACACCAGCAGCACCGCCCACCAGCGAAATATTTCACCAACGAATTTGCCCAGCGCCAGCAATAGCACGACCGCAAATATCATATGGGTGAAGCTGACGTGAATGAACGGATAGGTTATGAACCTCAACAGATGTTCGGCCGGATAGCGGCTGGTCTCGATCATCCTATCGAACAACAACCCTGACGGTGTGTAACTGCCAATCGCCGCTGAGCGCCAACCGATGGCCTCGGCCCCGCCGATCAAGCCGCGCGCCCCTAGATTAAACGCCGCCTCGACCAAAAATATCGTCAGCGCCAGCACCACCACAACGGGGGGCAATGGATTCACAGGGGAAACAACGGGATTACTGCTCATCGAATAGGCTCCTTTGGTTGACGGCCCTTGCGCCCATAGGTAAGCCAAACCACCAGTAGAATCCAGACGGAGAATTATCATGACAGAGGTGGTCCATACACCCCGCGTCTTTTCAGGCATCCAGCCATCCGGCGGCCTGACCCTTGGCAACTATTTGGGCGCGATCAAGCGCTTTGTGTCGATGCAAGACAGCGGCGTCGAAACCATTTATTGCATGGTCGACATGCACGCCATCACCGTCTGGCAGGACCCGGCTGATTTGCGCCGTGCCACACGCGAGCTGTGCGCAGGCTATATCGCCGCTGGTTTGGACCCTGCCAAGTCGACGCTGTTCAATCAGTCACAAGTTTCGGCCCATGCCGAACTGGGTTGGATTTTCAGCTGCGTCGCCCGTATGGGCTGGTTGAACCGAATGACCCAGTTCAAGGACAAAGCCGGTAAAAACCGCGAGAATGCCTCTGTGGGGTTGTTCAGCTATCCGGCGCTGATGGCGGCGGATATTTTGGTTTATCACGCGACACATGTTCCGGTCGGCGAGGACCAAAAGCAACATATCGAGCTGACCCGCGATATTGCGGCCAAGTTCAACCATGACTATGGCGTTGATTTCTTTCCGATCACCGAACCGGTGATCGAGGGCGAAGCGACCCGTGTTATGTCCTTACGGGACGGATCCAAAAAGATGTCCAAGTCTGACCCCTCAGACAAAAGCCGCATCAACATGACCGATGGTGCGGACGCAATTGCACAGAAAATCCGCAAGGCAAAATCCGATGCAGATGGGTTGCCATCTGACGCCGATGGGCTGAAAGGGCGCACCGAGGCCACCAATCTGGTGAACATTTACGCGGCCTTGGCGGATATGTCGGTGGATCAGGTGTTGGCCGATGTTGGTGGCAAACAGTTCTCGGAGTTCAAACCGATGCTGGCCGATTTGGCGGTTGCCAAGCTGTCGCCGATTTCAACTGAAATGGCGCGGCTGATGCAAACCCCTGACGAGATCGACAAGATCCTGCGCTCCGGGGCCGACAAAGCACGTGCGATTGCCGATCCTATTTTGGCGCAGACGTTGGATATTGTCGGGATGGTGCGGTAAGGGCCAAGCCCCAACCACACAAACACTTACACAATTAGGATGGGCGCCGCGAATTGGCGCCCAAGCAGAAATGGTCGCCGTATATCAACGCTTGAGCGTATACCGGTCTGCCTCGTCAAAGACGTCAATCACGCGTGTACCAGCCTTTATCTGCGCACCATGCTCAACACCTGCCGCAATCGAATAGCTGTCCCCCGCCCTATAGAGTTTGGTCACACCACCGATGTTGAACTCGATTTCACCCTCAATCACTGTGCCCCATTGCGCACCGTGTGAATGCGGCGGCAGCACCATGTCTTTTAGAAACGCAAAAAACAACACCAGTGCATCGTCCGATTGCACGGCCGAAATTTGTACGACATCCTCAGGAAAGGGCGCGTCGATTCCGGGAAGGGCATTGATAAAATCAGGGTAAGGCATGGGGTCTCTCTTTCGGGTAATTTGGATGGGTTTGTAAATTTGGCTCCATGATGGCAGAGCGATTAAGTTGCCGCAACACTCGCGACGCCTTGGGACAGCCAAGGAAGTCGCTCAGCTCGCCTATGTTCCACGGTCGGGCTTGGGAAGGGGCGGTATTTATGTCTGGACTTATGACCTAAATTCTCGCTAGGCTCACCGAAACCAAGAGAGGTCAGCATTATGGCAATGGGCACCAATATCCGCACGTATTTCGACGGCACATGGCACAATGGCGATCTATCAGTGATGAAGGCCGCCGATCACGGTTCTTGGCTTGGCTCGACCATTTTTGATGGCGCCCGCTATTTTGAAGGCATCGCGCCCGACCTTCGCGCCCATTGCGCGCGCGCCAACCAGTCCGCTGCCGCCTTGATGATCACGCCGACAGTGACCACCGACGACATGGTGCAAATTATCTGGGAGGGGCTGGCAGCTTACCCCAAATCCTCGGCTGTTTACATCCGTCCGATGTACTGGGCGATTGATGGTGGTGATCTGGGGATCGTGCCCAAAGAAAATTCCACCGGTTTTGCGATTTCACTGGAAGAAACGCCAATGCCGAGTGCGACGGATGCCTCAACTTTGACCACCACACAGTTCCGCCGACCTGTGTTGGAGGACAATGTAACCAACGCAAAGGCTGGCTGTCTATACCCCAACAACGCCCGCATGCTGGCCGAGGCCCGCGCCAAAGGGTATGGCAATGCATTGGTTGCTGACATCATGGGCAATGTGGCGGAAACAGCATCGGCCAATGTGTTCATGGCCAAGGATGGTGAATTGTTCACGCCGATTGCCAACAACACGTTTTTGGCGGGCATTACGCGGGCGCGCCACATCGACAACTTGCGCCGTGACGGGATCAAAGTGCATGAGAGCATCCTGACCTTTGATGATTTTCGCGGGGCGGATGAGGTATTTTTGTCAGGCAACTTTTCCAAGGTCACGCCGGTCAGCGCGTTCGATAACATCCACTATCAAATGGGTCCATTGACCAAGCGAGCGCGCGAAACCTATTGGGATTGGGCGCATTCTGACGCATGAGTTCCTCTTGCTTTGACCCGCGAACATCGCCATCATGCGGGCCAAGGAGAACAACACATGCGGAAATTTCTAGTGGTGCTGGACGACAGCCGTGAATGTCTGAACGCGATGCGGTTCGCCGCAATGCGGGCCAAGAAATCGGGGGGCGGTGTCGAGGTATTGTCGATCATTCCGCCAGAAGAATTCAATCACTGGATCGGCATTGGCGACATTATGCGTGAAGAAACCCGTGAGCGGATCGAGGTTCATTACGAGGTGTTCGCCAAATGGATGCGAGACCGGCAGGGCATCGACCCTGAATTGGTGATCCGCGAGGGTGAAGCCGTGACTGAAATTCTGGCGCAAGTGGCCGAGGATAGTGAAATCGGTGTGCTGGTTTTGGGTGCAGGCGGTGACAAAAAAGGGCCGGGTCCGTTGATCACAAAACTGATGAAATCGGTCGCCGAATTGCCGATTCCGATCACGATTGTACCGGGCGAGATGTCCAAAGAACGGCTTGAGGCCATCACTTAGGCCAGCCGCTCATCAAGCCTTACGGCTTTCCTCGCTCAGATTGCCGCTGAATCAATGGTGATTTAGAACGGTTCCAAACCTTGACAGTTCGCCTTTGCAGGCGCATATCTCTAAACCTGACCAAAAAGGTGTGCCAAATGTTTATCCAAACTGAATCGACCCCGAACCCCGCGACCCTGAAATTCTTGCCAGGCCAAAGCGTTCTAGGCAAAGGCACCGCCGATTTTCCGTCGGCCGAGGTTGCGGGCAAATCCCCGCTGGCCCAGCGCATTTTTGCCGCAGGCGGTATTTATGGTGTGTTTTTGGGCACCGACTTCATCACCGTCACCAAAGGCGACGATATCGCATGGGAACATATCAAGCCTGCTATTTTGGGCGCGATCATGGAGCATTACCAATCCGGCGACGAAGTTCTGATTGGCGAAGCTGAAAGTGCTGGCCATGCAGAACACAGCGGCGAGGACGAAGCCATCGTCACCCAGATCAAAGAATTGCTCGACACCCGCGTGCGCCCCGCTGTGGCCCAAGACGGCGGCGACATCACATTCCACGGATTTGAATCGGGCGTGGTTTATCTGCACATGCAAGGTGCATGCGCGGGCTGCCCATCATCGACTGTGACCTTGAAAATGGGTATCGAAAACCTGCTGCGCCACTATATTCCCGAGGTGACCGAGGTGCGGGCGGTTGGAGCCTAAACCACTGATACTGGCATTTGACACATCGGTCGCGCATTGCGCGGCCGCTTTGCTGTCTAATGACAAGGTTCTGGCGCAGCGCGTTGAACAAATGCAAAAGGGGCAGGCCGAACGATTGTTCCCATTGTTGGAGGACCTGCTGGCAGAGGGTGGAGTCGCATGGTCAGATCTGGCAGCCATCGGCGTCGGCATTGGGCCTGGCAATTTCACAGGCATCCGCATATCGGTATCTGCTGCGCGTGGGTTGGCTCTGTCGCTGGGCATTCCGGCGATTGGGGTCTCCAGTTTTGAGGCCCAGGCGATTGACGCGCCGCGCCCCATCACATCGCTGATTGATGCCCGCCGCGATCAGGTCTTTGTGCAAGAATTGCCCGACCGCGCAGCGACACCCCCGCGAGTTATGCCAATGTCCGAGGTTACTGCCAGCAACATCATCGGCCCAAGCGGCACGGTCGATGTGGTAGCCATCGCCCGCATCACGGCAAGTAGATATACCGACCCAGCGCAGCCGCGCCCTGCCCCATTGTACGTGCGCGCGCCTGACGCCGCCCCGCCGCGCGATCCGGCCCCCGTCATCCTGCCATGATCCCCGTTGCACTGGCCACCCTACATGCGCTTTGTTTCGAAACGCCGCGGCCTTGGAGTGCGGATGAGTTCACATCAATGCTGACCTCCAAGGGCGTGTTTTTGCACAGCTCGGGCGCGGGCTTTGCCTTGGGGCGTGAAATCGCAGGGGAAGCGGAATTGCTAACGCTCGCCGTTGATCCAGCGCACCAAAGGCAAGGTTATGGCCGCCGCTTGCTGGCTGGGTATGAAGCCGAAGCGATGCGACGTGGTGCGGTGGAATCGTTCCTTGAAGTGTCACAGATTAACGTAGCGGCACTTGGTTTGTATCAGGCGGCGGGGTACACCGAATCTGGTCGCCGCCCTGCCTATTACACCCCCCAGACAGGCCCAAAAATCGACGCGATTGTCATGCGTAAGCCCATGATTTGAGCCTAATATCGGCTTTCAATGGCCTGGCCTGCTGAATCCACGCCATAGATGCGACCAAATGGTAAAAAGCTATTGACCACACAGGCTCCCTGCGCGCTTAATCGTGAATGATCTTTTAACGATCTGCTCGCTTACTTGGGTTTTGCCACCATTCCGGCGGCAACCCAAAACAAAAAAAATCGGGAGATACAACATGACTCTTATGCAGAAATTCCTTGGCGCTGCCGCCACAATGGCCCTGACAGCTGGCATCGCCGCCGCTGATCCTGCCATCATCTTTGACCTTGGTGGCAAGTTCGATAAATCCTTCAACGAGGCAGCCTTTGCGGGTGCGACACGTTGGGCCGAAGAAACAGGTGGTTCATTCCGCGAAATCGAACTGACATCCGAAGCTCAGCGCGAACAGGCTCTGCGCCGTTTCGCCGAAGGTGGCTTTAACCCAGTTGTCATGACCGGCTTTAGTTTTGCATCTGTTCTGGACGCGGTTGCACCCGATTATCCAGACACTAAATTTGCCGTTATTGATGTTAACTGGCTGGACCAACCAAACGTCCGCGGTGTTGGCTTTGCAGAACAAGAAGGTTCGTATCTGGTCGGTATCGCGGCTGCGATGGCTTCCAAATCCGGTACGGTCAGCTTTATTGGTGGCATGGATGTTCCGTTGATTCAGGCGTTTGCTTGCGGCTATGTACAAGGCGTTAAATCTGTAAACCCAGATCTGGTTGTGATTCAAAACATGACAGGAACAACACCTGCCGCGTGGAATGATCCGGTGAAGGGGGGCGAATTGACCAAAGCACAGATCGGTCAAGGGTCTGATGTTGTCTATGCCGCCGCTGGTGGCACTGGCGTTGGCGTTCTGCAAACAGCTGCCGATGAAAACATCCTGTCGATCGGTGTGGATAGCAACCAGAACCACCTGTTCCCAGGCAAGGTTCTAACATCAATGATGAAACGCGTTGATAACGCTGTCTATGAAGCGTTCACCCAAGGCGTTGATATGGAAACAGGTAACTTCACCATGAATGTTGCCAATGGCGGCGTTGATTACGCGTTGGACGACAATAACGCCGAGATTTTTACCGCCGAGATAAAAACCGCAGTTGATGCAGCTAAAGCTGCGATTTCTGATGGCTCCATTTCCGTTCACGACTATCGTGCGGACAACACCTGCCCAGTGAAATAAGCACTGATGGCGAATGAAAACCTACAGGAGCGGCAGGAAACTGTCGCTCCGGCGATTGAACTTGTCGGTATTTCCAAGGCTTTCGGGCCGGTGCAGGCAAACAAAGACATTTCGCTTTCTGTTGCGCGCGGCTCGATCCACGGGATCGTTGGCGAAAATGGCGCCGGCAAATCAACGCTTATGTCGATACTTTACGGATTTTACAAAGCTGACGCAGGCGAGGTGTTTATTGGCGGTGTGAAAACCCGCATTCCCGATTCCTCTGCCGCGATCGCGGCCGGTATCGGCATGGTGCACCAACACTTTAAATTGGTTGAAAATTTCACGGTTCTTGAGAATGTCATTTTGGGCATGGAGGACGGCGGGTTGCTCAAACCATCGCTGGCCAAGGCCCGTAAGCTGCTAAAAGAACTGTCCGACGAATATGAGTTGAGCGTTGATCCAGACGCCTTGGTTGAAAACTTGTCCGTGGGTCACCAACAGCGCGTCGAGATCCTAAAGGCGTTGTACCGCCAGGCCGATATTCTGATTTTGGACGAACCGACTGGCGTGTTGACTCCTGCCGAAGCCGACCATCTGTTTCGCATCCTTGTCGGATTGCGCGATCAGGGCAAAACCATCATTTTGATCACCCACAAACTGCGCGAAATCATGGAAGTCACTGACACGGTTTCGGTGATGCGCCGTGGTGAGATGACCGCCACGGTGAAAACCAAAGACACCAGCCCTGAACAGTTGGCCGAGTTGATGGTTGGCCGCAAAGTTCTGCTGCAAATCGACAAGAAACCCGCGACACCCGGCGCGCCGATCCTTGAGATCGAAAACCTGCAAGTTGTTGATGACAAAGGTGTTGAGCGGGTCAAAGGCGTTTCCTTAGAGGTGCGCGCCGGCGAAATCCTCGGGATTGCGGGGGTGTCTGGCAACGGGCAGACCGAACTGTTGGAAGTTCTGGGCGGCTATCAAAAAGCCACAGGCATCATCCGTGTTAACGGCGAAGAAATTGATCTGACGGGCAAATATTCCGACGGGCAATCGCGACGCCACCGTGGCATTGCACATGTCCCTGAAGACCGGCAGTCCGAAGGGCTGATCATGGACTTTATGGCATGGGAAAACGCGATCTTTGGCTATCACAACGAGCCTGCGTATAACAAAAATGCGCTGATGATGGACAACCTAGCGATCCGCGCCGAGACTGAGGCCAAGATGGAGCGTTTCGATGTGCGCCCGCCCAACCCCAAGCTTGAGGCCAAGAATTTTTCGGGCGGCAACCAGCAGAAAATCGTGCTGGCGCGCGAGATCGAGCGCAATCCTGACCTGCTATTGGTCGGCCAACCCACCCGCGGCGTCGACATTGGCGCGATCGAGTTTATTCACCAGCAGATTGTGGAACTGCGCGATCAGGGCAAAGCCATATTGCTGGTCTCGGTTGAATTGGAAGAAATCCTGTCCCTATCCGACCGCATCATCGTGATGTTTGACGGTCACATCATGGGCGAACGCGACCCAGCCAACACGGACGAAAAAGAACTGGGCATGTTGATGGCCGGGATGGAAACAGACGGGGGGGCTGCCTGATGGATAAGATGCCAAAATGGGCCGATGTGGTTTTGATTCCGCTGATCAGCCTTTGCCTAGCCCTTATTGTTTCAGGGTTTGTTGTACTTGCAATCGGTGAAGACCCAATTCGAGCTATTAGCATTATGGTTAATGGCGCCCTAAGTTCCACGAACAAAATTGGTTATACTCTGTATTACGCCACCAATTACATGTTTACCGGCCTTGCGGTGGCCGTAGCATTCCATGCGCGGATGTTCAACATCGGGGGCGAAGGTCAGGCAGCAATCAGCGGCGTTGGCGTGGCCGTTGTGTTGCTGGCATTCGACTGGCCGCATTGGACCATTGCACTGCCGTTCGCCATTTTGGGTGGCGGGTTGTTTGGCGCGATATGGGCGGCAATACCAGCTTATTTGCAAGCAAGACGCGACAGTCACATTGTGATCACAACGATCATGTTCAATTACATCGCAGCGGCGATGATGGGCTTTTTGTTGAACGGCATTTTGAAAAACCCCAACTCTCAGGTCGCTGAATCCGTGAACTTTCCCGCGGGTGCACATCTGCCTACGATCCACGAAATGCTTGCCCCGTTGGGGATTGGGTTTTCCAAATCGGCACCCGCCAATGTTAGCTTTCTTCTTGCCCTGTTTTGCGCGTGGCTTGTCTGGTTTTTACTGTGGCGCACACGGCTTGGCTATGCCATCCGTGCTTTTGGACACAGCCCACATGCCGCCAGTTACGCTGGCATTTCCGCTTTCAAGATCACTATGATTGCGATGATCATTTCCGGGGCTCTGGCCGGCATGTTGTCGATCAATGTGGTGATGGGTGAGCAAGAACGCCTGATCCAATTCTTCGTTGAAGGCGCTGGATTTGTCGGCATCGCTGTGGCCCTGATGGGGCGCAACCATCCGATTGGCATCATCCTTGCTGCGTTGCTGTTTGGAATGCTGGCCCAAGGCGGATTCGAATTACAATTCGAATACCCAGAAATCAGCAAAGAGATGGTGTTGGTCATACAAGGCACAATAATTCTATTCACTGGCGCGTTGGATTACATGGTGCGCAAGCCGGTCGAAAAGATATTTGCGCGGTTACGAGAAGGGCAAAGCTGATGGATTTCGCACATGCATTCTTGCAAATCATTATCGCAATGGACATGACTATCCGCCTGTCGGTGGTACTGCTCTTTGCTTGTTTGGCGGGGCTTTACTCCGAGCGCGCTGGAATTTTTGACATCGGGTTAGAAGGAAAACTGTTAATCTCGGCCTTCTTTTCGGCCTCCTTTTCATATGAAACCGGCAACGTCTGGCTGGGTCTATTAGCAGGCGTCGGCGCCTCTATGGTGTTTGCGCTGATCCATGGCATTGCTTCGATCACCTATCGCGGCAATCAATTGATCGCAGGGGTGGCGTTAAACTTTTTAGCATCGGGACTGACGATTGTGATCGGCCTTGCGTGGTTCAAAGAAGGGGGGCAGTCACCTGCTTTGCCACAAAGCTCGCGGTTCCACGAACTTACCCTGCCGTTTGCCGATACCCTACGCGACATTCCTTTGTTTGGCCCCCTTTATGCTGATGTGATCTCTGGGCAAAAACCACTAGTCTACATCGCCTTTTTGCTGATCCCATTCACTTGGTGGCTACTGTTTCGCACCCGTTTCGGATTGCGCCTGCGCGCGGTTGGCGAAAACCCAGCCTCGGTTGACACGGCTGGTGTTTCAGTGATCCGCTATCGCTATGCCGCCGTGATGATCGCGGGTGTACTCTGCGGTCTAGGGGGCGCATATCTGGCCACCTCACAGGCTTCGGCCTTTGGGCGTGAAATGTCATCCGGTCGCGGCTTCATCGCGCTGGCCGCTTTGATCTTTGCCAAATGGCGGCCGTGGTATGCATTGATGTCTTGTTTGCTGTTCGGATTTCTCGAGGCCGTGAGCAATCTTTACCCCAACATTGATGTCTTTGGCATCTTTGAAATCCCCGTCCAATTCACGCAAGCCCTGCCCTATATTCTAACCGTGGTGATTCTGGCAGGCTTTGTCGGAAAGGCGGTTGCGCCACGCGCAGGCGGCGAGCCTTATGTGAAAGAACGGTAAATATACGAATAATTGCATTTGTGCGGCGAAAAAGCGGCTTTCCCCTATTGCCTGAATGGGTGAGTCTGGATTACGAAGTCCTATGCAAATTTATCTTCCCATTGCCGAAATCTCGGTAAACGCGTTTTTGTTGCTCGGACTTGGCGGCATGGTTGGCATCCTTTCGGGTATGTTTGGGGTTGGCGGCGGATTCTTGATGACGCCTTTGCTGTTCTTTATTGGCATTCCGCCAGCGGTGGCTGTGGCGACCGAGGCGAACCAAATTGTGGCCTCGTCATTTTCCGGCGTTTTGGCGCATTTCAAACGAAAGACGGTCGATCTGAAAATGGGGCTGGTGCTGCTGATTGGCGGCTTGATCGGGGCCTATTTGGGGATCCAGCTGTTCAACTATCTCAGAAGCCTGGGCCAAGTCGATCTGCTGGTGAAGCTGAGCTATGTGGTCTTTCTTGGCATCATTGGCTCGCTGATGTTTGTAGAGAGCCTGAACGCGATCCGGCGCTCAAAGAAAACCGGGTCAGCGATTGTTCGCAAGAAACATACATGGCTGCATAACCTGCCGCTTAAAGTAAAATTTCGCACGTCCGGTCTGTATATTTCAGTGATCCCGCCGTTTTTAATTGGGGTGTTCGTTGGTGTGCTGGCCGCGATCATGGGGGTTGGCGGCGGTTTTGTGATGGTGCCTGCGATGATCTATCTGATCGGGATGCCCACCAAAGTGGTGATCGGCACCTCGCTGTTCCAGATCATTTTTGTCACCGCGTTTACAACCATGATGCACGCCACAACAAACTATACTGTTGATATTGTTTTGGCAGTTTTACTGCTGGTTGGCGGTGTGATTGGCGCACAGATCGGGACCCGTATTGGTGTCAAGATGAAGGCCGAACAATTGCGCATCTTGCTGGCAATTTTGGTGTTGGCAGTTTGCGGCAAACTGGCGCTTGATCTGCTGTTGCAACCCAGTGAATTGTATTCGCTTGGCGCGGGCGGAGGCCACTAGATGCTGCGGTTTTTTGCCCTACTGATGCTGATTGCCTTTCCTCTGAATGCGGGTGAGGAAATCGTTGCGGATTTGTCGCAAAATCGTGTTGGTATTTCGGCGACCTTTGATGGATCGCATATTTTGGTATTTGGGGCAGTCAGCCGTGATGCCCCTGCGCCTGACAGTGGCCCGATGCAGGTTGTTGTGTCGGTTTCTGGCCCGCGTGAGGCGGTTACCATTCGGCGCAAAGACAAGCGTGCTGGCATCATTTGGGTGAACAGTGCTTCGGCCCTGATTGATGAGGCGCCCAGCTTTTACTCCGTGGCAACGACCGTGCCTTTGGGCCAAGCACTCTCGGAGGCTGAGGACGCAAAACATAAGGTTTCGATCCCACGGGCGATCAATTCAATTGGGACGCAAATTGCGACAGGTCAAGCTGCCGAATTTACAGATGCGTTAATCCGTATCCGTTCAGGGAATGGGCTGTATCAGGTCCATGAGGGGGCCGTTGAATTCATGTCCGAAACCTTGTTTCGCACCGAGATTGATCTGCCCTCAAACCTGACGGCTGGCGAATATACCGCGCGTATTTTGATCACACGTGACCAACAGGTGGTGGATGTATTTAAGACCAAACTGGACATCCACAAGGTTGGGATTGAACGCTGGCTCTATAACCTCGCCCATGAGAATGCGATCTATTACGGCTTGATGTCGTTGATCATCGCGATTGTTGCGGGCTGGATGGCCTCTGCGGTGTTCAGCTACTTTAGGGCCTAGCCGCTCATCAGCCCTTACGGCCTTTTTCGCTAACCACGTCCGATCAAGGGCATTTTTGTCGCCATGATGGTCATGAATTGCACATTGGCCTCCAGTGGCAGGTCCGCCATTTGCATCACCGCGTCCGCAGCCAGCCCGACGTCCATCATTGGCTGCAACACCACATCCGGATTGTCCGCCAGCGCCCGCGCATTGATTTGATCCAGCAATTCGGTTTGAGCGTTGCCAATGTCGATTTGCCCGCAGGCAATGTCAAAGGCGCGGCCGTCAAGGCTCAGGGCTTTGGTCAAACCAGTGATGGCATGTTTGGTGCTGGTATAGCCGACCGATCCAGGGCGTGGCGCCTGAGCGGAAACGGATCCGTTGTTGATGATGCGCCCACCTTGAGGTGTCTGCCCCCGCATCTGTTTGAACGCAAAGCGCGCGGCTAAAAACATGCCCGTCAGGTTCAAGTCCACAACTTCACGCCAGTCCTGCACGCTGATCTCGTCGATCAAGCCTGCTGGGCCGAAACTACCGGCGTTGTTGAACAATACATCCAGCTGCCCCGTGGCGTTGGAAAAACGTTCAAAGGCTGCGCCCAACGCGGCCTCATCGGTCACGTCAGCTGGCAAGACATGTGCGCCGTCGTGCCCTGCTGCAACCGCTTCCAGCGCCTCGGGACGCCGCGCGATCATGCCCACTTGCCAGCCAGCCTTTAAAAAGGTTTTGGCGGTGGCCGCGCCAATGCCCGAACTGGCACCTGTGATGACAATCGACTTGTTCATTCCTGTTCTTCCTCAAGCGCCAGCGGGGTTGGGGCCGCCTTTAAGTCGTCAACCCTCAACGGTCCCGTTGGCCGCGCCAATCGGTTGCGGGTCACCCAGAACAGACGTTTTTCCGCCCGTGTGATGGCCACATAGGCCAGCCGCTTCCAAAGCTGCTGGCCAGCCTCAACCCGGCCCATGCGCGCCGCCACGGCCAAGTCTGGCCCAAAGACCTGCACATTTTCCCATTGCGAGCCTTGAGCCTTGTGAATTGTCACCGCTGAGCCGTGTAAAAACGCGGCGCCCATGCGAGCCGCGAAAGGAATGAATGGCTCTTCCTCATCCGGCATTTCGATCTTAATGATCGACGCCGCCGAGACTTGTGGATCTTCTGCGCCCAACACATGGATGCGTGAAAACCCGGCCTTGCGACCCGCCCCTAAATAGATCACCTGTGCGCCTTTGATCAGCCCGCGTGCTTCAAGATCAATGCGTTTCTTGCGGTGCTTGAGCGGCAGTTCAATCCCGTCGCAAATCAGTGGCTCACCGGCCAGCAGTTCGTCCGCTGGCGCACCGTAGGAATTGCGGAACGCTTGGATTAAACGCACCCGCGTTTTATTCATCCAGACCAACACGGGCGAGCGCGCCATCATGTCGGCCTCAACGCGTTGCGCCCAAACCACGCGCTCGTCTTTTTGCGCGGCCTCTTCGATCATTCGCTCAAAATCATGAAATTGCAGGTTTTCGTCACTAAGCGCATGGGCCAAATCAAGAATTGGATTGTCCGCGTCCTGACGGTGAATACGGTGTAGTTGCAATTTTTGTTTACCCGAGAAATTGTCAAAAACCATCTCGCCAGATTGCCCGACAGGCGCCAATTGGGCGGGATCACCGAACAACACCAGGGTCGGGAAAATCTCTTTGAGATCTTCCAGCTGCTTTTCATCCAACATCGAGCTTTCATCGACAAACCCGATGTCCATCGGCTCGTCTCGGCGTTTCCAACCAATGATGAAATCCGAGCCACGCAGGCCCGCAGCCGCCAACGCACCTGGAATGGATTTGTTGCTGGCAAAGAACGAAGCGGCACGGTCCAATGCGGCCTCTGTCAGGCCTTCGATTTCAGGTTTCTCACCCCGTCCCGCCAGCCATTCGGCAATCTTTTCATACTCAGGGTCGTAGAGCGGTGTGTACAGGATACGGTGAATGGTGGTCGCGGGCACGCCGTGGTTGCGCAGAACGCTGGCGGCTTTATTGGTCGGAGCGAGGATCGCCAAGGTGCGCTTGTCCTTGCGCCGCTTGGCCTCGTAATCGCCTGAAACGACGTCGACGCTAGCCTCTTCCAACGCCTCATAGAGGCGCGCCAAAAGCAGTGTTTTGCCAGAACCTGCCTTGCCCACCACGGCCAAAACATGATCCTGGCCGTCAGATTGCGGGGTCAGGATGGCGTTGTCTAAATCGACTCCGGCACCCAGCAACACCTCGGTGATGCGGTCAAATGCTTCGGCTTGATCTTCGGAAAACTTTACGGTTGGTGTTGCCATGTGGCGACCCTATAGACGGGTTGCCAATATGGCCAGCCAAGATGCGACGAAAAGGACGCCCTAAACAGTTCTACTATTCCGGAATAGTGGAACTGTTTAGTACATTAAAAAAGGCCCCCAACACCGATGATGTCAGGGGCCTAAATTCAGCAAAATCTTCTGTCTCTTAGGTTCCTGCGTCCAACGCATCTTCCAATGTGCGCAGCCCCGTCGTTGGGGCTTGAACCAACACCGCCATATTACCGGGCTTATGCTCGTTGTTCCACATTTTCATGTGCGCCGATGGAATTTCATCCCATGGGAAAACTTCCGACATGCTTGGATCCAAACGCCGTTCAACCATCAATTGGTTCGCAGCGGCCGCCTGTTTCAAATGGGCAAAATGCGAGCCCTGAACCCGTTTTTGATGCATCCACAAATAGCGCGCGTCCATGGTCAGGTTGTACCCTGTCGTGCCCGCACAGATCACAACCATACCACCTTTTTTGACAACAAACACTGACACAGGGAATGTGGCCTCGCCGGGATGCTCGAACACCATATCGACATTGTTGCCCTTGCCGGTGATGTCCCAAATTGCCTTGCCGAATTTGCGCACTTCGCCGAACCATTCTTTGTATTCGGGGGTGTTCACGGTTGGCATCTGTCCCCAGCAATTGAAATCCTTGCGGTTCAAAACGCCTTTGGCCCCCAAGCCCATAACAAACTCCCGCTTGTCCTCATTGGAGATAACGCCAATCGCATTGCCCCCCGCCGTGTTGATCAACTGAATGGCAAAGGATCCCAGACCGCCAGACGCGCCCCAGACCAATACGTTTTGACCGGGCTTAAGCTCATGCGGGTGGTGACCGAACAGCATCCGATATGCGGTGGCCAGCGTCAGTGTATAACAGGCGCTTTGCTCCCAAGTCAGGTGTTTTGGGCGTGGCATCAATTGCTGCGCTTGTACGCGCGTGAATTGCGCAAAAGAACCGTCCGGCGTCTCGTATCCCCAAATTCGTTGCGAGGGCGAAAACATCGGGTCGCCGCCGTTGCATTCCTCGTCATCGCCATCATCTTGGTTACAGTGGATCACCACCTCGTCGCCGACTTTCCAGCGCGTAACTTTGTCACCCACTGCCCAGATGATGCCCGAGGCATCCGAGCCTGCAACGTGGAAATCAGCGCCATGCACCGCAAAAGGTGTGATCGGCGTACCAAGTGCAGCCCAAACCCCGTTATAGTTCACGCCCGCTGCCATCACCAAAACCAACACTTCGTGGCTGTCGATGCTGGGTGTTTCGACCACTTCTTGCAGCATTGCCTTGTCTGGATCGCCGTGCCGTTCCTGACGAATGGTCCATGCATACATTTGTTTTGGCACGTGCCCAAGCGGTGGGATTTCCCCAATGTTATACAAATCCTTTTCAGGCGCATCATAAGGGGCGATGTCAGGGTGGGTGGTAACAGTCATAAGTGCCTCCAAGTAAAAATGCCGCAGCGCAGAATCAAAGCGGGTGTCACAAGTGAAGTATGACTGCTCGCGCAATAATGCAATTCAAAAAGGGTGGTTTTTGAAATTATCTAACGTTACGGAATATTGGCGCCCGTGGCTCCAACCGCGTGATGTGCTATGGAATTGGCGTAAAATTCCAATGCGGCCTGCTCTTTGGGGTTGGCGAGATAGGTCTCACCTTCTTGGGTCACCATATGGCGCAGCGATAATATCTTAAGGCCAATTTCGGCGGCATAGTCCAAACTGTCACGCGGCACATGAATATGCGCGCCATTTGCTTGCATCCGACCTGCCATTGCCGTTACAGCCGCTTTCACTTGCGCCTGATCCATTGGCGCGTCTGCCGCCAGCATCGTGGCAGCCACCAATGGCACCGGCAACACGGGCACAACGTCGCGCACCCGTTGCATTACCTTTTCAGCAACGCATTCAGTCACATTCCCGTCGCAGGTTTTGACGAACTCACGCAGGCTAACCGGATCGCCAAAACTGACAGAGGCATACCCAAACCGATGATAGCGCCCTGTCAGCTTGAATTTCAATTGACGCCCAATAAAGCCCAGCATCTTAAGCAGGCTAAAACGGAACTTGCGCTCCCCTTTTTCGCCAGCTGAAATCAAAATGCGGTCTTCCATCACCCGATCATAATTCAGCGCCACAGGCACAAACACCACATCACGTGTGCCGTCTGGGTCAAATTCGGACACCACATAGTTCAACAAACCCAGCTTTGGCGCGTGCACCGTGCCATCCAGACTGAGCCCACCTTCGGGAAACACCGCCTGTGTCACCCCACCCGCCGTGGCCAATTGCACATAGCGGGCCAACACGCGGCGATATAACAGGTTGCGGGATTTGCGGCGGATAAAATAGGCGCCCATCGCACGGATCAAGTGTTTCAACGGCCAGATTTGTGCCCATTCCCCAACGGCATAAGACAGTGCCGAGCGCTCCGCCGCCAGATAGGTGACCAACACGTAGTCCATATTGGAACGATGGTTCATCACGAAAATCACCGTGGCGTCTGGATCAATCGCCTTGATCGCTGTCTCGTCAAAATGCCCCAACCGCACACGATAAAGCATCTGACTGAACCAACGCGAAGCACGGGTTGCGAAACCAAAATAGAGCGACGCGCTAAATGAAGGTACAATTTCATGGGCATACCGACGTGCCGTTTCAAAGGCGACGTTTTCTGGCACATCCTCTGTGTGGGCGTGCTCCACAATCGCCTCAGCCACCTTTGGATCATACAGCACCCGTTGGATCATGTCATGGCGGCGGGCCAGTTTGAACGGCTCGATCGGGCGCTCTAACTTGGTGTTTACTTTGGTAACAACTTTTTGCATCCGGCGCCGTAGATACCAACGCACAGATGGGGCCAATACACGCTCCAATGCCGCAAAAGCAGCAAATCCGGCGATCAGCAGCAACAACCATAGCGGAATCTCAACAATACGCCCCATTACGACAGCCTTTCAGGAATGTTGCCACAGGTCTAGGGGCGATGTGATTTGGCCGTTTTTAGGAATTCGGGGCCCTCTCCCTCATTTCCCCATGAAACGCTCCTGATAAGGTGGCCCGGTGTACGGTTGGCAGCCCACCCGAGCGCGCAACATAATTATTATGATATTAGCCCTTGCGCAACATTCTTACTTTTGCGAAAATGCGGCAGCGCAGCAATTACAATAAGGCCATCGCCATGCCCGCATCAAAGACACCGAACCCAGAGACCCAAAACAAGCCACGTCCTTGGCTGTTTCGCACCTATGCGGGCCACTCCACTGCTGCGGCTTCAAACGCGCTTTATCGTGACAACCTTGCCAAGGGACAAACCGGTTTGTCCGTGGCCTTCGATTTACCAACCCAAACGGGATATGACTCCGATCACATTTTGGCCAAAGGCGAGGTCGGCAAGGTTGGCGTGCCGATCAACCACCTTGGCGATATGCGCGCCCTGTTTGCTGATATCCCGCTGGAAAAGATGAACACCTCGATGACGATCAACGCCACGGCGCCGTGGTTGCTGTCGCTTTACATCGCCGCCGCAGACGAACAAGGGGCAGACATTTCCGCCCTTCAAGGCACTGTGCAGAACGACATTATAAAGGAATACCTGTCGCGCGGCACCTACATCTGTGCGCCCGCGCCGTCTTTGCGGATGATCACCGACATCGCTGCCTACACCCGCCAGCATCTACCCAAATGGAACCCGATGAACGTGTGTTCCTACCATTTGCAAGAGGCTGGCGCGACGCCGGAAGAGGAGCTTGCCTTTGCGCTGGCCACCGCCACCGCCGTGCTGGATGACCTGAAAAACAAAGTCCCGCCTGAGCATTTTCCGGCTATGGTCGGACGCATCTCGTTCTTTGTGAATGCGGGTATTCGCTTTGTCACCGAGCTTTCCAAAATGCGCGCCTTTGTGGAGTTGTGGGATGAAATCACTACCGAACGCTACGGTATCACCGACCCCAAGTTCCGGCGCTTTCGCTATGGGGTGCAGGTGAACTCGCTGGGGCTGACCGAACAGCAGCCAGAAAACAACGTCTACCGCATTTTGATTGAAATGTTGGCCGTCACCCTGTCCAAAAACGCCCGTGCCCGTGCAGTGCAGTTGCCCGCCTGGAACGAGGCCTTGGGCCTGCCGCGCCCTTGGGATCAGCAATGGTCGCTGCGGATGCAACAGATTTTGGCATATGAGACCGATCTTTTGGAATTTGACGATCTGTTCGATGGAAACCCCGCGATCACCCGCAAGGTTGACGAGTTGAAAGCCGGTGCACGCGCCGAGTTGGCCCAGATTGACAGCATGGGCGGGGCGGTGGCCGCGATTGAATATATGAAATCACGGCTGGTCGAGTCCAACGCCGCCCGCATCGCCAAAATCGAAACCGGCGAAACCACTGTTGTCGGCGTGAACCGTTGGGTCGAGGCCGAGGAAAGCCCGCTGACTTCGGGTGATGGCTCGATCATGGTGTCCGATCCTGCCGCCGAAGCCGACCAGATCGCACGTCTGAACGCATGGCGCGAGGACCGTGATGATGCGGTTGTTAAATCTGCACTGGATAATCTGCGCGCGGCGGCTTTGTCGGGTGAAAACATCATGCCCGCTTCAATTGCCGCAGCGCGCGCTGGCGCGACCACAGGGGAATGGGGTGCGATGGTGCGCAACGCCTTTGGGCAATACCGCGCCCCCACAGGCGTCACGCCGAACCCCTCAAACCGCACCGAAGGTTTGGACGAAATCCGCAGCAAAGTCGATGCGGCCTCGGACACGTTGGGCCGACGCATGAAAATTCTGGTGGGTAAGCCGGGGCTGGATGGTCATTCCAACGGCGCCGAGCAGATCGCCACCCGTGCGCGCGATTGCGGCATGGAAATCAGTTATGAAGGCATCCGTTTGACCCCCGCCGAAATCATCGCCAGCGCCAAAGTTGAGGACCCGCATGTGATTGGCCTGTCAATCCTGTCCGGCAGC